>Ga0075118_10001648_pt1 | contig 15487 bp, 15 predicted proteins | sample AntAceMetag02UKE_FD_69794 | JGI IMG/M metagenome (GOLD analysis project Ga0075118, IMG submission 69794) | Saline lake microbial communities from Ace Lake, Antarctica - Antarctic Ace Lake Metagenome 02UKE | ecosystem: Environmental > Aquatic > Non-marine Saline and Alkaline > Saline | place...
AAAAATCATCCGAACCGCGCGAGCGCGCACCTCGGTCGAAAACCTGTTTGCTCTGTTACTTTTTTCCATAGGCTCCATCCATACTTACTTTGGAGCCTCCGGCAAACAAGGGGCGGTTCACACAGCTGTCAACTGTAAAACGCGGAGCAATACTGGGCCACAGAAGCGGCTGCGTTTTGCAGTTGTAGCGGAGTAAAAGTCCGCCAGTTTGTGCCCTTCGTTTATGCGGAGAGCGGGAGATGTATTCTGTGGATATTTATAGTCGTGTGCGCCGTGCCTGTTTGAAGGACGGCATGTCAGCGCGGGAGGCCGCGCGTTACTTCAACAAAGATCGTAAGACGATTGCAAAGATGCTGCGCCATGAGCTGCCGCCCGGATATCAGCGTTCAGAACCGCCACGTCGGCCAACGCTTGATGATTATGTTGGTGTCATCGACGAGATACTGCGCTCCGACAAAGCCTTGATCAAAAAACAGCGTCACACGTCGAAGCGCATTTTTGAACGACTGCGTGACGAGCATGGGTATGCTGGCAGCCTCACGACGGTGACGTATTACGTGCGTGAGCAAAAGCGGCGCACCAAAGAGGTGTTTGTGCCGTTGTCGCATCGACCGGGTCACGCACAGGTTGATTTTGGTGAGACGCTGGGCGTGATTGGCGGCGTGGAATGCAAGATCCATTTCTACGTGATGAGCTTGCCTCATTCTGATGCTGTGTTTGTGAAGGGTTATCCTGCGGAGACGACGGAAGCATTCTGTGATGGCCATGTCTCGGCCTTTGCTTTCTTCGGCGGCATCCCTCAATCCATCCTCTACGACAACACCAAGATCGCCGTTGCGCGGATACTCGGGGATAAAACGCGCATCCGCACACGTCGGTTTACGGAACTACAGTCGCATTACTTGTTTGATGACAAGTTTGGCAGACCCGCGCGGGGGAATGACAAAGGCAACGTTGAGGGCATGGTTGGATACACCCGCCGCAACTTCATGGTGCCCGCGCCGCGTTATGACAGTTTTGATGACTTGAATGCACATCTCGAACAGAGGTGCTTAGAGCGTCAGGGCGACAAATTGCGCGGCCACAACCAAACCATTGGCGATCGTCTGATGTCGGACTTAGAAGCCCTAATGGGATTGCCCGTCGCGGAATATGAAGCCTGCGACCACGTCAGCACGCGGGCCACGTCGACCTCGATGGTGCGCTATCGCAGCAATGATTACTCGGTGCCGGTGGCTTATGCCCACCATGATGTTCACGTGCGTGGGTTTGTGCATGAGGTCATCATTGGATGTGGCAACGAGATTATTGCACGGCATAAACGATCCTACGCATCAGCGGATATGATCTTTGATCCATTGCACTTTTTGCCCCTGCTTGAACAAAAGGTGGGGGCTTTGGATCAGGCCGCCCCTTTGCAGGGTTGGGACCTTCCGGATGTCTTCGCCACGCTGCACCGGCTGCTTGAGGCCAGAATGGGCAAGCCAGGAAAGCGAGAATACGTCCAGGTTCTGCGCCTTTTGGAGACGTTCGAGATGAGCGTTGTGCAAGGCGCAATCCAGCAGGCCATTGACATGGGTGCCATTGGCTACGACGCCGTAAAACACCTTGTGCTGTGTCGGGTTGAGAAGCGGCCGCCGCGTTTGGATTTGGACTTCTATCCCTACTTGCCCAAGGCCAATGTAGGCACAACACGCCCATCCAGTTACATGAGCCTGATGGGGAGGACTGCGGCATGACCGAAGCCCCTCAGATCCTTTTGCGGCACCATCTTAAACAACTACGGCTGCCAACGTTCCAAGGCGAGTATGCCAAACAGGCGCAGCTTTGTGCTGCTGAGAACAAAGACCATATCCAGTATCTGGCCCGCCTGTGTGAGATGGAGTTGATCGACCGCGAACGGCGGATGATTGAACGGCGGATCAAAGCGGCGAAGTTCCCCAGCACCAAAAGCTTGGACAGCTTTGACTTCAAGATCATGCCCAGCTTGAACAAGCCGCTGACGATGGATCTGGCACGATGCGATTACGTTGATCGCAGGGAGAACATCATCGCCCTTGGCCCCTCAGGCACGGGCAAGACACACGTTGCCTTGGGACTTGGGTTGGCGGCGTGCCAAAGAGGGCTGAAAGTCCGCTTCACGACGGCAGCGGCATTGGTGCACGATCTGATTGAGGCCCAGGATGAGCGCAGATTGCAACGCCTTCAAAAGCAACTGACCAGCCAAAACCTGTTGATCATTGACGAACTGGGCTTTGTGCCCCTCAGCAAATCAGGCGCGGAATTGCTCTTTGAAGTCATATCCCAATGCTACGAACGCGGGTCCATCATCATTACCTCGAACCTGCCCTTCGATGAGTGGACCGAAGTCTTTGGCTCCGAGCGGCTGACAGGCGCGTTGCTGGATCGCTTGACCCATCACGTCCACATTCTCGAGATGAACGGCGAAAGCTACAGGCTCAAACACAGTCGTAACAAACAGAAGTAATCAAAGCCCAATCAAGACCAGAATAATGTTGGCCTAACGGCCACCGTGCGCTTTGGCACGCTTCAGCTTTGTGACGAGCACGCACGCCAAAGCGCAACATAACATCACACGCAGTGGCCCCTTTTTACACCGCGATCTGGTCCCTTTTTACTCTGCGATTGACAGTCAAAGGAAGATCGGCGCGCAAGATAGCTGCAGGCCTCAATCAGGATGGTATTCGCCTCGCCGACCGGCTTCAGCATATCTACATCCTGGGCCAGACCGGGACCGGCAAATCTACATTGTTGGGCAACCTGATGCGCCAAGATCTGCGCCAGGGCCACGGGTTTTGCCTGATTGATCCGCATGGCGATTTGGCGAAGCAGATTGCACAAGTCACACCACAGGATGCCATCATCTGGAATGTGGCTGATCCTGACTGCCCTTATGGCTACAACCCGATGACACGGGCCTCAGAGAAGTTCCGGCCCCTGATTGCGTCTGGATTGATCGATACGCTGAAGAAGCAATGGGCGGATGCCTGGGGTGCCCGTATGGAGCACCTTCTGCGCTATTCGATATTAGCTTTGCTGGACCAGCCGAGGACTGATGTGCGCGATATCATGCGGATGTTTCTGGACGATGACTTTCGCAGGAAAATCCTGACCGAGGTTACAGATGAGCAGGTGCAACTGTTCTGGCGAAAAGAGTTCCCGGCGATGAATTACAAGAATGCGGCCGATGGTGTGGCACCGATCGCCAACAAGCTCGGAGCGTTTATGGCCCATCCTGTGGTGCGTCGCGCCCTTTGCGAACCAGAAACCCCGTTGCGATTGCGTAAGATCATGGATGAGGGACAAATCCTGATCGTCAATCTCTCGAAGGGTCAGCTTGGAAGTGACACGTCCAATGTATTGGGCGGGATGATAACATCTGGCCTGGCTCATGCCGCCTACAGTCGACACAGCATCCCTGAGCCAGAGCGCCGCCCCTTTTTCCTCTATGTGGATGAGTTTCATTCCTTCACCACCGATGCGATGGTGGAAATGCTGTCCGAGTTGCGCAAATATGGTCTCTCACTCACCCTGGCGAACCAATATTTTGGGCAGATCGAAGGCGATGTGCTGGACTCGATCCTTGGCAACGTTGGCACCGTAATCGCGTTTCGCACCAGCCCCATGGATGCGCCACTCCTCACCCGACACTTTGACGGGGTCGCGCCGCGCGATCTCATCGCAATGCCCAACTACAGGATGATGGTGCGGCTGATGGTCGACGGAGAAAGGACGAAGGCGTTTACCGCTTGGGGTGCGTGAGTAGGGTGATTCAGCCTGGAATTGTAGGTCTCAATCAATTCATAGGCTGCGATTTTGGCGACCCGTTGGTTTGAATCCGGTGACCGCTTGAAATGGCCCTGCCGCGTTCGTACTGAAGGTGGCTTAAACGAGCACTTGGGGCGGCACGAAAGCGCGACAGGTCCATTGTGGCCTTCGATCAAGTTGGAGTAGTAACAATTCATAACACGCACCAAATCGGCGAGTTCGGCCGCACTGTCAGTATGCAGGCCTTGCCCGAGCCCGCTTACCTCGCGCTGAATATCGACGGAAAGGTCTGCCAACTCGGCAGGGATGTGTTCTTCGAAGAAACACGGTTCTATTCTGTTGGGTGTTTCTATCACTATTTGCCGATCTTAAGTGCTCGAAAATTTGAGTATTCATAGAGCATTTGAAGCGACTATGGCAAGTCTTTGCCGATATGTGTTGCCGATGTTGCATGCCGAAGTTGTGAATAATTGTCACATCCCGGACGGTAGTATGGCTGTTTCTTGAACAGTTCTGGCTTGAGTTTGTGCCAGTCCTTCATCGCCTGCAAGGGCGTCTTGCTGCCCAAGGCTGATTGCGGCAGCTGCTGGTTGTAGAGCCAGACGTAGCGGTGCAGCGTTGCTTCCAGTTCCTCGCCCGACCGGAAGTGGTGGCTTTGCAGCACGTCTTCGATACGACCGTTGAACCTCTCGACCATGCCGTTGGTTTGGGGTGATCCTGGTGGCGTCAGGCGGTGCTCGATGTCCAGATCTGTGCAGAGCCCGTCGAACTCATGGTTGCCGGTTTGGGCCCGTTTGCGCAGACCAAAAAGACGGTCGGTGAACTCCTTGCCGTTATCCGTGAGGATAGTGCGAATGCGTAACGGGCAGGCGCGCTCCAGATCCCTCAGGAAGCGGCGCGCGTTGGCTGCCGTCTTGCTGTTGTAAACGCGGACAAAGACCCAGCGGGTGGCCCTGTCGATTGCAACGAACAGATAACGACGGGAAGTTTGATCCGCCATTTGAGGTAGATACTTCACGTCGATGTGGATGTATCCGGGCTCATAGGCCTTGAAGCCGCTGTGCTTGGGGCGGGCGTCCCTGGCCTTGAGATCGCGCAGGTTGCCGACGCCGTGCCGACGCAGGCAGCGATCCAGCCCTGAGCGCGAGACATTCGGGTTCAGGAACTCCCGAACCACGGCCAGCAGATCATCCAGCGACACGAGTAATGTCTTGCGCAGGGCAACCGCAACAGCCTCTTGTGCCGGGGTCAGGGTGGTCTGCAAGCGGTGCGCTGTATGGCCGCGATCGTGAACGCTGTCGCGATGCCGCCACTTGTAGATCGTTTGCTCGGTCGTGCCGAACCGTTCCGCCAAAACCGACGCAGGCTCGCCGCTCGCCTGGATCGCAGCCCGCACCTTCGGCGTGGTTGTCGCTTGCTTGTGAAGATGAATCAGCATGGCAGTATCCCGTTCCGAATGTCCCGCAGAACCGATCTTGCCATGAAAAAGGCAGACCGCCGAGGGTCAATGTGATGGTCCGGGATGGAACAAATAATGAGTGGGCGCTGCATCCAAAAAAGAAAACGCAGGCCGTGGCCTGCGTTTCAATGTGGTGCAATCGAATGCTTGTTAACGGCTCGACCGCGAATTTTGAACAAGACAAATATCACCGGAGTGAACTCGTTGGTCAAGCGCTCTTTTAGGTTGAGTAAGCCGACCAGTGATGCAAATATTTCTGAACTTCAAGGAGTATGTTGATGCGCTTAGGTTTGGATATTGGCACAAATTCAATCGGGTGGTGGTTGTATGCCATCCACAATGACAAAATCACATCCGTTCTGGATGGCGGTGTGCGCATCTTTTCGGACGGGCGTGAATTGTAGCTGTTCAAAATTCGAGGTCCAGCCGCATCAGAACCGATGCGCGGGCACCCCTTGACAACCTGGATCCACCCGGAACAGCCCACCTTCTTGAGGGGTGCGGGCGATATGGTCAGTAGACATCGTGAAGCGCGCTGAGGTGACGTAAAGCTGATCAAGCTCGGGCCCGCCAAAGGTGCAACTGGTGGGCCAGGAACAGGGCAGGTCAATAACCCGGTCAATCGTTCCGTCTGGCGCAATGCGGATGACACAGCCACCGCCCACGACCCGGCAGTTCCAGACAAAACCATCGCGGTCGCGGCACGACCCATCTGGCAGGCCGCGCGCAAAGCCGGTCTGCAAAACCCGCCGGTCGGACAGGTTCCCGTCGCGGACGGCATAGGAATAAATAACGTTTTCCAGCGTGTCGGCTGTGACAAGCCGGTCTGTGTCGGTCCAGATCAGGGTATTGGTGATTCCGAACCGGTCCTCGCTCAGGCTCTGCACAGCGCCGGAGGGGGTCACACGCCAAAGTCTGCCTAAAGCGGCGGTGATGTCTTTCGGTGCGTCGTCAGGGCCGATGTTGTCCTGCATCGTTCCCACCCAATAGGCCCCATCGGGGCCGACCCCGCCCTCGTTCAGGCGGGTTTCGGGGATGTCAGGTTCAACCAAAGCCACCAGTTGCGGCGCGTTTTCAAAGTCCCATAGGACGACGGATTTGCGCAAGCCGAGAATGACCCGATCGTCGCGGCACAAACCAACCGAGGTTACGATTTCCGGCATGTCCCAGTTTTTGACCGATCCATCCGCGCGTAGGGCGCGCAGCCTCCGACCGATGATATCGACCCAGAACAGGGTCTGCCTGCGCGCATCCCAAACTGCGCTTTCACCAACAACATCATTGGCAGCAAAGACCAGATCAACAGGTGTGTTCATTGATGGAACCTCCTCCAAGTTTCTCGATAGCACCGAATCGGGTTTACAGTATGCACAAACCTGTCATACAACATTTATAGAAAAGGAGAACAGTTTCCAATGCAGTTTGCAGCTTCAAAGGTGAATGACGGGTCGGGTCGGGTTTCAGCAACAGTCGGGGCGATTACGCGCCTGATGCGAACCAATGACCTAGGCCCTGGCGACCGCCTGCCCAGCGAAGCAGCGTTGTCCCGGGATCTGAACGTGTCGCGCACCGTGATTCGCGAGGCGTTCCGGTCTCTTGCCGCGATGCGCCTGATCGAATTGAGCGTCGGCAAGCGGGCAACCGTGGCCGAACTGGACTATGCCGCCCTGTCGCCCTTGATCGAACATGGCGTGCACACCGAACAAATCTCGATCCAACAGGTCTATGATGTGCGGCGCACGATTGAACAACGCACCGCAACGCTGGCTGCCCTGCGTCGCAGCGATGATCAGGGGCGCGAAATTCTGGACCATGCCGAAGCGATGCGAGCCAACCCGGACGCGCAGGAATTGGTGATGGAGCATGACCTCGGCTTTCATATGGCCATCGCAAAAGCCGCCCGAAACCCTGTCTTTACCTTGATCGTTGGTGCCTTCGAAGGGGTCACTCGGCAGACTTGGCCAATCGGATGGCGCAGCCGCAAAGACAGGGAAGAGCAACTCTTTATGCTGGATCTGCACGTCAACATCGCGACGGCAATCGTCGCGGGCAACCCGCAGGCCGCGTCCGAAAACATGGCCCTTCATTTCGACGAAAGCGTGCGTGCGATTGTCGCCGCAGGAATTGCATGAGGCCGCAATGAAAATCACCGCACTTGAAACCATCCGCTTGGTCGAACGCCCCAACCTGTTGTGGGTGCATGTCGAAACCGACGAAGGCATCACCGGCTTGGGCGAGACGTTTTTCAACGCCGCCACTGTCGAGACCTATCTGCATGAATATGTGGCCCCTCGGGTCATCGGTCGTGACCCATTGCAGATTGACTTGTTGGCGGCAGACCTGAATGGCTATCTCGGGTTCCGGTCTTCGGGCGCTGAAGTGCGCGGTAATTCGGCTTTTGACATCGCCCTGTGGGACATTTTCGGCAAAGTGACCGGACAGCCGATCGCGCAGCTCCTTGGTGGCTTTTCGCGGCCCGCAATCCGCACCTACAACACCTGCGCTGGTGTGGAGTACATCAAGACGGCGGGGGGGCAGAATTCGGCAAATTTCGGGCTGGGCGCGTCCAATCAATATGACGATTTGAACGGCTTTCTGCACAATGCGGGTGAACTTGCGGAATCGCTGCTGGAAGAAGGCATCACCGCGATGAAGATCTGGCCCTTTGATCTGGCGGCAGAAAAGACCCGTGGGCAATATATTTCGCCAGCCGATATGAAGTCCGCGCTGCGGCCGTTCGAAAAGATCCGCGATGCGGTCGGGGACAAGATCGACATCATGGTCGAATTCCATTCGATGTGGCAACTTCTGCCCGCAATGGAAATCGCGCGTGAATTGGCTCCGTTCAAAACATTCTGGCACGAAGATCCGATCAAGATGGATAGCCTTGCCGATCTGAAGCGCTATGCCGCCGTCAGTCGTGCGCCTATCTGTGCATCGGAAACACTCGGCACCCGCTGGGCGTTCCGTGACCTGCTGGAAACCGGTGCAGCGGGCGTCGTTATGCTGGATATCGCCTGGTGCGGCGGCTTGTCAGAAGCCCGCAAAATTGCCGCGATGGCGGAAGCCTGGCACCTGCCGGTGGCCCCGCATGACTGCACTGGGCCGGTGGTTCTGGCCGCCTCTACGCATCTGTCACTGAATGCGCCCAATGCGCTGGTGCAGGAAAGCGTGCGGGCGTTTTATCGCACTTGGTATCGCGATCTTGTGACCGCGCTGCCTGAAGTCAAGGACGGCATGATCACCGTGCCGCCGGGGCCCGGACTTGGGCTTGAACTGCATCCGGATCTGGATCGCAGCCACACGGTCTTGCGCCGGAGGATTGGCGCTGACGACATTTGAACGACCAAAACCTTGGAGGAGGAAACCATGAAGAAGTATCTAACTGCCGTGGCACTTGCCGCGTTGATGACAACCCCCGCGCTTGCACAGGATGCCCCGATGAACATCGTGTTCACCCACCATTCGTCAGCATCGAACCCGTTCTGGCAGGCCGTCAAGCGCGGCTTTGACGATGCTTGTGCGCGGATCGAAGCGAACTGCCAGATGATCTTTACCCAGACGGAAGGCGATATCGCGCAACAGTCCGCCAACATGATGGCAGCACTGGCCGCACAACCCGATGCGCTTTTGACCTCGATTGTCGACAATACAGCGTTTGACGGCATTATTGGGGGGGCAGTCGATGCAGGTGTCATTGTGATCGCCGTCAACGTCGATGATACCGAAGGCGCTGAAGGCAACGCGCGCGCTGCCTTCATCGGTCAGGGCTTTGTGCCCGCAGGCTATTCGCTTGGCCGCAAGATGTCGGAATTCTTTCCGGCTGAAGGCCCGATCAAGGCGGTTGTTGGTGTTTCGGCCCCCGGTCAGAACTGGTCGGAACAGCGGGCGGCAGGCGTGATGCAGTTCCTTGAGGAATTCAAGGCTGCCAACCCTGATCGCGAAGTTGAAATCGTGCGCCTCGACACAGGCACAGACGGTGCCATCGTTGCCGACCGTGTGGGTGCCTATATCAACGCCAACCCGGACACGACCGCCTATTTCGACACTGGTCTGTGGCATGCCTATGTGGCGCAGGTGCTGGCCGACCGCGGTATTCCACCGGGGCAAGTCCTGATGGGTGGTTTCGATATCGTGACCGAGGTGCTCGACCAAATGGACACCGGCTATATCCAAGTGCAAGTTGACCAGCAGCCCTATATGCAGGGTTATATGGGGGTGATGGAAGCCTATCTTGGCCATAACATCGGGCTGTCGCCGACCAATATCGACACCGGACAGGGCCTTATCGTCCAAGCAGATGTAGCGGAATTGCGCGATCTGGCAGCGCAGGGTCTGCGTTAATTCTGATCTCTAAGTGGGTTCCGGAAAAACCGGGGCCCACACACCCCCCTGACAAAATAGAAGCGAGCGGCGGCATGAAACGAATACTGAAAATCTATCTGGAAAAACCCGAGCTGGCCGGGATCGTGTTTCTGATCGTTCTGGCCTTTGTGTTCCAGTCGCGGTCTAACGGCGTTTTCTTGAACGCCCAGAACTTACAAGGGATGTTTGGATTGTTGCCCGAAATGGCGCTTGTTGCCGTCGGCGTCACGTTATTGATGATTTGTGGCGAATTTGACTTATCCGTCGGATCGGTTTTTGCCCTGACCCCGATGATCATGGGGGTCATGCTGGCCGCACACTGGCCGTTTATACTAGCATTTCCTGCCGGATTGCTGGCCGCCGCCGCGGTGGGGCTGGTCAATGGCACGCTGACTGTGCGCTTCGCAATCCCAAGCTTCATCACCACACTGGGCATGCTTTTTGTTGCACGTTCGTTGACAGTGGTCATATCCGGCGGCTTTCCCCCGGTGATCCCGCAAGGCGCAATGCCGCGTGAAATGTTCACGGCCTTTATCGGCCCCGGCGGCATGATCCGCATGTCCTTTGTCTGGTTTGTTGTGATTGCGATGCTGGTTAGCTTCATTCTGTCGCGTAGCAACTTTGGCAATTGGGTACGCGCCACAGGGGGGTTCCTTCCCGCCGCGCAGTCAATGGGTATCCCGACGTCGCGCGTCAAGATCGCCTGCTTCATGATCTGTTCGGTGCTTGCCGGATTTGCAGGAACCTTGCAGGTGATGCGCCTGGGTGCGCCTTTGCCGTCCATCGGAGAAGGTCTGGAACTTCAAGCTGTGGCTGCGGCGGTGATCGGCGGCACAGCACTGACCGGCGGCATTGGCACGATCCTTGGCGGCATTATCGGCGCCGTTCTGATCCGCGCCATCGACAATGGTCTGGTCCTAAGCCGGGTTGATGCGAATTGGTTCAAAATGGCACTGGGCGCGCTGACAGTCTTTGCCGTCATCATGAACGCCTGGCTACGCACAAAGGCCAAAAATATGAAGGTGGAGACGCACAAATGACTGATCCGACAATACAGGTCCGCAATCTTCACAAATGGTATTCCGGCGTTCACGCGCTGAAAGACGTATCCCTTGACATCCAGCCAAACGAGACCCTTGGCCTTGTCGGCGATAACGGGGCAGGCAAGTCCACCCTGATCAACATCCTGTCAGGCACGCAACGCCCCGACGGCGGCGACATCATGTTTGAGGGCAGGCCGGTCTCGTTTCGTGGCCCCCGCGATGCAATGGATGCCGGGATTGAAACGATCTATCAATACAACTCCATGGTGCCCACGATGAGCATCGCCCGCAATATGTTCATCGGCCGCGAACCGACAAAACTGTCGCTGTTCGGTATCGGTCTGATGGACCTTCCCCGGATGCGCCGCGAAAGTGTGCAGGCCATTGCCGATGTCGACCTGCATCTTCGGTCGCCCGATGCTTTGGTCGGTGAGTTGTCCGGCGGGCAACGGCAAGGCGTCGCGATCGCACGCGCCATGCATTTCAAGTCCAAGGTGATGATCCTGGACGAACCGACCAATCACCTCGCGGTGAAGGAAACCCAAAAGGTCATTGGTTTTGTCCAGTCTCTCAAGGATTTGGGGATAACGGCAGTTTTTATCAGCCACAATATCCACCATGTTTTCGAGTGCTGCGACCGGATTGTGGCGATGGCACGCGGTGAAATTGTGCTGGACCGGCGCACCGCCGACACCAGCATGGATGAAATTCTTTCGGTATTGTGAAGGGACAGAAAATGGAAATGTCGGGAAAAACCGCGCTGCTGACTGGCGGGCTGGGTTCGCTTGGTCGCGCACAGGCCGCGCGTTTCGCAAAGGAGGGGATTGCAGTCACGATCCTCGAACATCCAGACGTGGAAAACGGTGCCGAACGGGCAAAGGCGTTGGGCGCGGCCTATGTTTCCTGTGACCTCAACGATCTTGCCGCAGCGCAACGCATCGTCGCAGAGGTGTCTGAAAAAGTGGGCGGTTTCGACATTCTGGTTAACAATGCAGCCCTGATCATCAACCGCCCGTTCGAAGACTTCTCCATTCAGGAATACGAAGATCAGATCCGGGTCAATTCCACGGCGGCATTCGCGCTGACAACGATCTGCGCGCCGGCGATGAAGGAAAAAGGGTGGGGTAAGATCATCAACTTTACCTCGATCACCCTACGGGGAATGCTGGACGGATATGTGCCCTATGTCGCGTCCAAGGGGGCGATGCTGGGGTTGACGAAATCGCTGGCTCGCGAACTTGGAGCGCATGGCATTTGCGTGAACGCGGTGGCACCGGGGGCGATCGCCTCGGAAGCTGAAGAACGCGTTTTTGGCCATAAGGCCGCTGAATACAGTCAATGGGTCATCGACCATCAATCGCTCAAGGTGCGGATCCAACCCGATGCAGTAGCAGAACTTGTGCTGTTTCTCGTCTCGCCAGCTTCGGACATGATTACCGGGCAGAATTTTGGTATCGACGGCGGCTGGTAAAGTGGGCGGTCTGATCGAACTTGGCGACGCGCGCCACCGACTGCGGATCGCGCCCGCCCTTGGGGGTGGCATTGCAGATGCCGTTGCTATTCTCAATGGGCGTGAGGTTCCATTATTGCGTCCTTTGGCGGGCGTTCCTACGGATGCACTAGACCTGGGATCCAATGTGCTCGTGCCATTCTCCAATCGCATTTCGGGCGGTGGATTCTCGTTCGGGGGGAATTTTTACGCGGTTGCCGCCAACTCCGATATATCGCCCCATGCGATCCACGGCGACGGATGGCAGGCGGTTTGGCAGGTGTTGGAGCAATCCGCGACCGCCGTGAAGCTTGCCCATGACGGTGGCAACGTCGGCCCGTTCCGTTACGCAGCAAGACTGCGCTACGACGTTGGTCCTGACGGTATTCTGGCCGAGCTTGCAATCGAAAACCATGGCCCTAAACTGCCGTTCGGGGGCGGGTTTCATCCCTGGTTTCCACGACTTGCGCGGACCGAAGTGCAGTTTGATGCAATCGCCGTCTGGGCCGAAACGCCTGATCATCTGCCCTTGCAGCATCTGCCGCTGTCGGACCGGCCAGATTGGGATTTCGGCCGCTCTCGGGCCTTGCCCGCTGACTGGATCAACGCCGCCTTTACCGGCTGGTCTGGGCGCGCCAATATCCGTCAACCCGAACTGGGCATTAACGTCACAATGACCGCATCGCCGGAACTTGGCACAGCTCATGTCTACTCGCCCGGAGCCGAGGCCGATTTCTTTTGCTTCGAGCCGGTCAGCCATGCCACCGATGCCGTAAACCAAACTGGAATGCCCGGTTTGGCCGTTCTTGATCGGGGTGAGGTCATGACCTTGTGGATGCGCCTGAACTGGAAGGCGGCGGAGGTGTCTGATGCTTGAATGCTGGCGCTGGTTCGGCCCGCTTGACCGCATTACTTTGCCCGAGATCGCACAAACCGGTGCCCGGGGTATCGTGACGGCGCTGCACGAGGTGCCCTATGGCGAGGTCTGGACGCATGACGCAATTGCCGCCCGACAGGCGCTAATAGCCGATGCAGACCTTGGCCTGCACTGGGCGGTCGTCGAAAGCTTGCCGGTGCATGACCAGATCAAACGCGGCGAGGGCGATCTGTCCGGGCTTTTTGCTAACTATTGCACCTCACTCGAGAATTTGGCACGGGCTGGGATCCACACGGTCTGTTACAATTTCATGACGGTGATCGACTGGGTGCGCACCGACCATGCTATGCCGATGCGCGGCGGTGGGTTGGCCTTGGGATTCGACGCCGGAAAAATGGCCGGGTTTGAACGGCATATGCTTGGGCGCGACATCGCGGGTGAATATCCGACCGAGGCGATTGCCGCCGGAGATGCTTGGTTCGGGCAAAGCAAAGAAGCGGATCGTGCGGCCCTGTTGGCCACAATTATGGCCGGGTTGCCCGGTGCATATGACCGCTTTACCATCTCCGGGCTTCGCGCAGAACTGGCACGCTATGACGGGCTGACCGCCGATGCCCTGCGTGCCAATCTGGGCCGGTTTCTGGACGCGGTCGTGCCTACCGCCGAACGTTTAGGCATGCGCCTTGCGATCCATCCCGACGATCCGCCGCGCCCGGTGTTCGGTCTGGCGCGGATCGTGTCGTCCGAAGCTGACATCGACTGGATAATGAACCGGGTCGATAGCCCTGCCAATGGGCTGACCTACTGTTCCGGCGCGCTTGGGGCCAACCCGCGCAACGATCTGCCAAACCTTCTACGCCGCTACGCGGGCCGCACCCATTTCGCGCATTTGCGATCCGTCGCACGATCTACAGACGGATCGTTTCACGAAGCGGCCCATCTGGAAGGCGACGGTGATCTGGCGCGACTGGTCCCTATCCTTCTAAACGAAGAGCACCGACGGCAGGCAGCAGGCCGGACGGACGCAACCCTGCCCTTCCGCCCCGATCACGGCCATGTCCTGTTGTCGGATGCCGACAGCGACACCCACCCCGGCTATCCGTTGATCGGCCGATTGCGCGGCCTTGCCGAACTGCGCGGCGTGATCGCAGCGACCCGGATCGCGCAATTCGAAACACGTTGTGCAGCATTGATTTCCGCGCTTGGTCTGGCCAAGGAAACCTTGAGTGCCGTGCCCCTGACCGGCGGCGTGGCGTCCGACATTGCGCGGGTTGATCTGCCAAGCGGCCCGGTCTGCGTGAAATTTGCGCTGCCAAAGCCGAAGGTTGCAGCCGACTGGTTTGCGCCGGCGCATCGCAACACCGCCGAATACGCCTGGCTGGAAGCCGCGGGCCGGGTCGCCCCCGGATCGGTGCCGCGCCTGCTTGGACATAGTGATGCCCTGAACGGATTCGCGATGGAGTTTCTGGTGGGCGATGGAGTTTACCTTTGGAAGGCAGCGCTCTTGGCAGGACAGTCGCCTCGGGGCGAGGCGGAGCAGGTGGCGGACATTCTGGGCCGGATCCATGCGCATTCGGCGCGCCCCGGGTTTGACACCACGCCGTTTCGCAACCGCGACGATTTTCGGGCCATCCGGCTGGAGCCCTATCTGGGCCAAACTGCCATCCGGCACCCCGATCTGGCGCGGGCGTTGCACGGACTGGTTGACCAGCTTTATGACAGTGCGGCGGTTTTGGTTCACGGTGACATCAGCCCCAAGAACATCCTGATCCGTGACGGCGCGCCGGTGATCCTTAATGCCGAATGTGCAACGATGGGCGATCCGGTGTTCGACGTGGCCTTTTGCCTGAGCCATCTGGTTCTAAAATCCATACATGTGGCACCGATGACCGCGTCCTACCACGCCGATGCGCTCGCCTTTTGGTGCGCCTATACCCCGCATGTCTTCTGGGAGGATGCGGCGCAGATTGAGGCCCGGTTGATGCGCCTGTTGCCTGCTCTGATGCTGGCGCGCGTCGATGGCAAGTCGCCGGTAACGTATCTGGACCGGACAAAGCAGTCCCGCGTCCGGTATGTGTCCCGCGACCTGATACTCACCCCCGCGACCGATCTTGCGGATCTGCTGGCCCGCGTTGCAAATGAAAGCGCGATGACATGACCCGCGATACCATCACCGCCGCTACGGCCCGTCGTGTCCGGGACAATCCCGGCTATCCTACGGGTGAGGTTGAAATCACGTTGAACGGGGATGCGCGGGCGCTGGTCGGTTGCAGCGCATTGGATCAATTCGGGACACCGCCGGGCGTGGGTTCCGGGATGAAACCGCCACAATGGCTAGTGCCGTGGGATGTGGTGGAACTGAGGACTGACGGGTCGGGCCAGGAGCGCCAGACCGTTGTAAGGATTTGAAAGGGAATAATATGAAACGACTGACAGGAAAAACTGCGGTAGTAACAGCAGCGGCG
>Ga0075118_10001649_pt1 | contig 15480 bp, 15 predicted proteins | sample AntAceMetag02UKE_FD_69794 | JGI IMG/M metagenome (GOLD analysis project Ga0075118, IMG submission 69794) | Saline lake microbial communities from Ace Lake, Antarctica - Antarctic Ace Lake Metagenome 02UKE | ecosystem: Environmental > Aquatic > Non-marine Saline and Alkaline > Saline | place...
GATCCGTCAGTTCAGCCTTTTGTCCCCGCTTTCTTTCGCCCGATTTCATCTCTAATCCCATATACCTAAGGTAATTGAATGCAAGAAAAGGTTACTGGGTGTCGCACACCTTTTTTTTGACAGGCAGCCCAGCGAACGATAGAACGAACAGGGACAGCGAGCGTAGGCGCGATGTCTGCACACAGGGCGCTTGCCGTGCCGCAGCGGTCGATTTGCCGGACGAAGGTGCTGAGAACTTTCGAACCACCGACAGGCTCACAACGCCGAACAGAGCGAAATCCCCCCATTCCAAAAACACTCTCAACCCCTCGAATCATTGCACCTACCGTGCTTGACGGGCATCGTAGTCATAATTTGTCTGGCACCATAGTCCCGCACATCATAAAATGACCATTTCGCCACAAATCGTCGCACACCAAAAATACGACCACAGCGGTCATGAAACTCGATCAAAGCGTGGCAATCCGCTCAGAATCACCCGACGTCAATTTGGAAACGCAACCCGATATCAATTTGGTGCGCAACAAGTCGCCGATCTCACTGAATTTCGAATGAATTTCATCTGGCTGAAAAATGCCTCAAGGATGAACAGGTTGTTTCAGGACACAGCTTCGTGTGGGAGGCGGCCTTGCTTTGGTCGGTCGAGGAGATACGCGAAACGGATTGCGCTCAACGTCATCAGTTTTTCAAAACAACACCATCAGAAAACGGGATCGAAATAATCAGGAGGAAGTTCTGGTGGTGTTTTGAAAGGCTGTCGAACAAGCAAGGAACCCAGTAGCAAGAAGCTCATCAAATTTCAGAAAAGTTGGCACGCTGGTTTCAGCGGTGCTTTGGTTGAGTCGTTTCACAAGGAGTGTCAACAGTTTATGGCGTGTTCTGGTTGAGTATTGCATGCATGCAACAACTATTTCACGCTGACTTTTTCCCATTCATCTTCTATCATAGCGCCCAATAGCCACGTCCCACTTGTCGGATTAGCACTTGGGAAGATAAATCCCAAATCTCCATTTTTCACTAAAAATGTATCTAGGTTGGCACATAGAACCCCTTCACCTTTCTTAGAGCTTCTGAGAACATACAGCTCTGAGCCACTTCGCACGCCCGAACTCAAAAAGATATCTTTCACTTCCGAAAGCGGCAGCCAATATTGATCCGACTTAGTCGATGCTTCTTTATTTACATCACCATAAAATTCTAAAGACACACCTCTCAGAAGGGCTTTTTTCTTATCCTCCCCAACGCATGAATACAACAGAAAGACACTTGCCAGAAAATTACTAATGATAAAAACACGCATATTCATCTACTCAAAAATTACCAACTAAGCCAGTCAGGAATTGTCCAAACCACTCCAAATGCCGGTGAAACCTTACCTTTTCTAAAATCTCCCAATTTGAGTCTTTTACCTCCTCCGCCGGCCGCTAATCCTAGCATGATCTCTTCCCGTATTTTACCTCCAGCACCATTGTGCCCTGTATCACAACCTTCAAATTTCACAGTTCTGTTAGGGCACATAAGCTTAGCCAAATCGGTCATTATCTTCTTTACCAACTTGGCCTGCTCCTCTTCTCTTTTAACGTTTTCTAAGAGTTCATCGTGTCCATCTGGAAAGGGAGTATTCTCTGTTCCACGATCCTTACGACCCTGAAGCCGATCTTTTAGGAGTCCCCTACTTTTCGCTTCAAAATCCCCAATATTCCCACCCAAAACAAGAGACCCTGCTGAGCCATGTGTCCATATAGTTAAAGTCTTTATGCAATCACAATCTGCAACCAGTTTCTCTGCCTCATCTAGCACATCTTCCAAACCAGTAACTGGAATATGGTGCCAGTTCACCGCCGCATTCACACTATTCTTCCAAGCATCTTTATCCTTTTGTTCAGAAATTGAAAAAGTTAAATCAATACCCTTCAACCCCAATATATCGGTATATACAATCAAATTATTCCCAACCATCCCATAGAGGTTAACTCCTCCACTCTCCCCAATCGGGTCTCTGCTTGGCCATCTCCCCGTCACCGGATCGTAATACCTAAAGCCGTAATAACGCACGGGCGGGACGTTAGAAAGGGAGGTTAGGGAGGGATTCTGCCTTTTTAGATGAGATGCTCTGGTTGGTGGACGTAGTGATAGGGCTGGCGATCCATGCTTACGAGGTTGTGGCGCATGATGATACTTGCGGGCATTGTCACGATCTACCCCTATAGTGGAGGAGGGAAAGGTAGGCCTATCGGAAGGGACTTGTCGGGAAGATCGCAAAAGGTCTTCGTAAGCGTAGTGGGAGGCGAAAGTCGACCGAGAGTCAACAAACTCCCACTCTGAGGCACTTCGCCTTGGACGGAGCGATTGGGTATCCCGGGTCAGGATAATTGAAGGAGCTTTCATGTTTACGAACTTTCGAACTTTCGAATTTTGTTAAGGTGATTTGAGAACCTTCTTCTATCACTTGGGGTAATTCTGGCAAAGTTAAAAGACGATTTATGGCGGCGCAGCGTTTTAAAAAACCCAGTCATTTAGGGACGATACCGGCTCTCGGCTCGGGGTCACTTTTGCCGAGGCTTCCATTTAAGCGTGTCACGATGGCGATTCTCTGTGCTTCAACGAGTGGCTGGTGCTGTCACTCGCCCCGCTGAAATCGTAACGAGACACTTGCGATTTCTGACATCAACTCCAAACTTCGAGATGCCGCGATCTCTCGCCCTTGTCTTTCCGCATCAGCTCTTCCGGTCCCACCCTGCTCTCGCGGATGGCTGCCCTGTTCTCGTGATCGAGGACCCGCTTTTTTTCGGCACGGACCCGGAGCAACCTCTGGCTTTTCATGCCAAGAAGCTGATCCTTCACCGTGCCAGCATGAAACGTTGGGCGGAGGGCCGGGAAAACCTCACCTATCTTGAACTTCCTGAGAGTCCCACCCGCACGGATCTTCTCCTTGAAGACCACGTCCCGAAGGATGTTGAGACCCTCGTTTATGTCGATACGGTCGATTATCTCATCGAGCGACGGCTGGAACGTTTCGCTAGCAAGCGTGGGCTTGAATTGAGGAAACTGCCCTCCCCCATGTTCCTTACGCCGGATGATTGGATGACTGATCTGATGGACGGGATGAAGAAACCCTTCATGAAGACCTTCTACGAGGCCCAACGAAAACGCCTAAACCTCCTTCTGGAAGCCGATGGCTCACCTCTCGGCGGGAAGTGGTCCTATGATGCCGAGAACCGGAAAAAACTCCCCAAGAAAGAGCCGGTGCCCGAACCATATTCACCCGGCTGCCATGATGAGGTCAAAGCGGCCCGCGAGTGGGTTGCGGAGCGGTTCCCCGACGCCCCGGGCTCGCGCGAGAATTTCACCTTCCCTTCCAGTCGGCGTGAAGCGCTCTGTGCGATGTCGCTCTTCTTCGCGGAACGCTTCGAGCTTTTTGGCAACTACGAGGATGCCATCTCAACGCGCGTCCGTGTGATGTTTCATTCTGTCCTGACCCCGCCTCTGAATATTGGGCTCATCACGCCCGAGGAGATCGTGGAGGCGGCCATGGACGCCGCGGAGAAAAACGCTAAGATCCCGCTCAATTCACTCGAGGGCTTCATCCGCCAAATCATCGGATGGCGCGAGTTCATGCGCATCATCTATCTCCGCCACGGGGTGATGGAGCGGAAGGAGAATTTTTGGAAATTCACCCGTGAGATGCCTGCTGCCTTTTACGATGGCACTACCGGGATCGCGCCCGTTGACCACACCATTCACGCCCTTTTGGAGGACGGCTACACCCACCACATCGAGCGACTCATGGTCCTTGGCAATTTCATGCTCCTCTGCCGCATCCACCCGGACGCGGTCTATCGCTGGTTCATGGAACTCTTCATTGATGCCTACGACTGGGTCATGGTTCCCAATGTCTATGGCATGTCGCAATTCGCGGACGGCGGGGTCTTCTCGACCAAGCCTTATATTTCGGGCTCGAATTACATCCGCAAAATGTCGGACTTCCCCAAGGGCGATTGGTGCGAAGTTTGGGACGGGCTTTACTGGACTTTCATCGAGGACCACCGCGATTTCTTCGCCGCGCAATATCGCCTGGCGATGATGCCCCGTCTTCTCGATAAAATGACTGACGAAAAGCGCGCAGGTCATCGCAAGAAGGCCGATGAATTCATCGCTCGCCATTTTGTGAAATGAGAAGGAGAGCGCTGCGGTTCACTTCTAAAGCGGACTCCCGAACTGGCTCACCTTCAGCCACGAACCGCGATGCGATCTCCTGGTTCAAACCTTTGCATACGGGCGGCGTCCTGATACCGTTCGGACGATGAAAACGGTGACCATTCTCTTGCTTTTTCTGAGTTGCGCTTGCGCTTTAAAAGCGGCGCCCCCTTTCGAGGACCGCGGTCTTAAAATCCTTTCTGAAGTCATCTCCAAGAAATGGGCTCGGAAATTAGGGGACGCATCTCTGGGCGAAACCAGGCTTGTGGAAGAGAAACCTGATCTCGCCATTCGCTATGGTCTTTCTCCTGTTTGGTATGCCCAAATCGAGCACGGAGGCAAAGCAATTGGTCACGTGATGTGGGACAGCACGGGCGAGGGACGGCTTGTTGAATTTGCCCTCGATCTCGATCTGACATTCAAGGGGGACTCGGTGGCCGTGATTCCTGGCGTCCCGGCCTTCCAACAATTCCCAATCAAGATTGGGGACGAAAAATTGATGGCCTCGGGATGTGTCCCCACTTCGGCGGCTAGTCTGGTCTCTTATTGGGCCGGTAAAAAGTTTCCCGATTGGACAAATGGGAATGATGACCTCGAAGCGATCACGAAGCGTTTGCGGGCCCGGCTCAAGATGACGCCCTATCCTGACATCGACGGCTTCACGGTGAACACGATGGCTTTAGCAGGAGCATCCCCGGTGACTCTCGCTAGCGCCATCAAGGCTGATGCGGCAGCCCATCATGTCGCGATTCGTTGTGAGTTCGGCCGATTCTCGCTGGCAGCATTCAAGAAGGAAATCGAAGCCTCAAGACCCGCCCTTGTGTCATGTCGGGTTCGGGTTCCCCATAAGCCTCACCTCTCTTGGGGACACGAGGTGGCCGCGGTGGGCTGGGCTCTCATTGATGAGGTTGAGCTGGTTGGGGTGCTGGACAACTTCTTCCCGACCCAGCATCCGGAAACGATTCGTTGGATCCGGGCAGAGGCTTTTGATTCGATCATTACGGTCAAGCCGAAGGAGAAGGAGTGATTCTAGGTGTCCGTCCAATCGATCCAATCGGCATCGGTGAGAACTTCTCCGACAATGGGAACCGGGCAAAGCTCGTCGAGCATCATCCGGTTGGTCGTGGCCGCGACATCGCGTTCCGCTTCGAGATGATTAAGAACGACTCCGGCACACTCGAGGCCTGCCGCCTGAATCGCCTTCACGGTGAGGAGCGTGTGATTGAGTGTTCCGAGCCAATTGGCAGCAACGACCAAAATAGGGAAGCCGAGCGCCTTGGCAAATTCTGGAAAGGCGAAATCCTCGCCCATGGGGACTTCCCAGCCGCCCACCCCCTCGACAAGCGTGAAATCATGGGCATCCCGTATTTCGTGTATATGTTTCACCATCGCATCGAGATCGAGAGGATTGCCCTCGATCCGTGACGCCACCACCGGTGCCACTGGAGTGCGATACCACCAAGGATTCACGACATCGAGAGCGAGAGTGCCGCCATTGGCCTCCCAGAGTTTTTCGGCATCCTCGCGGGTCCCGCTCAGCACCGGTTTCAGGCCCACCGCGGAAACGCCCTTTTTTCGTAACTCCTCAATGATGAGAGCCGAGACCCAGGTCTTGCCGATTCCGGTATCAGTCCCCGTCACGAGGAGGCCATTCAGCTGATCGAGCTTCATGGCTGTAGCTGTTCGGTCACCACTTCGGCAGACGGATCCGGATCTCCCACGAGGTGGAGATTGATCAGATACCTAATCGCGATTGCCAGAGCCAAGGCGGCGATCTTCACCGTCCAGTTCCTCAGGAGCCATTTCTTCATTTGTTTCACCATGGGTCAGAAAAATATCATCTAGTTTTTCGCGGAATTCGTCTTGGGAAAGATTACGGAAAATTTTACCTTCGACCACGATTGAAATCGCGCCCGTTTCCTCGCTCACGATAATGGCGACGGCATCAGTATCCTCACTGATTCCGAAGCCCGCGCGATGCCTCAGTCCGAGCGAGCGATCCGACAGTTCTTTTTGGCTCACCGGGAAGATGCAGGACGCAGAGGCGATCCTTTCTTTTTTTAAGATGAGGCCACCGTCGTGGAGGGCCGTTTTGGGGTGGAAAATCGTGGCCACCAACTCGACTGAGAAGGCGCTATCGATCGTCACTCCGGTGCTTTCATACTCCCTCAGATCAATGCCACGCTCGATCGCGAAAAGTGCCCCGAACCTTTTTTTGGAGAGCTTCACGACCGCCTCGGTCAGAGTTTCTAGGAAGACTTTTTGCTGCGTGGTTGAGAAAGAAAAGAGACTGGCGCTTCCGAGTCGGGCCAAGCCGTTTCGAAGCTCGGGCTGGAAAACGATGAGGAGCGCGAAGGTCAGGATCGCCGCTGCGATCTTGATAATCCACTCGATCACCTTGAGCTCAAGAATCTGTGAGGTCAGCGTGAGGAGAATCACAACGACCGTCAGGCCCACTAAAATCCGGGCACCGCGGGTTGCCTTGAAGACGCGGTAAATCTGATAGATGAGGATCCAGAGCACCAGGATCTCAACCCCGGCGCGCCAGTTTGCGTTAAAGAACTCGATCAGATTCACACTAAAATGGGGGAGAAATGGCTTAGCGGCCCTTTAACTGCGTAGCCATTTCCGGAGTCACCGTGAAACGCAGCGTTCCCGACGCCTTGGGCTTGGCACCGTCTTCAATTTGGTATTCCAATGATTTGAGCGGCTTCGTGCCATCGACCTCGGACATCAAGTAAATTCGTAAGGTGATCGGAGCTTGTGGATCGCCGCCCGGGATGTCAGCGATGGCAAACTGCATCTCATTGAGGCCGTCCTTGGCCCCTCCAATGACGATGTCAGCGCGCTTGGTGTTCTGGAAAAGGTGGGTTGAAGTATTGTTCACCAATAACTTCACTTCCCGCCCGGGACAGTAGACGTAAGCTTTGGCGATATACGTGACTGGCCCGCGGATGGCAATCGGGGCAGGCTCGACCACTCCGTCGGGTTGATAGTCCTCGGAATCCAAAAAGGTCTTATCATCTGCTTGGAGCTGTTTTCTGACATCGGGAAGAGCGCCCAGATTGACAAACTCCCCCCCGTGGTATTTCCAACCCTGTCCTTCCTGCACGTAGGAGATGACGAAAAGGTTATCCGTCGGATCACCTCCGACACCGAAGTCGACCTTGCCAAAGTAGACCGCCTTGGCCGTTTGGCCCAGCACCCGCATGGCCATCACCTTTAAAGTTGCGATATCTGGTGGTGCCACCGGCGAAGCGAAGACGGCATCCGGGAAAGGGCGACGCTCGCTCCAGAGCCGATTGCGGACATCGGTCTGCTTGGTCTGGGAGGTGAGGCGCTTCCAGCTCGCGGCATCCTTCCGCACCATGGCAGTGCGCCAGCTGTCGTAAACCGTGCGGAGATGCCCTACCAACTGGGCCGCACCGCTTTCTTGGGAGCGCGCGGGAGCAACCATTGCAAGCAGTCCGAGAACCAAAATCAGTCGTTTCATGGAGAAACTATGGACAAGTGGACCCACATTTGGAAAAGCTTTTCTACGCCAACGTGAGTTTGCGGCCCAGACGTCCATGAACAACCTCCCAAAGTCACCCATGATTGGTGCAGCCCGGAACAAGGAACTCCTTTCCTCCGCCACCACCTATGTCTACCGCGAGACGCCTTCTGGTGACCTGCACGCGTACTTTTTCTTCCCTCCCGGATTTAACTACCTGGAGGCTAAGGCGGCCTCGATCATCTTCTTCCATGGCGGGCTTTGGGATATTTCCGCCCCCACCCAGTTTGTCCCCCACTGCCATCACTTCGCCTCGCGCGGAATGGTGGCCGTCACGGTGGAGTATCGCACCAAGGCTCTTTTCGAGGGCACTCCGGAGGAAGCCATCTCCGACGCCAAGGAGGCTCTTGTTTTCTTCAAACACCACGCCGACAGCATGGGCATGGACCCAACCAGGATGGTCGCAGTTGGAGCCAGTGCCGGTGCCAATGCCGTCCTCTCTGCGGCCCTTCATCCCCACGATGAAACCTTGGGCCCCTCGCCCCAACCATGCGCCATGATCCTCTTTGGCCCCATCAGCGACACCTCGACCCGCGGAGTCGGTAATGACCTTTTTGCCTCATCCAAGGACGGCAAGTTTCACAGTCCCGCCTATCACCTCCCGCAAAAAGCGCTGCCGCCCTGCCTGATCTTCCATGGCAAGGCCGACCGCGTCGTCCCCTTCGAGCAATCCGAGCGTTTTGCGAAAAGGTATCGTAAACGGCGTAACACATGTGAACTCATGGAGTTTGAAAATGCCGGTCATACCTTCTTCAATTACAATTCCGACGAAAAGAATTACGAGATCACCCTGAGGTCCTCCGATCAATTCCTCGTTAATTTGGGGATCCTCGAGCCGGATCCTCTCGCCGATATTATGCACTGATCTTGCACGGCGGAGATTTGCTGCCATCTTGAGGCACCCATGAGCGAACTCAAGTTTTCCCCTATCCCCGAGATCGTTGCCGAGCTAAAGGCCGGCCGCCTAGTCATTGTTGCCGACGATCCGGGACGCGAGAATGAAGCCGACCTGATCGGCGCAGCCTCGCTCATCACGCCCGAGTCCATCGCCTTCATGGCAAACCATGGCCGTGGCCTCATCTGTACCCCCATTCTCCCCGAGCGTGCCAAGGCCCTCGATCTCCCCCCGATGACTCCCAAGAACCGGGAATCTCACAAAACTGCCTTCACCATCACGATCGATGCCGCCGAGGGGATCACCACCGGGATCTCGGCAATCGACCGCGCCCGGACCATCAGGCTCCTCGCCGACCCTGACACCGACGCCAGCGCATTCGTGCAACCGGGTCACGTTTTCCCCCTCGCTGCGATGGAGGCCGGAGTTCTTCGCCGAGCCGGCCACACCGAAGCCGCAGTCGATCTGGCCCGCCTCGCCGGGCTCCCACCGGCCGGAGTCATTTGCGAGATCATGCACGAGGACGGCACGATGGGCCGCGTTGGCGACTTGGGCGAGTATCAGGAAAAACATGGCATCAAGTCCTGCACCATTGCCCAGCTCATCGAATACCGCCGCCGCTCCGAGCGCCTCATCTCCCGCGAAGAGGTCGTCTCAATGCCGACTGATTTTGGGGACTTCGATTGCTATCTTTATCGAGTCAACACCGATAACTCCGAGCACCTCGCCCTCGTTCGCGGAGAGATTGACCCCGATGTCCCGATCAGCGTGCGCGTCCATTCCGAGTGCCTCACCGGAGATGTTTTTGGCTCACGGCGCTGCGATTGCGGAGGACAACTCCACACTGCCATGGAGGAAATTGCCAAAAACGGCGGCGTTCTCCTCTACCTACGCCAGGAGGGTCGCGGCATCGGCCTCGCCGCCAAGATCCATGCCTACAAGCTGCAGGAGCAAGGGTTCGACACCATCGAAGCGAACGAAAAACTCGGCTACGGTTCCGACCTCCGTGACTACGGCATGGGCGCCCAGATGCTCTACGACCTTGGCGTTCGCAAAATCCGCCTCCTGACCAATAACCCCAAAAAAGTGATCGGACTTGAGGGCTACGGACTTGAAATTGTGGAGCAAGTTCCCATCAGACTTCCCTCGAATCCTCACAACGAAAAGTATCTCGAAACGAAGCGAACCCGCATGGGGCACCACCTCTGATTGACAAACGAGACTTTCAAACTATATCCCCAATCACATGTCGGCAATCATTCCCCCTAAACCACGCGTCCCCACCGGGGGGAAGGTGCGTATCGCAATCGTTGCCGCTAAATTTAACCAGGAATACACCGACGCACTCGTCGAGAATGCCGTCCACGAAATCGATACCTTCGCCGCAAATGCCCGGATCGACCTCGTGCGCGTTCCGGGAGCGTTTGAAATACCGGTTGTTTGTAAGGCCCTGATCGAAGAAGAGAGGCCCGATTGCGTGATCGCACTGGGCTGCATTATCCGTGGAGGCACCAGCCATGCCGACCTTGTCGCCACCTCCGTAACGACAGCCCTCATGCACCTTGCTCTCGATAAAACGATTCCCATCATTCACGAGGTCCTTCTCGTTGAAGATGAGAAGCAAGCGTATGCACGCTGCATCGGAAAAAAACTCAACCGCGGCCGTGAAGCCGCACGTAGCGCCCTCGACATTATCGAAATCATGAGCGAAGTCCGCCGTGAAACCCAATCCTTGCGTCTCCACCCAAGCAATGGCTAGTCGCCGCCATGTCCGCCAGGCGGCGGTCCAAGTTCTCTACGCTCGCTTCGCCTCTCCAGGAGATCAGGGTGGTCCGGAATTTTGGGATCTCGTTAATGACAAAGCCGGTCTGACCTACGACCGCGCTCGCGTCAAAATCCTCGCACACCTTCAACAAGGCCGCGAAGCTGCCGCCACAAAACTGCTCAAGGTCTTGACCGACAGTTCCGCTGCCATTCTCGCCGCAGATCCGTCCGAGAAATTCGCCAAAGAGATCAAAGGCCTCTGCGTCGCCGAACTCAAATGGGCCGAGAAATGTGGCAACCTCGTCCGCCTCACCAAGGCCGACACCGGTGGCTGGCAACGCGACCTCCACAAGCTCCTCCCGGAGTCCGACGAATTGCGCAAGAAACGCGCCCTCCTTCTCCCTCAAACCGAACCTTTCCCTCCGCTACAACACGAGGCGCTCAAGGATTCCTTCGAGAAACTCGATAATTACGATGAACGGGCCCGCATGGTTCGTTTCCCCGAGAAATATCCAGAACAGCGCGACCTTGATCATCTTCATCGCCTCAAGAAGGATATGAAGACTCTTGAGGAACAAGCAAGCGAGCAAGCGGATCAAGTCGAAGCCGCTATCCCGGAGATTGACGAGACCATCGACAAGGCCTCCGAAAACTTCGACATCAATCGTCTCTCCAAGGTCGACCTTGCTATTTTGCGCCTCGCCACCTGGGAAATCCTGAAACTTCCCGATCTCGATGCCGCCGTCTCCATCAATGAGGCCATTGATCTGGCCCGCTCATTTTCCGGCGAAGACTCAGCGTCCTACGTAAACGGCGTTCTCGACAAAATCGCAAAAAACTAAGAGCGAATACAAAGGTCCTCGAAATTTACACTTCCCCCGCTGGACAGACTTCCTCAGCTTCAGACACGTGGAAGAGAAATCAACATCCCCCAACGGCTTTCAAAAGCGCACGATGTGGAAGGCCGTCACCGGTCTCGCCATCCTTGTTTTGGGGTCGCTTCTCGTCGGTTTGATTTGGCTGACGAGCTCGGTCCTGGGATATCTCCAACCCGTTCTTGTCCCTCTCGCCGTCGCCGGCATCGTTGCCTACCTCCTGGATCCCGTCGTGCAATACCTCCAACACAAGGGGTTCTCCCGCATGAAGGGAATCATCACGGTCTTTGCCGGCTTCATGGTCTTCTTCGGCATCCTCTTCTATTTCGTTGGCAACAAACTCTCAGGTCAACTCAAAGATCTCCTCTCCAAGGAAGGTGGCACCTCGAGTCTCTACATGGAGGCTTCCACGCTGGAACGTGCGAAAGAAAATGGCTTTTACGGATGGATCATGAGGTCTTCTTTTCAAAAAGATGCGTCAGCAACCGCGGCCTATCTTGAGAATGGAGGCTCGCTCGTTGGTCCATACAAGCAGAAATGGCGACTTGATCCCGACACCGCAAATCTCACGAATGGCGAATCCGCGCCACCCGAGGAAATAGAGAATCTTCTCGAATCAGACTGGGGTTCTCAAATCGACATTCAGAGCGTGGGTCACCCCGAGGAACTCGTCGCGCTCTACAACTGGGATCTCACAAAGGGCGGACAATGGCTCTCAGGCCTGGGGCGCTCCGCCCTCAGTTGGCTCTCGAATAGCTCGGGAAAGATTCTTGGCTTTTTTGGCATCATTCTCGGCTTTGCCATGGTGCCCATTTATCTCTATTACTTCCTCAAAGAAAGCGAGGCCATCAAAGAAGGCTGGACCAACTACGTCCCGCTCAAGGCCTCGCAATTTAAAGATGAAGTCGTGGAAACCCTCCGCGAGGTCAACGGATACCTCATCTCATTCTTTCGCGGGCAAGTCCTCGTGGCCTTCATCGACGGTATCCTCGTCGGCATCACCCTCACCATTTTCCAACTCCCATACGGACTCCTCATTGGCGTCTTCATGGCATTTCTCGGAATCATTCCCTACATCGGTAACATCATCTGTCTGATCCCAGCCTGCATCATTGCTTACTTCCACGGCTTTAACGAACCATTCGGACTCAACGAATGGAGCTACGTCATCGGCGTTCTTGCCATCTTCATCGTCGTCCAGCAGATCAACTCCCTCCTCACCGCGCCCAAGATCGTCGGCGACTCCGTGGGGCTCCATCCCATGACCGTGATCTTCTCCATGCTCTTCTGGTCACTCCTCCTCGGAGGTTTCCTCGGAGCCCTCCTCGCCGTCCCCCTCACCGCCGCCGTCAAGGTCCTCTTCCGCCGCTACGTCTGGGACCGCCAAGTGCAGGAAGTTTAATTCGGAGAAAGTCTCGTTATTTGACCCTCACTTCGGTCACTTGCAAAAACGACATTCGCACCTTCTCTGAGTCGGCCACTCCCCGCTCATTCACCCTCGGTCCGCAGGCCCATAAGTCCCACTGACCATCAGTCACGCGGCTAAAGCCCTTGCGACTATCGACTTGGAAAAGCGGCATTGTGACCGTCCCTTCCACCCATTCCCGATCCTTGAGGTGGGAGACCTCGGTGTAAGAAAGCGCAACATCCCCGCAATCCTTTTCCAATCATCCTAAATCCACTCCAGTGCAAGATGTTCAGACAAATTTTCGCCAAAGAACCTTCTCTCACTTGTGGCAACCTGCCAGCATGCCCCACCGTTACGAAAATCGCAGCGGCCCAAAACTCCCATGAAATCCCTTTCTTTTCAGCTTTTCTTGGCTTTTCTTCTCGGTCTCTCAGTCTTCGGAGTACCCGAAAAAGTCGAGGAAGCATTTCGTGAAAAATACCCTGACATTGTCGCTCCCGCCTGGGAACTCGACACCAATGGCTCGTGGGAAGCTCATTTTGAAAAAAACGGAGTCAAATACCGCTCCGACTTTAATGCCAATGGCAATTGGATCGAAACCGAAAATAGCCTGAACTTCGAAGAGCTTCCCGCGAACGTCCGCGCCGCCATCGAGATCAAATATGCCGTCGAAAATATTCGCGATATTGAAGCGGTTGAAAGCGCAATCTACGGGATCTACTATGATGTCGAGTTTTTCAAAAGTGGCGAAAAATTCGACATCATGTACAACCGAAAAGGGAAAATTCTCGATCCTACCGTCCCCTCAACGGAGAAGGGGTTTTTAAATTACTGGATGGGCGCGGCCTCAGAAGACAGTGCCCTCCTCCGCACCGGTTGGACCCTTGTTTACAAGACCCTCTTCAACCTCCTGACCATCTTTCTCTTCGCCTACGTCATCTACTACCGCAGGCACCACGACCATAAGATGCTCTTCCTCCTGCTCGCTTTTAATCTCTTCCTCTTCCCCATCTTCCTCTCCAGTTCACTCGTCACCGCTGGTTTTGGTTTCACCATTTTCGCCCTCCTGGCCCTCGTCCGCCTCCGCAGCGAGGCCTTCGACAAGGCCGAAATCGCCTATCTCCTCGGGGCGATTTCACTCACCTTCGTCAATACCATGATGCCGACTTTCATCGATATCCTCTCGGCTTCCTCCATCCTTCTCACCGCGCTCGTCGCAGACCGCCCCACCGTATGGCGGGACTCCTTCCAAAAAATCGAAGTCGATTACCGCATCACGGATAAGGGACTCATGCTCGACCAAGAATACCTCCGCAAAAAACTCGCCGAGGAATATCAAGTCGATGTCCGGGAAATCACCATCAATCGAGTTTTCAAGAACGACGTCCGCCTTACTCTTATGTATCGCGATCTCCCGGAACTTCGCAAAGGGGAACGTCCTGTCGTTGAGAAAAAACAAGAGGAGAAAGTAGAACCCTTCCACTACTAATCGCTCAGATCGTCTTCTGACTCAGAAACCATATCGCCATCGCCGCATAAGCCGGCGCATCGGTGATGAGAAGAGTGTCGTGCGTCCCCCCGGGAATCGTCATGAACTCCTTGGGCCCCGCGAACGCCTCATACAAGGCCACGCCCCGTTCATGCGAAATGAGCTCATCAGCATCGCCGTGCACCACTAAGGACGGCACCTCGAGTTCCGCCGCCAACTCCACCGGGTTGACCGCACTCACCTCCGGCCCACCTTGCATCGTAATGAAATCCTCAGCCCACGATTGCAGTGCTCCCGAAAAAATCCCCAGCGAATCCCCCACCACTCCTCCCAGCCGATCAAAGGACGAAACGAGCACCATTCCCTGCCATCTCTTCGGTTCCAGCGAAGCCGCGTGAATCGCAAACGATCCTCCCATCGATATCCCCCAAATAAACTCCGGCATCGCCTCCAGTCCCAATTCCGACCTCACCTCGTCTGCGACCTTCCCCGGCAAGTCAGCCTCAAATTTCCTGCTCCCAAATCCCACCGTCGCGACCGGGCTCTCGCCATGCGCCGGGAGATCCGGAATGACACACACGAAGCCCACCGCACAAAACCGCTCCGCCACCGGCAGAAGATCTTCTTTCCGGCCGTTCCGGCCATGGAGCAAGACCAGCAAACCCGCCTCTCCCCCGAATTTTGGCACCTTGACGCCCGCCTCTGCCAGCTGTCTCCGCAGCACCACCCCTCGCGTCGCGATTCCCCCGGCCGCATCCGGACGCACCGTCAAACAGGGCACGCTGCCATCAAGCAGCGTCCGTGCAGTCACCACCACCCCGTGATTCCCCACCCCACTCAAGTATGAGCGATGATAGTCCTGGAGCTTCCTCCTGTCCGGACTCGCCACCGCTCCCGCCATCATCCAGAGCCCGCAAAACCCGCCCAAACCAAGGAGCAAAACACCCACCAAGAACCACTTTAATTTTCGCTTCACTCCATGATGAACCGTCCTAAACAGACCGAATTGTCTCACTTCAGAACTAGTTTTCTTTTGCTCAAATTTGGCATTACTCGATACTGCCCCCTATGAAGGCCCCTTTTCTCTTAGTTCTATTCCTCACCACCCTCCAGATTCTGGCAGCTCCGGACTGGGAAAATCAGGCCGTCTTCCGCCGCAACAAACTCCCCGCCCACGCCGTCAAGAGTAAGCGTCTTAAAATTGGGCATCTGATCCGAGCTAGATATTTGGCTGAAGCTGCGGTATTTTAGGCTGTTTTTAGTTCGCTTGCGGCGTTCTTGGCCGCAGCGATGGCTGCC
>Ga0075118_10001664_pt1 | contig 15407 bp, 12 predicted proteins | sample AntAceMetag02UKE_FD_69794 | JGI IMG/M metagenome (GOLD analysis project Ga0075118, IMG submission 69794) | Saline lake microbial communities from Ace Lake, Antarctica - Antarctic Ace Lake Metagenome 02UKE | ecosystem: Environmental > Aquatic > Non-marine Saline and Alkaline > Saline | place...
TCTGAAGGAAGACGCCCTCCGAGGGGCCTCCTTTATGCAGTTGACCGGTGGAATGAAGAAAGCGAGGCCCGAAACCGAGGGTAAACGGTCGGTTAGTCGCTCTCTCGAGCGCTTTCCGGGCCGCCTCCCAGCTTTCGATGTGTCCCTGATCGCCAAAGACACACACAGCCCCATAGGACCGTGGTCCCAACAATGACCGCCACCAGGTGATGACCTCTCGAAGCGTCGTGAGCTTGGGCGGGATCGCCCTCGGTGACCACAGCGAGAAGCCTTCCAATGCCATCTCATCCCGGTGGCTTTGGGAGGGAGAGTCGAGCAGCTCTTTCGCAGCGAGCTTGGCGCTTTCAACATTGGGCTGATCGAAAGGGTTTACTCGCAAAATCTGGCACGCAAAGACTGTCGCAACTTCCCAGAGGAGGAACTGTTCGCCAAGAGTTGCTTCTATCCCCACATCGATCTCAGGAAGGACGCCACCTACGGTGATTGCATCGAAGACACCGGTCAGAGAGCACTCCACCACCGGCAAAAGGCCCTGGCCGTGCTTCCCGCTGGATTCAGCCACCAGTTGTTCAATCCAATCTCCGATTCCCGGCAAACCGGCTTGAGGATTCAGCAGGATTTTGTTTGTCTCCGGGTAGCGCGACACCATTGCAGCGCCCAAGAGTAGGCCTGGATTATCAGTAGCGTCGAGGCGGAGAGCTTCGTAGGCCCCCGATGCATCGTGAAGGATTGTTGCGACGTCAACCCCCGCCAAAGCTGCGGGAACCAGGCCGAAAGGGCTGAGAGCTGAGAAACGACCGCCGATCGTTGCATCCCCCAAAAACACGCGGTATCCGGTCTCTTTCGACTGGCGATGGAGGGGAGACTCGGGGTCCGTGACGAGCACGATGCGCTCCAGGGGGTCAAGTCCTTGGTCCCGGAAAGCAGACTCAAAAATTCGACGCTGGGAATCAGTTTCAAGAGTGCCCCCTGACTTGGAGGAAACCACCACCACAGTCTGGGATAGGTCACCCGCTACTACTGATGAGAGCTGGTCGGGGTGTGTCGAATCGATGATGTGGAGGGGGACACCGGCCTGTTTGGCCATGACCTCCGGTGCGAGGGACGATCCACCCATCCCGCAGAGAACCACCGAAGTTACGCCTTGGACGACCAACTCACGGCGGAAGATGAATAGCTCCTCCACGAGGGGCACCCAGCGTGTCGGGTTCTCCACCCAGCCAAGCCGAATAGCGGCTTCATCTTCGGCAGGTTTCCCCCATAAGCGGTGGTCTTTGGCAAAGAGCGCGGACGCGAAATTGGTCGCTGCGGCACCGTCCAGAAGGGGCTGAGCCGCAGCAAGAAGCTCCGGACCCAGCCGAATCTCCATTGCTAGGAGGCCTGCATCGCCTGTGACACCGTGTCAAGGAGCTCGTGCCAGGAGGTGATGAACTTTGCCACTCCGTCACGCTCGAGCTCATCGGTGACAGCGTCCATCGAGATACCCAGCTCAGCAAGAGCAGCCATGGTCGCGCGGGCAGCATCAAAATGTCCGTGAACGCGGTCGCCCGCAACGCCACCGTCGCGTTGCGTCGCAAGAAGAGTTTTCTCCGGCATAGTGTTCACCGTATGCGCCACGGCCAGCTCGGTGACGTAGAGAGCCTCGGGCAAACTGGGGTCTTTCACCCCGGTGGAGGCCCAGAGCGGACGCTGGGAGTTCATCCCTGCGCTTATCAGCTCGAGTGCCACCGGTGTCGCGTGAGCATGCTCAAAAAGCTCATAGGCGAGCCTCGCGTTAGCGATGGCAGCCTGTGATTTGAGCCCCAGTGCCTCGGGAGTGCCGATAATGTCCAGTTGCGGGTCGATGGCGGAGTCCACCCGAGAAACGAAGAATGAGGCCACCGAGTGGATACCAGAGATGTCGTGGCCACCAGCCACCGCAGCAGCAATGCCTTTCAGGTAGGCATCAATTACCGCTTGGTAGCGCGCGAGGCTGAAGATGAGGGTCACATTGACCGAGATTCCCTCTGCCAAAACTTGGGTGATGGCGGGGATTCCTGCCAAGGTTGCCGGAATTTTGACCATCAGATTTGGTCGATCGACCTTCTGCGACAGCTCGATCGCTTGCGCCACGGTGGCAGCGGTGTCGTGAGCGAGGGTCGGTGAAACTTCGAGCGACACCCGACCATCAACTCCGCCGGTAGCGTCGTAGGTGGCCCGCAACACGTCGCAGGCTCCTTGAACGTCGGCGACCATAATCGCAAAGGCAGCCTCCTCAGCGGATGTGCCGTCGGCGGCAATTCTTTGAATGTCGTGACGATAGGAATCGCTTCCGGCTAGCGACCCGGCAAATATTGTGGGGTTGCTGGTGACCCCCACCACGGAGTGCTCGTCCATGAGCGAACGCAGGGAACCCGAGGTCAAGCGGTCTTTTGACAGGTCGTCAAGCCAAATGCTGACGCCGATCTCGGCGAGTTGTTCGGTCGGGCTGGTCATCATGATGCCTTTCTGGTGGCGTCGAGGCTGAGGTGTGCAGCCTCGACAACGGCTTCTGTTGTCATTCCAAACTCCCGGAAAAGGGTCTCAGCATCTGCCGATGCGCCAAAATGCTCGAGCGAGACAGCGCGCCCGTGTTCGCCCAGGAATCGGAACCAGCTTTGGGCGATACCGGCTTCGACGCTGACACGCGCCTTGACCGAGGGAGGGAGGACGGAATCCCGATATTGGGCGTCCTGTTGGTCAAACCATTCCACGCACGGCATGGACACGACCCGGGTGGCGTGTCCGGCATCCTCCAACTGAATTCTGGCCTCCAGGGCGAGGGACACCTCAGAGCCGGTCGCAATGAGAATGATCTCGGGGGGCCGTGAAGAATCCCGGAGCACGTAACCCCCGCGGGCGGTGAAACGTGCGTGTGCAAGAGAGTCCGCGGTGGCGGCACCATCGCCGCGGGCAGGGGTAGGCAGACCTTGGCGGGTGAGGGCGATACCGGCGGGACCATCGTGCTTTTCTAGGATGGTTTTCCATGCCCACGCGGTCTCGTTAGCGTCGCCCGGGCGCACCACGTCAAGCCCAGGGATGGCCCGCAAACTCGCGAGCTGCTCGATGGGCTGATGGGTGGGACCATCTTCGCCGACCCCAATAGAGTCGTGGGTCCACACATAGATGGCTGGCACCTTCATCAGGGCTGCCAGACGGACAGCGGGGCGCATGTATTCGCTAAAAATCAGGAAGGTGCCGGCAAAAGCCCGTGTCGGGCCATGCAGCACGATGCCGTTGACAATCGCGCCCATCGCATGCTCGCGGATTCCAAAGTGCAACACACGCCCGTAAGGATCTGCACTCCACTGGGAGGTTGAATGGTGGGTCGGGGCGAAAGACTTCGCTCCTGTGATGGTGGTGAGGTTTGAACCAGCCAGGTCCGCAGACCCGCCCCACATTTCGGGCAGTACGGCTGCCATAGCGTTCAAGACGGTTCCTGAAGCCTGTCGGGTTGCCACCGATGATCCCGCTTCAAACACAGGAAGGTGCTGCTCAAGATCGGGCATTTCACCTGCGAGGAGTCTGTCTAATAGTGCTTTGCGCTCGGGGTTGAGGGATGCCCAGGCCTCAAAACGTTCGTCCCAGTGAGCTCGCGCCACAGCCGCGCGCGCCGAGAGCTTACGGGTGTGTTCCAACACCTCTGCGGGCACGAAAAAAGCTTCGTCTTCTGGAAGGCCGAGTTCTTTTTTGAGTCCGGCGACTTCGTCCGAACCGAGAGCTGAGCCGTGGATTCCGCCCGTGTTTTGCTTGGTGGGGGAGGGCCAACCGATGATGGTCTTGACCGTAATCAACGAAGGCTTGCCTGTTTCTTTCTTGGCTTTTTCGATGGCGACGACCACAGCGTCCATATCCTCCGAGTAGTCGGCACCCGAAGCAAAGTCCACCGTGTGCACGTCCCAGCCATACGCGGCGTAGCGGGCGGAGACATCCTCAGAAAAAGCGATATCTACGTCGTCTTCGATGGAAATCTGGTTGGCGTCATAAAACACGATGAGGTTTCCAAGTTCCTGGTGTCCGGCAAGAGACGCTGCTTCGGCAGAGACACCTTCTTGCAGATCGCCATCACCAGCGATGACATAGGTGAAGTGGTCAAAGGGCGAAGCACCCGCAGGCGCATCGGGGTCGAAGAGTCCGCGCTCGAAGCGCTGAGCATAGGCAAAACCAGTCGCAGAGGCGATTCCCTGCCCCAGAGGCCCCGTGGTGATCTCCACGTGGTCGGTGTGACCGTACTCCGGGTGTCCCGGCGTGAGAGAGCCCCATGTGCGCAGGGCCTTCAAATCCTCGATTTCAAGTCCTAAGCCCCCTAAGTACAGTTGGACGTACTGAGTCAAAGAAGAGTGGCCGACCGACAAGATAAAACGGTCTCGACCCAACCATGCGGGATCTGACGGGTCCACCGCCATCACTTTTTGATACAGCAAATACGCTAGCGGCGCGAGGCTGATTGCCGTTCCTGGGTGTCCATTTCCTACCTCCTCCACGGAGTCCGCCGCCAACGCTTTCGCGATGTCGACGGCTTTTTTATCGTGGTCAGTGAAGATAGAAACCATGGTGGCAAAACCTTTATCTCAGAGGACACTAAGTGCACCGAAAAATACCTTTTTCCTCTAATATTCTACCAAGTACTGGGCAAATGAGAATCTGCGCCACCTCGGACCCCCAAAGAATCACCCAGATGGCTTGCACAAGGCGGTATACCCGTTAGAGGACATTGGACCGGCGAGGGGTCGAACTAGCGGGGGGAAGAGGTGTCGTGAACGCCAAGTCTGTGATTTTCATTGCTTTAGGGGCAACCGCGCTGGGTGGGATGCCCATGTGGTTGCTAGGGGCATATTCACCCCAGATTGTTTCTACTTTTTCCCTCGGCGGCGCACAGTTTGGAGCCGTGCTAGGAGCTTTTTTTCTCTTCTCTACACTCACCGCAATTCCTGTCGGGCGCTTCGTTAACGGGATCAGCTGGCTGACTGGAATAACGCTCACGTCCCTCTTTTCTGCTGTGGGTCTCCTGTTTCTGGCGTTTTTCTCCTCGGGTATCCCTCTGCTTCTTGTTGGCCTCTTCATTGCCAGTTGGGCCAATTCTTTTTCCCAGACGTCAGCCAATAAAGGCCTCTCCGAGGGTGTTCCCCGCGCGTTAGCGGGGAGGGCCTTTGGCCTCAAGCAGGCTGCCCTTCCCCTCTCGACCTTCGTCGTGGGATTATCCGTCCCACTGTTTGCCACGGGCGACGACTGGAGATATGCCTTCCTCGCTATTGCTAGCTTCGCGGTGGCTCTTGGGATGCTGGCTCTCTGGTTGCTCTACCGGCGCAGGCTCCATGGACTGGTCTGGGAAGGCAGCCAGGTCCTGCCTGACTTGAAAAGTGTTCGAGCTGAGCGGACCCGAGCGCCTCGGGCTGTTGTTCTGCTAGCAATCGGCTCGGGGATTGCCACGGGCGCCACCATGAGTTTCGCGGGCTTCCTGGTCCTGTTTGCGGTCTCGGAAGGTAATTCGCCTCAGTCTGCGGCCCTCGTGCTTGCCCTCGGAAGCTTCGCTGGTATCGCTGCGCGCATTGGTTTCGGCTTCTGGGCTGATCGTGCGAAGTCTGGTCACTTTATGCTTGTGACAGGTCTCATCCTGGGCGGGGCCCTCGGTTTTGCTTTACTGGCATTTTCCAACGGCCTCGCTGTGCTCGTTGCGGGAACGCTTCTGGGGTTTGCTCTGGGGTGGGCCTGGAACGGTGTTTTTCATTTTGCGGTCACCTCCTCCAACCCCACACAATCGGCCTACTTCACCGGAATCATTCAAGCCGCCATGATGGCTGGTGCGACGGTCACCCCTCCCGCGTTCGGCCTGCTCAGCCAGAGCTCATTTCCTCTTGCGTGGCTGATGCTGAGCGGCATGATGGTCGTTGCGGCGCTGTTTATCGTGCGCGGGGCGCGCGCCATAGATCGGCACTGAACCAGGGACCAGTATGACTACGCCCTGGAAAGGGACCCAGCTTCTTCCACCACCCTGTTGAATACGGAGGGGTCGTGGGCGCGCCGCCCTAAGAAAATGCCCTCCAGGGTGGGGTAAAGCTGTTCCAATAGCCCCGCGCCGGCAGCGCCACCGTAGATAATGGGGGTAGTCCACCCAGCGAGGTGCTGTCGAATTGCTGTGACGGTATCGATCACGTGCCTTGCCGGCGCGGCCTCAGCCGCACCGATAGCCCACACTGGCTCATATGCGATGACGAGTCGTGTCGGATCCGCACCACTGGATTCAATCTGTCTCACACAGTGTGCGGCCGCGGACTCCGGGGAGAGGTTTTCTTCTTCTCCCACACACAGCAACACATCCAGCGCGTGAAGCTGGGCTTGGCCAACCTTTCTAGCAACTGTTTCAGAGGTATCGCCGCGGCGGCGCTGCTCCGCGTGCCCCAGCTCCACAAAGTCGACCCCGATTCCTGCAAGATACTCGGCACTGATTTCACCGGTGTGGGGGCCAGAAGGGTGGGTGCTACAGTTTTGCGCTCCGATGAGGAACCGGTTGCCGGCCTTTTCTTTAGCTTCTCGAAGTGACGGAGCCGAGGGCACCACAAATCGAGTCACTCCCGCCGTATCGGGTGTGGCAGCAGCATCAAGCCACTCCATGACGTCACGGTGACTGAGGTAAGACTTAGTGCTAAATCCCACCAACACCGACCCGGGGGACCACCTGCCCTCCGTCACTTAGATCGCTTTCTGGCGAGACCGAATCTTCGACACGAGGAGTGGGACAACCACCATCAACGCCGTCATAATCACGATCACCAGGCTAATGGGACGCTCCAGCACAATCATGAAGGAACCCTCACCGATGGCAGAGGTTTGGGCCATCGCCTTTTCGAAGAGGGGGCCAAGGACAACCCCCAACACAAAGGGGGCCAGCGGATAGTTGTACTCCTTGAAGAGATATCCGAGTACTCCAAACACAAAGACGAGCCAGATGCTGAAGGTGTTGTTGGAGATGGAATAGGCACCAATGAAGCTGGTAAGCAAAATCAGTGGGTACAGGTACCCGTAGGGAACCCGAAGCATCTGAGCGAAGACTGGGGCCAAGGGAAGGTTCAAAATCAGCAGGAAAACGTTGCCGATGAAGAAACTAACCAGCAGTCCCCACACCAGCGCTGGTTGCTTCTCGAACAACAGAGGTCCGGGCTGGAGTCCGTAAATGGTGAACGCGCCCAGAAGCACCGCTGTTGTCGCACCTCCGGGAATTCCTAGCGCCAAGGTTGGGATGAAGTTTGCGTTCGCTGCCGCATTGTTTGCGCTTTCGGGGGAGGCAACCCCCTCGATCTGACCGGTTCCAAACTTTGAGCCGTTTTTCGAAACTTTCCGCTCAATCCCATAGGCCATAAAAGACGCAAGCGTCGAACCGGCACCGGGTAAGGTTCCCAGCGCAAATCCAATTCCCGATCCTCGGAGGATGGGGAAGAAACTGCGTTTTAGCTCGGATTTGGTGATCATCAAATCTTTAAAGCGAGCGCGAATCGGGGCCACCGCTCCCTGTCTTATCTGGTGCAGCACCTCGCCGAGGGCAAAGACCCCGATCATGACCTCAACGAACGGGATTCCACTCAGGAGGTTCACATTACCGAAGGTGAATCTCGCGTCAATAAATCCGACCGATACGCCCACAGTGGAGATCAGCACACCCAGAGAAGCCATCATCAGCCCCCGAGCAAAGGATCCACCCCCAAAAGTGATGACGATGACGAGACCAAAGAGCATGATCGAGAAATTCTCAACGGGGCTGAAATTCAAAGCCCATCGAGCAAACGGGGGTGCAAAAGCCATGAGGAGTGCGAGTGAAATAATGGCGGCAATAAAGGAGCCAATTGCCGCAATGGCCAGTGCGGCGCCAGCTCGGCCATTTCGTGCCATCTGGTACCCGTCAAGAGCAGTAATAACGCTGGGCGCCTCCCCGGGTGTTGAAATCAGAACCGAGGTGATGGTTCCACCGTACTGAGCGCCGTAATAGATTCCAGCGAGCATGATGAGAGCCGTTACTGGCTCCAGGGCAAGAGTGAGGGGGATGAGAATCGCCACTCCGGTGGTGGACCCGAGGCCTGGCAGCAGACCAATAATGGTGCCAAGGAGTACGCCGATGAAACACCACATTAAGTTTTCTACGGTGAGCGCCGTCTGGAAGCCAAGAACTAGGTTGTCTAACATTTATCCTCCAAAGATTCCAAGTGGCAGTGGCACCTGCAAGAACTGGTCAAAAACCAGCCAGGTGACAAGGATTGTCCCCGCGGTGATGGCCAGAGTGGGCAAGATTTTCTTTTTCTCTACAAAGAATGAAACGGCAATGATGAGTGCGGCGAACGCAAATAAGAAACCGAGGACATTGACAAGCAGGAGAGCCCCAAAAATGAGAATGAGCACCTTCACCAGTTGCCTGTTGCGAGTTTTTTGATCGCGACCAAAGATGTCGACAGCTGTCGTGGGACCGCGGGGGCCTTCCTCTTCTTCGTCCCCGCCCTTCAGGCGACCCCGCGCGTCGAGCAGACCTGTAACGGCGACGACAACCGCTGTCGCGAAGGGCAAAAAGCCCCCCGCGACGCGGCCATCGTCGTCAATGACTCCATAGCCGGCACCCATGATGGCGGCAAAGATGGCAAGAGCCACTAGGCCGAGGGACACCAGGGTCCCGGCAATACGTGGAGTCATGGTCATCATCTACTCGATTGCGGCAGCGATAACAGCGGCAAGATCCCGCTCTTGCGCGGCAAGGTAGTCAGCGAAGTCAGCGCCATACAGGGCGTTAGCCTGCATCACGTTGTCCTCGAGGTACTGGGTGTAGCCAGCGGACTCGGCATAGGCCATTCCCACTTCAATCCAGTAGTCGATTGCTTCCTGAGAGATTCCAGGTGCGGCAATCCAACCACGGAACTGAGCAAACGAGACGTTAACGCCTTGCTCGGCAGCGGTGGGGATGTCAGCCAACAGGGGGGACTCGTAGCGGTTGCTACCGAGCACACAGAGAGCCTTGACGGCACCTGCTTCGAGTTGTCCGAGGACCTCACCCGGGTTGTTTGCAGCGATGTCCACGGTGCCGCCGAGGAGAGCGGCAAGAGCCTCGTCTCCAGACTCCACAGGAACATTGTCGAACTCAACACCCTGGTCCTGCTCGATGAGCGTCAGCACGATCGAGTCCAGTCCGGTTGCTCCACCCGAGGTTGCGGCAACAATGCGCTCGGTTGCAGCGGCATCGGTGACGTCTTTACAGGTTTCGAAGGGCGAATCGGGGGCGGCAATCAGAAGCGTGAAATCGTCTCCAAGCTTCATGATGGGAGTGAAGTCCTCCCAGGTGAACTCCACCTGGCCCGTTGCAGGCAAGGCAAGCATTGCGGTCTCAGATGCCAGCAGGACGTTGTCTTTTCCTTCTGCGCCCAGCATGAAGCTGTAACCCACAGCTCCACCGCCGCCGGTACGGTTCTCAACGCTCACGGTTTGACCCGTTACTTCTTCGATTCCCGTAGCGATGGCGCGACCCGAGCGGTCGCTACCGCCACCCGCTCCAAAAGGAACGATCATGGTGATAGGACCGGACAGTTCAAACGCAGTCGACTCCATCGTTTCTGTGGTGTCGTCCGCTGGTGCCTCTGCCTCGGTCGCCGTGGCACACCCCGCTAGCGCGAGGAGTGCAGCAGCTGTGACAGAGACTGCCCTAACAGCAGTTTTGGTGTACTTCATCGTTCACCTCTCCATTTTCTCTCTTGGCGGAGCTTGTGCTCCATCGGTCGATGAGGCGTTTGCCCCATCGAACTCTGCGGCGTTTCGAAGCGCCGCCAACACGGTGTGCCCGAAGGCGTGCTCCGTGGCACCCATGTGGGCCTTTTTCTGGCCGACGATGTCAAACGCTGTCCCGTGGGCGGGGGTGGCTATCGACAGCGGAAGTCCGCCTTGTACAGTGACCCCCGAATCAAAACCCAAAAGCTTCATAGCTATCTGGCCCTGGTCGTGATACATCGTGACGATTCCGTCGTAAAGACCTCGTCTGGTCGCGAAAATGGTGTCCGAGGGGTAGGGACCCTCCACCTGGAAGCCTGCGGCAACCGCCTCAACGACGGCGGGTGCGATAATCTCGATTTCTTCGCGCCCGAAGTTTCCGTTCTCCCCACCATGGGGGTTCAGCGCGCACACTCCCAGTCGAGGGCTGGGCTTTCCGGCGGTCACCAGAGTGTTGTGCAGGAGGATGATGGCTTCGATCACTCTCTCGTGGGTGACGTTTTGTGCCACCTCCGAGAGCGGAATATGGGAGGTGACCCGCGCCGTGGTCAAGTCCTCGAGAATGTTCAGCTCAGAGGTAAACCCATGAAAGCCGAGCTCAGTGGCGAACCAGCGCAGCTCGTCCTCATGGTCCATCCCCGCCATTTTGAGACTCGACTTGTTGAGCGGGCCAAACATGATTGCATTGATTTGGCCCTCATTCGCGAGGTTGAGTGCGCGTCCCAGCTGGGTGATCACTCGAGACCCCGCCGCGACGCTCACCTCTTTGAGAGCAATGGTGGGCGAAGACTCGCCGTCAGGAAGCAACTGCACCATCCCTGGGACTCGGTCGAGCGACCATTTCACGGTCACCCCGGCCTGCTCTTGAGCCAAGGCGAGTTCGTCAGCGTTGGCCAGCAAAGCCACGTCTACCTTTTCCAGGCGGGAAGTATCGCTGAGAAGTCGAGCGATCACCTCTGGCCCCACTCCTGCTTGATCCCCCAGTGTTACGGCAACTCGAGCCATTAGTTCTTCTCCTCATAAGCGGTAATTGCATCAACTTTTTCCGCGGAAGCGGAGGTCTCATCAAACTGGTACCCCAGCCATTCGCTAACGAGCCTCAGCGCTAGCTCTCTGCCGATTACTCGCTCGCCCATGGTCAGCACCTGAGCGTTGTTGCTCAGGACACTCCGCTCAACCGAGAAACTGTCGTGCCCACACGCGGCACGAATACCAGCGACTTTGTTGGCGGCAATCGCCATACCAATTCCCGTGCCGCAAATCAGCAGACCTCGGTCTGCGCTACCCGCCGCGACCATCTCAGCGACCCCGATCGCTATGTGGGGGTAGGGGGTATGGCTATTGGCGTCAACGCCAAGGTCAACCACCTCGCTCACCCGTGGGTCAGCTTCCAACAGGGCGCGCGCAGCTTCCTTGTAGCTGAAACCGGCGTCGTCGCAGCCAACGGCAATGCGGAACGTATTCATGGAGCACTCCTTCGGGTAATTGTTTCCCCCGCGAGGGACAGGGCGAGAGCGAGAGAAACAGCTCCCGCATCGGGTGTTCCAAGGCTCTTGTCGCCATGGATCTTGGCGCGACCGATCCGAGGCAGAAGGTCTGCGGTCGCCTGCGCTTGCTCGTCGGCTTCTAGTGCGGCAACCCGCCAAGCCTGCGCGAGGCTGTCTCCCGCCGATACACGTTCGCGGAGAACCTTAGAAAAGGGGACGAGTGCATCCACTAAAGTCTTATCACCGGGTTTGGCTCCGCCGATGTGTTGGACATTTTTGGCCGCGTAAGCAAAAGCTGTCGCCACATCTGCAGCCGAAAGGGATGCGCTGGCCGACAGTGATGAACCGAGTGAGCCGAGCAAAATACCCCAGATAGCCCCCGAAGTTCCTCCGCCTGATTCGCTCCATCCCTCCGCTGCAATACTGAGCAGCTCAATTGCGCCAGCAGGCTGTGCGTGGGCGACTGCAGTGGCAGCACCCCGCGACCCACGGGTCATCCCGATACCGTGGTCGCCGTCACCGGTGCGGGAATCGAGCTCACCCAACAGCTCTTCTGAATCAGCCATCAGCGTTGCGAGTTCATCGAACACTTCACCGAGCAGGCCTACGCACTGCTCGGAGCCTTCTGGCTCAACGAATGATTTGGCCATCGTCACCGAGAACTCGCCAGGCCCTGCATCAGGGGAGCGGGATTCTGTGACGACCTTCTTAAAACCGGGGGAGTCGCAAGCCGCACGCCACAGTTCTTCCAGTTCGTCATCCAGCCAAGCGATACTGAGTGAGCAACCATTCATATCCAAACTGGTCACCAGTTCGCCGACTTCCGGTTCGACAATCTCAAAGCCCTGGCTCGTGAGCTGGTCCGCGAGGAAACCATAGACCGCAAAGAGTTCTTCATACTTCATCGCCCCCAGTCCATTCAAGAGGACAGTAATTTTTTTACCCGGGAGGGGTGCGGGCTCTCCGAGTAGCCGGGTCAGAAGTATGTTGGCAAGCTCTTCGGGGCTGGGTACTGCCACTTGTCCGATGCCAGGCTCTCCGTGCACTCCGAGCCCCAACGCCATGGCCCCCACGGGGACATGAAAGAGCTCTTTCTCCGCACCAGGCAGTGTGCAGCCTGAAAAAGCGACGCCGAAGGTGTTGATCACCGCGTTGGCGCGGGATGCAAACCTCTCCACCTGGTCGAGCGTGTCACCGCGCTCTGCGCTGGCACCGGCGATCTTAATGACGAAGAGATCGCCGGCTACGCCGCGCCGGGTGGAGCGCTCAGAGCTGGGCGCGCTCGCAACATCGTCGGTGACGCGTTGTGTGCGCACGTCACGCCCATGCGCCCGAAGTTTTTCCTGGGCGTGAGAAAAGTGGAGGACGTCCCCCATGTAATTTCCGTACACCAGAAGGACACCCGCCCCCGAATCAGCAGCTTCCGCCACCCGAAATACCTGCCCGGAGCTGGGAGAAGCAAAGATGTCGCCGCAGACGGCGGCAGACGCCATTCCGGTACCCACCATGCCCGCGAACGCTGGGTAGTGACCCGAACCGCCCCCCGCCACGACCGCTACGGCGTCGGCCCGGCGACTACGCAAAATGACACCGCCATCGACCGCCGCAATCCTGACTCGATGGGCTTTCACGAAACCATCCAGCGAAAGATGGGCAAAAGTAGTGGCAGAGGTGGTCGTGGAGGTCATCAGACTATTTCTCCGCTCGCGCGGGGGTTGGACTGGCCAACAATCCTTCGAGGAAGATTCGGTTTGCTTGCAACACTTCAAGCCAGTCGTCGCTGTACTGTTCGCACACGATGAGCCCGTCGAATCCGCCCTGCTCGGCGAGGGCCAGCGCCTGGGGATAGTCGATTACTCCGTTTTCGAGGGTCGTAGGTTCGATCTGGAACCCCGACGCTGTCTCCACCCGGGTGTAATTCTTCACATGCCAATAGTTTGAGGCCGGCAGAAGCGCCTCCAACAATTCCCGCCAGTGGTCCACTGGCCTGTCCAGTCGGAGCAAGTTGCCAATATCGGGATTCAATCCAACGATGGGGGAGTCGATATCGGAAAGAAGCTTAAGACACGAATCGACTGTTCCCAGAAGGGTGTCTTCGTAGAGTTCGAGGGAGACCTCCAAGCCGAGGGTTTCCGCGCGCCGAGCGATCGCCTTCAGATGTCGCACCGCGGTCGCCCAAGTTTCAGGATCAGTGGAATCCTTGCGCCCGGGCTCTGACCAAAATAGGTTCGCTGCCTTTTGTGCGGTGGTGAGGATGGGATGCAACCCCAGGCATACCAATGAAGCGCCAAGCTCATGAGCGACCTCAAGGCCACGAAGCGTGTATTCGAGGTGAGAATCTTCAAGCCCTGGTTCGATCACAGACTTTCGAGCGATGGCAACAGAGGGCGCCCGAAGGGAAGTCTCCGCGAGTGCTGTCCTCAGCGTATCGACCTCGCTGGGGGTGAACTGGGGGAACGGGAGCCACCCATCGTGAATCTCGACACCGTGGAAGCCAACCTGGTGAAACGGAAGAAGAGCACCTACCCAGGCGTTGAGGCCGGCGAGGGCGAGTGGCTCGCCAGAGGGAAGCAGCGATGGCGCCTTCACCATGCCTGCTAGTAATTCTTGGGAACTAATCAACTCACTCACTCCGTCGTGCTGGATGATAGTTCCTATAGGATAGGTGATTGTCATCAAAAATGCACATCGGAGGGCGGAAAGCCCTTTACTGCTAGTGAGTAGGCGTCTCCCGGTCCGCTAGAGCATCCCGATCTTCATGGGCGCGGACCTTCACCGAGGAGATGTGAAGCTCCATTTGGGTGCGTGCTTTCTCCGCGTCACCCTGCCTTATCGCTGTGAGAATCGCTAGGTGTTCCGCGATGGCAGCGTCAGCGTCGGTTACCCCCACTCCGGCAAAAAGCCGGAAACGTTGGACATGGCCACCCAGCGTGTTGTAGGCAGAAATGAGGAAGTGATTGTTGGTAATTTCAGCAATCAACCGATGAAAGGTCTCGTCAGCTTCCCAAAAAAGTGCCACTTCCTCATAGCTGCCCCCGTGCGGGCTCGCTTCCATTTGAGAAACAGTAGCTGTAAGTTCCCGAAGGTCCTCTGGTGATGCGCGGGTGGTAGCAAAAAAAGCATTCATCGGCTCGATGGCACCGCGAGCATCCATGAGGTCGTCGAGTTCTTCAGAAGACAGGAACGGTGCAACCCGGTAGCCACGAAGCGCCGCTCGAGTGACGAGGCCAGTGGACTCAAGCCGAGCAAGCGCCTCACGAATGGGGGTCTGAGACACACCAAAGTCCCGAGCCAGGGCATCAATATTCAGCGCAGTTTCGGGCGAAAACTGCCCTTGCATCACGTGCGCAAGCAGAGCATCGTAGACGGAGTCTGACAACGATCGTCGGGAGAGAAACTTAGATGTGTTGGGCAAATCCGCCATGGCGTTGGCCCCCTCGGTCATGCCCCCAGGCCCTTCTGCCCGAGGTCGCACTCTCGAGGATAGTGGTGGTGGAGCCCCGTGGGGCTCGAGTGGCACTGTCTGTCCCCCTGCCTGCCACTCAAGGAGTCATAGACCCCCCGCGCTCTGAGGTTCCTCAGCAACGCGTTCTAGACTGAACCGACCTCGCAAAGGATTCCATGTCGACCTCCTCTTCACTTACCCCTGTTCGCCCGGGGACTGTTTTCCGCGGCTACGTTGCCCTCACCAAACCACGGGTGATTGAGCTTCTTCTCGTCACCACTGTGCCGGTGATGGTCCTCGCGGAGCGCGGATTACCCAGTTTGTGGCTGGTGTTAGCGACCGTTGCCGGCGGAGCCCTAAGCGCCGGCAGTGCCAACACTTTCAACATGATCATTGATCGCGACATAGACACCGTTATGGGCCGAACCCAGTCCCGCCCCCTGGTCACCGGGGAGATTAGTCCGCGGGCAGCCCTCATCTTTGCCAGTGTTCTTGCGGCGCTCTCTATCGGTCTCCTGTGGTGGCTCACCACCGGGCTGGCAGCCATTCTCTCGGCCTCAGCTATCGCCTTCTATGTCTTCATATACACGATGTGGCTGAAGCGTAGAAGCGAACAAAACATCATCTGGGGCGGAATAGCTGGCTGTTTTCCCGTGTTAATCGGCTGGGCGGCTGTTACCGGAAGCTTGAGCGTGGAGGCGTGGATTCTGTTCCTGGTGGTC
>Ga0075118_10001667_pt1 | contig 15375 bp, 20 predicted proteins | sample AntAceMetag02UKE_FD_69794 | JGI IMG/M metagenome (GOLD analysis project Ga0075118, IMG submission 69794) | Saline lake microbial communities from Ace Lake, Antarctica - Antarctic Ace Lake Metagenome 02UKE | ecosystem: Environmental > Aquatic > Non-marine Saline and Alkaline > Saline | place...
GGGCCAGCGGTCATGTAGAGACCGCACAAACAGGCCGAATACATGACCGCTCCAGACCAAACGTCGACGCTGCATTTTCGCACTTGCCCAACGGGGGCCGTCCATACATGACGACAAAGGGGGAGGGGCTGCGCCCGGGATCCACCCGCCGCTCCTCAGCCGGTCGCCCGCCCGCGCCTACCGCCGCGGCGGCGGCCGCCCTCGCCGCCCGGCCCCTCGCCCGCTGCCCGCGCCGGCAGCGCCACCGCCGCCGCCAGGTTCGGGTACTCGGCGGTCGCGTGCGGGATCGCCATGGCGCCGACGAAATGCTCCTGGAAGCGCGGCTCGACCGCGGTCTCGACCTTCTCGACCCGGCGCACCACGGTCTCGATCTCGCGCCGCGCCTCGGCGTTCAGCAGCGCGATGCGGGCGCCGGTGCCGGCGGCGTTGCCGACCGACCACACCCGGTCGAGCCGGCAGTCCGGGATCATCCCGAGCACCATGGCGTACTTGGCGTCGATGTGGCTGCCGAAGGCGCCGGCCAGCACGATGCGCTCGACCGTATCGACCCCCATCTTGTCCATCAGCAGCCGGGCGCCGGCGTACAGCGCCGCCTTGGCGAGCTGGATGGCGCGCACGTCGTTCTGGACGATCGAGATCTCCGGCGACAGCCGGTAGACGAAGGTCCGGCCGTCGGCCTCGATGCGCGGGCTGCGCGCCGCGGCAACGCCGTCGATGGTGCCGTCGGGCTTGAGGATGCCGGCCAGGTACATCTCGGCCAGCACCTCGATGATGCCGGAGCCGCAGATGCCGGTGACGCCGGTGCGGCGGGTCTCCTCCTCGAAGCCCGGCTCGTCCGACCACAGATCGCTGCCGATCACCTTGAAGCGCGGCTCGAGGGTCTCGGGGTCGATCCGCACCCGCTCGACGGCGCCCGGTGCGGCGCGCTGGCCGGCCGAGATCTGCGCGCCCTCGAAGGCCGGGCCGGTCGGCGACGAGGCGGCCAGCAGCCGGTCTCGGTTGCCGAGCACCAGCTCGGCGTTGGTGCCGACGTCGACGATCAGCGTCATGGCGTCCTGGTTGTGCGGCGCCTCCGACAGGATCACCGCCGCGGTGTCGGCGCCGACGTGGCCGGCTATGCACGGCAGGCCGTAGACCCGGGCGTTCGGGTGCAGCGTCAGCCCGAGCTCGGCCGCCTTCAGGTTGACGGCGGTGTCGATGGCGAGCGCGAACGGCGCGCCGCCGAGCTCGGTCGGGTCGATGCCGAGCAGCAGGTGGTGCATGATCGGGTTGCCGACGAACACCAGGTCGATGATGTCCTCGCGGGTGATCCCGGCCTCCTCGGCGACCTGGGTGGCCAGGTAGTTGATCGACTCGCGCACCACCCGGGTCAGCTCGACCTCGCCGCCGGGATTCATCATCACGTAGCTGACCCGGCTCATCAGATCCTCGCCGTAGCGGATCTGCGGGTTCATCACTCCGCCGGACGCCAGCACCTCGCCGGTCGCCAGCTCGCACAGATGCGCCGACATGGTGGTCGAGCCGATGTCGACCGCGAGGCCGTGGAGCTTGTCGCGGAACCCCGGCCACACCGCCACCACGCGGCGGCCCTCGCGCAGGCAGACGGTGACCTTCCAGTCGCCGCGGCGCAGCGCCTTCTGCAGCTCGACCAGCACCGGCAGGTCGCAGCTCACGTCCTGGGCGATGCCCCAGTCCGGCCATTGCGCCCGCAGGCTCTCGCACAACCGCCGGAAGTCGCCGGACGGGTCGTGCATGTCGGGCTCCCGCACCTCGACGTAGTGCAGCTTCAGGATCGGCTTGATGTCGATGACCCGCGCCTCGGCGCGCTTGCGCACGATCTGGCGATGGACCTGGCTCGACTCCGGCACGTCGACCACGACGTCGCCGAGCAGCCGGGCCGAACACGACAGCCGGCGCCCGGATTCGAGGTTGCGTTTCTCGGCGTAGCGCAATTCCTGCCTGCCCGGCTCGGTCAGGCCGGCGGCGCGGGAGTCGATCTGGAACTTCGGAAAGTGGCCGACCGAGAGCTCGACCTGGCAACGCCCGCAGATGCCGCGGCCGCCACACACCGAATCGATGTCGACGCCGAGCTTGCGCGCCGCCTCCAGCACCGGGGTGCCGAGCGCGAACCGGCCGCGCCGTCCGGACGGGGTGAAGACGACGAACGCCTCGCCGTCGCCGGCCGCCAAGGTCGGGGCCGAAGCCGAGGCCGGGTCCTGCAGTGGCACGCGCGCGATCGTGGTGTCGGTCATCCGGGGCTCACGGTCTCCAGGGTCGGCCTGCGGCGGCGCGGATCACGCCGGCGCCCGCTGGCGCCGACGCTCGCGGCCGCCGCGCGCGCCCTCGGCGCCCTCGGCCGCCGGCTCGCGGTATTTGCGGATCCAGCGTCGGCACTCCGGGTCATGGCCCATCATCACATTGGCGCCCATGATCGCCTGCATCTCCTCGTCGCGCAGCGGGTTCATGATCGCCGATGTCATCCCCGACGCGATCGCCATGGTCAGGAAGGCGGCGTTCAGCCCGTGCCGGTTCGGCAAGCCGAAGGAGATGTTGGAGGCGCCGCAGGTGGTGTTGACGCCGAGTTCCTCGCGCAGCCGCCGGATCAACCGCATCGCCGAAATTCCGGCCAGGTTCAGCGCGCCGACCGGCATCACCAGCGGATCGACCACCACGTCGGCGCGCGGGATGCCGTGGTCGGCGGCGCGCTCTACGATCTTCTTGGCGACCAGGTAGCGCACGTCGGGATCCTCGGAGATCCCGGTCTCGTCGTTGGAGATCGCCACCACGGCGGCACCGTACTTCCTGACCAGCGGAAGGACGATTTCGAGGCGCTCCTCCTCGCCGGTCACCGAGTTGACCAGCGCCTTGCCCCGGTAGACGGCCAGCCCAGCCTCCAGCGCCGCCACGATCGAACTGTCGATCGACAGCGGCACGTCGGTCAGCGACTGCACCAGCTGGATCGAGCGCGCCAGGATTGCCGGCTCGTCGGCCATCGGGATGCCGGCGTTTACGTCCAGCATGGTGGCGCCCGCCGCGACCTGGGCGAGCGCGTCGGCCTCGACCCGGCTGTAGTCGCCGGCCGCCATCTCGGCCGCCAGCAGCTTGCGGCCGGTCGGGTTGATGCGCTCGCCGATCACGCAGAACGGCCGCTCGAAGCCGATGACGATTTCCTTGGTGGCGGAGCTGACGACGGTATCGACCATGGTGGCCTCCGGTGAGCGGACGGGGTCAGGACGCGGCGCGCAGCCCGGCGGCGTCGCCGACCACCAGGCCGACGCCGCGCTCGTCGAAGGCGAACCGGCCGGACGCGACGGCGTTCACCCACTCCGCGGTCTTCTGGAGGCCGCCGAACGGGTAGAAGTGCAGCTTCGCGATGCCGCACTCCGGGTCCGAGGCCTTGTAGGCGGCGAGGTCGACCAGCAGCCGGTCGGGGGCCTGCACCAGCATCAGCCGGGCGAGGTTGCGGGCCTGGCGGGTCAGCACCCGGATCGATGGGCCGACGCCGGACGACTGCGCGAATTTCAGCAGGGTCTTGAGCGTCGCCAGCCCCGGCACGCCGAGATGAATCGGCAGCCGATTGCCCCAGCCCCGGATGGTGCGGTCCCAGGCGACGATGGCGGCGGCGTCGAAGCAGAACTGGGTCTCGAGGTACAGGGCGAGGCCGTGCTCGGCCGCGAACCGGTTCTTCCACAGCAGCGCGTCCCTGAGCGCCGCCGCCGGGATGTCCGGCGTGCCTTCGGGATGGCCGGCGACGCCGATGCGGGTGATGCCGTGGTGCTGGAACAGGCCGGTCGCCAGCAGGTCCATCGACGACGCGAAGGCGCCCTGCGGCCGGTCGAGGCCGCCGGCAATCACTAGCGCCTGGGTCACTCCCGCTTCGTCCTTGAGGCGCCCGAGAAAGCCGTCGAGCGCGGCCCGGTCGGCGAGCGAGCGCGCCGCCACGTGCGGCACCGGCTCGAAGCCCTCGGCCCGCAACCGACGTGCCACCGCCACGGCGTCGGCCGGGTCGGAGCCCGGCAGGAAGGTGACGTTGACGGTGGCGCCGCTCGCCAGATGGTCGGCAAAGCGCGTCACCTTGGCGGCCGAGGTCGGCGTGGTCTCCACTGACCAGCCGCGCAGCAGGTCGACGACGGCGGTGGCGCTCGCGCGCGGGGCAGCGGGCAGCTGGCTCATCGGCGACACGTCCTCCACAGAGCACTCGAAAGGGCACGACCAACCGGAACACGCCGACACTAAGCGGTGATTTGCCGGCCGGTGATGGTGCCGCCCCGCCTTCGAACGCCTCAAATCCGACACGGCTCCGTTCCGCCGATTGCGATTGTCTCGGAGCCGACTTCAAGGCATGTGACAGCGACCTCATCTCGAGGGAGCCCCCCCAAATGGCCGAGCGCAGCCGCACCGTCACCTGGACCGATCCGTCGACCCTGACGGGGGCAACGCGTGACCTGCCCGGGCTCGAGTTGCTGCGCCGGGTGATCGCCGGCGAGATCCCGGCGCCGAGCATCGTGGCGACGATCGGCTTCCGGCTGATCGAGGCCGAGGAGGGCCGCGCGGTGTTCGAGGGCGGCTGGGGCGAGCACCTGCTGAACCCGGCGGGCGGCCTGCACGGGGGCTGGCATGGCATCGTGCTCGACTCCGCCATGGGCTGCGCCGTGCATTCCACCCTGCCCGCCCGCACCGGCTACACCACGCTCGAGTACAAGGTGAACATCACCCGCGCGGTGACCGCTGCTTCCGGCACGCTCCGCATCGAGGGCCGGGTGGTCCACCGCGGCCGCAGCACCGCGACCGCCGAAGCCCGCGTGATCGACGAATCCGGCAAGGTTTACGCACACGGCACCGAGACCTGCCTCATTCTCGGATGAGTCTCGGCGAAGTTGGGTGCCGCGCCGCCTCAACCCCGCCCTTGCGTATCTTGAGATAATAATCTGCAATATTTCGAGGGTCCGGTTTCAAAAATTCTCGAAACCGGCTCGCCGCCTCGCCAGGAATTCTATTTCAATTTATTGACAAATTCTGTATGATGTTTGGCGTCGAGAACGCGATTTATCTTCTTGATGCACAATCATCACAGTCGTGTCGGTGGATTCGACCGGCGATTTTTCGTTACAGAGGGGTAGAGTCGATGGTCGACCCGACCCGGTCGGACACAACCCGCAGTGTCGGCGAACTAAGCGCGCCCGATGGCGCCGACAACGTCGGCCTGATGGAGCATCTTGCCGAGGTGCAATCGCGCGCGCGACAGATCATGCGCGAGTTTCACATCGGCAGCGCGCACATCTGCGTCATGGCGCGCAGCGCTGAACAGACGATCAGCGACACCGCCCTGCGCGCCGAGTTTCTGCGCCTGCTGATCGACCTTCACGAATTCGGCCGCGAGGCCAAGCACCGTGGGCTTCTGGGCCGTACGGCCGGAAGCCCCGGCGGGCCCTCCGCCCCGGGCGAGACGCCGAAGACGCCCGACGAGACCACTAAGGACACCCGGCTCTTCGCGCCGAACGAGGGCGCGTCTGACGAGGTGTCGGACGACGTATCACGGGACTTCTTCGCCTTTCTCGACCGCTAATGCCGCGGTCGCATCCGGAAACGAGGACCGACATGACGACGCACAAGTTCAAGATCGGGCAGACCGTAGGCTTCGCCAGTCGCGGACCGGTGCGCGCACCCCGCGGCGAGTACAAGATCATCGCCCGGCTTCCCGCCGACTCCCGCGGCCCGCAATACCGAGTGAAGAGCAAGGCCGAACCGCACGAGCGTATCGCTCAGGAAAACGAATTGACCAATTCGGGGCCGTTTTCCAGCTAAAGGGTCGCTTTCGCTTTGAGTTCCGGCCGGGAAATTTTCACAACTTCGAATAGACTCGCAATGAAACCAGGCCGATGCCACTTAAGAACGGTGGCGGTTAACGGTCACCGAACCCCAGGGTGTTGCTATGTCTTTCAAGAATTTTTCGTCCGGAGTGATACCGACCCTGAAGACGGCGGCGAACGACGTGCCGACGGCGGCTACCGCCTCGGCATTGCCGATCACCGCCGGCGGCGCGAAGCCGGTGGACGCAGCCCCGCCGGCCAAGACCTGACAATCCCGGCAGCGGGCTCACCGGCCCGCTCCGGTCGTTCCATGACCCTGAATTTCCCCAATCTGGCCCGCAGCTACGATCCGACGCGCCGACGCGTCCGGTTCTGGGCCTACGACAGCGCCCTCGAAGTGTCGTTCTTCGTCGAGGCCGACGCGCTGACGACGATCGACCCGGCGTCCGACGGTGCGGAGGCAGCTCTCCTCCAGGCATTTGACGACGGCCGGGACCGGATTCACGCGGTGGCGGCCTCGGTGTATTCCCGCCGCCACGGATTCACCTACGTCCTGACGGCCTCCGACTTCTGATCGCGTTCGCCTTACCGGCGACCGCGGCAGAGTCGGCGACCCGTCCACGGAGGAGCCGACGATGACAGCCCCGCTGATGACCGACCCGCTTGCGACCGGCGCCGCGCCGCTCGACAAGGTTCAGGACCTCGACAGCAAGGTCCGCCACTGCCTCAGGTGTCAGGTCGAGTTCCGCAGCCAGTGGGCCGGAGAGCGCGTGTGCTCGCGCTGCAAAGGCACTTCGGCTTGGCGCCAGGGATCGCCCTTGCGCTCGCAATTCGACGGCGGCTGAAGAACGGCGGCTGAAGAACGGCGGCTGAAGAACGGCGCCTGAGATCGGGCGGCTGAGAACGACGACGACCCGCCGTGCCGGCTCAGCCGGCTTAGGGGCGGACCGCCGCCGAGGCGTCGCGGAACGTCACCATTCGGGCAGCGTCTTCGTCCCACAGGACCAGCCGCAACGCCCGCAATCCATCTCGGAACGACAGCATCGGCACCTCGCAGAACGCGGCGATCCGCTCGTGGCACTCCTGGAGCCGGTAGTTCGGGACGCGCGGGTTCAGGTGGTGCACGTGGTGGAACCCGATGTTGCCGGTGAACCACTGCAGGATCCGCGGCAGCCGCAGATAGGTTGAGCTGTGAAGCGCCGCCGCCGTGGCGTCCCAGACGTCATGCCGCGCCCACACCGTGCGCTCGCCGCGGTGCTGCACCGAGAACAGCCATACCCCGGCGATCGCCGCCAGCGCCATGACGGGTAGCTGCACGGCTACCAGGCGTCCGTAGCCCAGCGCGTAGCCGAGGCCGCCGAGAGTCACCACCAAGGTCAGGTTCGTCAGGTGGACCATGCGCCGCTCGCGCCGCCACGACGGCGGCATGTCGAACGGCAGGCGGTACAGCAGGATGAAGATCAACGGCGGCAGCAGTACGTTGGCGACCAGCGGGTGCCGCGTCACGCGGTACCAGCCCCGCGCCCAGGGCCCGAGCGCAGCGTACTCGGCGACTGTCAGGCAGGAGGAGTAGATGTCGGCGCCGCTCTGACGTCGGTCGAGGTCGTTCCAGACGCCGTGGTGGCCGGCGTGCTGGCGACGCCAGGACGGGTAAGGCGCCAGGGTCAGCAGGCTGCAGGCGAAGCCGATGACGTCGTTGGCGTGGCGCGACGGCAGGAATGCCTGATGGCCGCAATCGTGCTGGATGATGAAGATGCGGACAAGGAACCCGGCGGCCAGAGGCACCAGCGCGAGCGCCAGCCAGTACCCGTGATCAAACGCGGCATACATGGCCGCCCAGGTGGCCAAGAACCCGCCAAACGAGGTCACGATCTGGAGGACCGCCTTGCGCGGAATGGGATCCTGAAAGCGCGCCACCTCAAGCCGAAGGGTGGAGCGCTGGGTGGGAGACTTCGCGTCTCCGAGAGACCGCCCGCCTAAGGCGCCGGTCTCGGCCGGCTGCCCGGGCGACGGTCGCCCGGTCACGGTCTCGGCCTCAGGGCTTCTTCTTGTTGGCGCCGGCGGAGGGAAGCGGCTTCTCACGGTTAAACACCGTTGCCGACACCGGAGCAGGGGCGGTCTTTACCGCCTTGGGCTTCCGTACTTCACGATTGCCGCGCATCTGGCCTTTGGCCATGACCGTCTCCTTTGCTGCGAATCGACGAGGCGGTCGGACGCCCGGCTTGCGCCGGGCGTCCTGAAATCCGCGCTCAGTCGAGGAGCTTGAGATTGTCAGCCGACATCTTGCCGCTCTTGCGATCGGACACGAGCTCGAAGCCGACCTTCTGGCCCTCACGCAGATCGCCGAGGCCAGCGCGCTCAACCGCGCTGATGTGCACGAAGGCGTCGCTGCCACCGCCATCGGGCTCGATGAAGCCGAAGCCCTTCTGCGCGTTGAACCACTTCACGGTACCGGTAGCCATTTGGAAACCCTTTCACCAACACATAGAATGCAGACCCGCTCTAGTGCGGGCCGGCGAAGTCGCGCTCGTCTGACAGAATTCAAAGCACCCTACGCGACATTCCGTCGGCGAAAGGTCGAGTCGTCCAACCGCTTCTTACGTATGCAACGTGGGACCGCTGAGCGAAAAACACAAGGGGCTTCGCAGCAATCCTGATTCCAGGCCGATCGAGACCCCGCTCATCGCGCCGTCCAGCCGCCGTCGACCAGCAGGCTGTGGCCGGTCACGTAGGCCGAGGCCGGGCTGGCCAGGAACAGCAGGGCGCCCGCCAGGTCGTTCGGCACGCCGGTGCGGCCGAGCGGCGTCAGCTCGTCGAACCGGCGGATCAGGTCGGGGTCGGCGAACAGGTGGGTGGTCAGATTGGTGCGCAGGAACGTCGGCGCGATGTCGTTGACCCGGATGCCACGCCCGCCCCACTCGACCGCCAGCGCCTTGGTCATCGTCACCACCGCTCCCTTGGTGGCGTGATAGGACAGGTTCGGCGCGAAGCCGCCGCCGACATGGCCCCACATCGAGGAGATGTTGACGATCGAGCCGCCGCCGGCGCGCAGCATCTGCCGTCCCGCCTCGCGGGCACACAGGAACACCCCGGTCATGTTGACCGCGACCACGGCGTTCCAGGTTTCGAGGTCGAGGTCTTCGGTCGCCGCCCGACGGGCGATGCCGGCGTTGTTGATCAGCACCCCGACCGGCCCGTGGCGGGCCTCGACATTCCGGAACGCCGCCACCACCGACGTTTCGTCGGCCACGTCCAGTTCGAAGGCGTCAGACGCCAGTCCCTCGGCGGCGATCGCGTCGGCGGTGGCGCGCGCGGTGGCGGGGTCGCGGTCGGTGGCGATCGCGGTGGCTCCGGCGCGCGCCAGCACCCGGGCGGCGAGCGCGCCGATGCCGCTGCCGGCGCCGGTCACCAGCGCGACCGTGCCGTCGAGACGGAACAGGGTGGCGGGATCGGCGACGTCGTCGACGGCAGGACGAGTGGGCATGGCGTGGTCTCCGTGGATTGCACCAACCTGTCCAAGGATAGGAGCGCTCGAACGCCGCAGCCAGCGGTCTCACGATCGAGAAGGCTTAATGGCTCCTCTCGCCCGTGCCCCCGCGTTGGCAAGCCCGCCGCGCCGGTCTATGGTCCGCCGTCCACCACCTTTGCGTCACCGGAGCCTTTCATGAAGGTCGTTACCTACGTCGACGACGGCACCTGGCACGACGGCAACCCGATGGTCCTTGGGCCGATGACCCAGTCGACCTGGCTCGGCTCGCTGATCTTCGACGGCGCCCGCGCTTTCGAGGGCGTGATCCCCGACATCGAGCTGCATTGCGCCCGGGCCTGCGATTCCGCCCGCAAGATGATGCTGGAGCCGAAGATCCGGCCCGAGGAAATCGTCGAGTTGGTGAAGGACGCGGTATCCCGGTTCACCGGCGACACCGCGCTCTACATCAAACCGATGTTCTGGGCGGATTCCGGCTGGATCTACCCGGATCCGGCCTCAACCCGGTTCCTGCTGAACGTCTACGAGAGCCCGCTGCCGGACGGTACCGGCTTCTCCGCCTGCGTGTCGTCGCGGCGCCGACCGGCCCCCGACCAGGCGCCGACCGACGCCAAGGCCGCCGGCCTGTACGCCAACGCCGGCCGGGCGCTGAAGGAAGCACACGACAAGGGCTTCCAGAACGCGGTCGTGCTCGACCCGATCGGCAACGTCGCCGAATTCGCGACCGCCAACCTGTTCATGGTCAAGGACGGCGTGGTCCACACCCCGGTCCCGAACGGCACCTTCCTGAACGGCATCACCCGCCAGCGCGTCATCAAGCTGCTGACGCGCGCCGGCTACGCGGTCCACGAGCGGACCGTGACGGTTGCCGACCTGATGGCGGCCGACGAGATCTTCTCGTCCGGCAACCACGGCAAGGTGCAGCCGCTGAACGGGTTCGAGGGCCGGGCCCTGCAGCCCGGACCGGTCGCCGCCAAGGCGAAGCAACTGTACTGGGCGTTCGCGCACGGCGACGCCTGATCATCGGCCCTGAGCGCTTCCCGTTCGCGGGGGCGCTTGGGGACACGCAGGACGGGGAGGGATTGAGGTGACGTTCTCGATCGCGGGGCGCTGCGCGCGCACCGGGCAGTTCGGGGTGGCGCTCGCCACCTCCTCGATCGGTGCCGGCGGGCGTTGCCCGCACCTGCGGCCGGGGGTTGGCGCGGTGCTGACCCAGGCGCGCACCGACCCGCGGCTCGGGCCGATCGGGTTGGATCTGCTGTCGGCCGGGCGCAGCGCCGAGCAAACCGTGGCCGGCATCCTGGCCTCGACCCCGCACGGAAGCTGGCGCCAGCTGGCGGTCGTCACCGCCGCCGGTGACGTCGCCTACGCCACCGGCGCGGACGTTGCCAGGCCGGCCGACGGCATGGCGCTCGACGGCGCGGTCGTAATCGGCAACTGGGTGCGCAGCGAGGCGGTGATCGCCGGGATCGCCGCCGGCTTCGAGACCGACCCGCTGGCGGCGCTCGCCGACCGGCTGATCCAGGCGCTCGAAAACGGCGAGGCCGAGGGCGGCGAACTCGATCCGCTGCAATCGGCGGCGGTGATCGTGTGCGACCCCGGCTACCGGTTCCCGATCATCGACCTGCGCGTGGATCTGTCGGCATCGCCGATTGCCGACCTCCGGACGGCTTGGGAGAAGTGGGACCGGGTGATGGAGGGCTACCTGCAGCGCGCTATCGATCCAGCGAACGCCCCGATGACACAGGCCCTGGAAGGCCACGCCCCGGCCGCCTGATCGCCGCGGCCCCGTTGGCCGGAACGCCCCACGGGAAAAGCCACGAAGGCCCTGCTCCGAGTGGAGCGGACCTTCGTGACCGCGTTCGTCCGGCCCCTCGCGGGGGCAAGGGGGGAGAGGGACCGTCCGTCGCTTCGCACCCCTGGCAGAGGCGCCAACGCGCTGCGCCAGGGGAAACCCGAGGTTTCGCGCTCAGTCGCGGGCGTCGTCGACGGCGCGCTTGGTGTCCCGAACCGCTTCGTCGACCGCCTCGCCGGCCTGCTCGGCCGGCCCCTGCTCCTCGCACGCGGCCAGCCCGAGGGCACCGCCGAGCACCAGGGCAGCGAGCAAGGCTCGAAGTCCGCTCATCGTGCTTTTCCTTCCAGATCCGACCCAAGTCTTGGGTTCGCTTAGACTGGGTTCGTCTTAGAAACGTGTGTTCCGTGCTGAAGTTCCCAGGGGTTCTTCAAGATTCCAGCTGCGAAAAGCCCGACCGAGACCGGTCCGCCGCCGCCTCGATGGCGGCGCGGTCGATCTCCGGCACATGGGTGGCGGCGTCGCGGGCAATCCGATCCAGATGCTCCAGGAACAGCGGCGCCGTAGCATGGCCGGCCGCCGCCGGCGCCAGCCTTCCGAGGTTTTCGATCAGGCGCAGCGCGAAGGTGGTGTTGGCGGTGCCGTTGCGGCGCAGCGTCGACAACACCACGTCGGCCATCCGCGCGATGTCGACCGAGCGGGTCCGTAACAGCAACCGCCCGTCGCGATCGTGCACGCGAAGCCGCGGGAGGCGTTCGCGCAGCGCGTGGACCAGCGCGTCGTTCAGGTGATCGGCGCAGGTCAGCGCCGTGTAGACGTCGTTGATGCCGGGTGACAGCGCCCGGCAGGCGATCTCCACCAGCAGGTGAACCAGGAACATCGGATCGTCGGCCTCGGTGCGCACCGAACCGACGGAAACCGCCTCGCGCACCCTCGCGGGCAGCTCGGCCTCGCCGAGTTGCCCACCGACCAGGGTGGCGATCGGGTCGATCTCGGACACGTGGTCGCCCTGGGCAACCCGCATATCGACGGCCATCCCGTGGACGCGGGCCAGAGCCGCCAGGGCGTCGCAATCGATGGACTCGACATAGCCGGCGAACCCGGCCTGGACCGTTCGGCGCGGCGCCCCATCCGGAAAGTTTTCCTCGTGCTCCCAGTCGGCGTCGGATTCGCTTTGTCGGAGGTCACGCGCCCGGACCGCAGATTCGGTGATCCGCGTCCGCAGCACTGTCGCTATGCCCGCAACCGCCTGGTCGATCTGCAGGGAGCGGGCGAGATCGTTGAAGGCGTACATCAGCCATCCGACGGCGACGATCGAGATCAGGACCATCAGGCTGACCGACAGCGCTGGCACCCCGAACAAGCCGTTGCCGACCGTCGACAGCACCACGATGCCGTAGATGAAGGCCCCGACGAACAGCCCCATGGTGACCTGGATCACCCGGTTCTGCATGTAGCGCTCGAGCAGCCTCGCGCCCAAATTGCCCGCGGCCACCGTCAGGGTCACCAGGGTCAGCGAGAACACCAGACTGACGACCGTGACCATGGCACCGGTCAACGTCGACAGCAGTTCGCGCGCCGCGTTTTCCTCGATCGCGAACGGCACCCCGAACGGTCGGAGCGCGTCCGACACGCCAGCCTGGTCGAGCCAAAGGCTGACGCCGGCCAGCAGGAACGCGCCAACCGCCATCCCGCCCGGTACGAACCAGAAACTGGCCCTCAACCTGTAGAGCAGATAGGTAAGCCGGCCCCAGTTCGTCACGGCCGGACAGCCGGCAGGGGCATCGAGCGGGTCAGTCGGAAGCGTCCTCGATGGACCGTGCGGCGTCGTTCACACCCTCGTCGATCGCCTCGCCGGTGTACTCGGCCGGAGCGCCCGTCGAAGCCCCGGCGCAGGAAGCAAGCCCGAGGGATCCGCCGAGCATCACTACGAACATCAGCGGTCGCCGCGACGTCATCGCAGATCTCCATGATCGACCCCGTCGTTTTCCCTGCTTCAAGCTCATGCAACCACTCGATATACCGCGAGGTTCCCCGTTCGAGAACGCGTCGATACCGAACCTTTTGCCGCGGGCGGGACGCGCAGCGGCGGCAAGCGGAGGCAATCCGATGGCCCGATCATCGAACACCCGGCGGACAGGCCCGGTCGCCGTCCTCACCCTTTCAGCGCTCGTGCTTGCCGGGTGCGTCGGCATCGGCGAGATGGAGGTGGCACGGGCAATGCCGGCGGAGGAACTGGCGGTCCAGGACGACGAGTTCGTCTGCGACCGCCTGCGCGCCTTCGGCTATGTCGCCGACCTGCCGGTGATCTGGCTGCGCGAGGCCCAGCGCCGCAATCTGGAGAACTGCATCGACCAGGGCGTCGCCCGGCGACACAGCGACGACCGATTTCACGACCGGTTCAATGACCGGCTCACCCAGTGCGACCGCTTCGCCAGCCGGCTCGGTCGCTGCTGGTAGCAACTCGCCTCAGGCAGCCATGTCCTCGCCCCGGAGCGCGCGGTCGATCAGCGTTCCTGTCTCGGCGATGCCGTACAGCGCGATGAACGAACCGAAGCGCGGTCCCTGAGACTGGCCCAGCAGCACTTCGTACAGCGCCTTGAACCAGTCGCGCAGGTTCTCGAAGGCGTGGCGCTTTCCGACCTCGTAGACCTCGCTCTGGATGTCTTCGGCCGAGGCGCCGGGGGCCATGCCCTCCAGCGCCACTTTCAGATCCTCAAGCGCGGCCCTCTCGACCGCACTCGGCGCCCGGTACTGCTTGGCCGGACGCACGAAGTCCCGGTAGTAGCGCACCGCGTAGCCGACCAGCCGGTCGAGCAGCGGGTTCGAGTCCGGCGTCGCCCCGGGGGCGTAGCGAGCGACGTAGCCCCAGACCACCGCCTTGTCCTCGGCGTGGCAGACGCTCGCCAGGTTCAGCAACAGGCCGAACGAGATCTGGTCCGGTCGCGGCCGGTTGTCGCCGGCCGTCGCGCCGTCGGCGACAGCCGGCGGATCGCCCTCGTGGATGTGCCAGGCCGGATTCTCCAGCCGCGCCGGCGGCTCCTCGCCCTGCACCTTGCCGAGGAACGTCAGGTAATCGTCGACCGCCTTCGGGATCTGGTCGAAATGCAGCTTCTTGGCGCGCCGCGGCTGCTGGTACATGAACAGCGACAGACTCTCCGGCGGCCCGTAGGCCAGCCACTCCTCCACCGACAGGCCGTTGCCCTTGGACTTCGAGATCTTCTGGCCCTGCTCGTCCAGGAACAACTCGTAGTTGAAGCCCTCCGGCGGCCGGCCGCCGAGGATGCGGGTGATCTGCGACGACAGCTTGACCGAGTCGATCAGGTCCTTGCCCGACATCTCGTAGTCGACGTCGAGCGCGTACCAGCGCATCGCCCAATCGCACTTCCACTGCAGCTTGCAGGCCCCGCCGGTGACCGCCACCGTCACCCGCTCCCCGGTTTCCGGATCGTCGTAGCCGATCGTGCCGGCCGCCACGTCGCGCTCGACCACCGGCACCTGCAGCACCACCCCGGTGCGCGGGCACACCGGAAGGAACGGCGAATAGGTCGCCTGCCGCTCCGCCCCTAGGGTCGGCAGCACGACCTTGATCACCTGGTCATACAGCCTCAGCACCTGCAGCAGGGCGGCGTCGAACCGGCCGTTGGCGTAACACTCGGTCGCGCTCACGAAGTCGTACTCGAACCCGAACCCGTCCAGGAAGGCACGCAGCCGGGCGTTGTTGTGGTGACCGAAGCTCTCGTGGGTCCCGAACGGGTCGGGAACCCGGGTCAACGGCTTGCCCAGGTGCGGCTGCAGCAGGTCCCGGTTCGGGATGTTGTCCGGCACCTTGCGCAGCCCGTCCATGTCGTCGGAGAAGGCGAACAGCCGGGTCGGCACGTCCGACAGGGTCTCGAAGGCACGGCGCACCATGGTGGTGCGCACCACCTCGCCGAAGGTGCCGATGTGCGGCAGGCCGGAAGGGCCGTAGCCGGTTTCCAGCAGGACGTAGCCCTTGTCCGGCGTCTTGCCGGCGATCCGCTCGACCAGTTTGCGCGCCTCCTCGAACGGCCAGGCGCGGGCGTTCTCGGCGAGCGATCGGAGCGGGTTGGCGGACATTTCAGCCTCCAAGGGGAAAACGACTCGGAGGACTAGTGCCACGGCGGCGCGGCGTCAACGTTTCGGGGCGGCATCGCAGGGCAATTGGGTGAAAGAGCGCGTGACAGTCAGGTGAAGCTCTGAATCGATCGGCGGCCTCCGGTTCGGCATGGGAGGTCACGATGGAGCGGTGTGTTGCGTTCAGCGAG
>Ga0075118_10001671_pt1 | contig 15321 bp, 14 predicted proteins | sample AntAceMetag02UKE_FD_69794 | JGI IMG/M metagenome (GOLD analysis project Ga0075118, IMG submission 69794) | Saline lake microbial communities from Ace Lake, Antarctica - Antarctic Ace Lake Metagenome 02UKE | ecosystem: Environmental > Aquatic > Non-marine Saline and Alkaline > Saline | place...
AGATGAAGATGGTGTCATTATTGATGACCGCGTTAACTTCCCGACACTTACTGCCGCGGGTTACGTGAAATCGATGTTATCTTTGAAATGACTGTCTATATGAGGTTGACACGTTCCGCCGTTGGCGTCGGGGAAGTCGAACTGTACGAACCAGTAGTCGTACAGGGTTTTGGCCATGGCTTCCAGTTCGGCGTTGATGCGATTGTTTGTTTCAATTTTAGTATCAATACAAGATAAACACTTAGAGATCTTTTTTTGTTCATCTAGTCTTTCTGGGAAAATAACCGGTAGCTTTTCCATGTAGTCTTTTGTCAAGTGGAGCATAATACTGCCATGAGTAGATGACATCATCCCCTTCACGGAATTTAACAAGTAGTAATAAAAATATTGCTTGTCTAATTTTTGTGAATCTACATCAAGCTTCCAAATGTGGTAATGAAAGATGGTTCTTTCGTAGCTCCATATCTTTGGACCAAAAGATGCTGACCAGGCAAATAAAAGATCACCATTTAAACAGTATTTTTCATCATTGAGCTCCAAGTCTGAGTAGTACCAAGAGCCGCTGCTGAAAAAATTTCCAACTCGTAGCACTCTATACTTACCTTTGGTAAGCAACTCCTCTTGCTTGTATGCCCGGCCATTAATAACTTTACATATCTCACTAAGTGGTCGAGTAACAAAATCATTCATACTTCAAACCTACTAGCTGATTTTTGATCTCAGCCTCTAACTCGCGAGACTGACTAAACAAGCTTTCTAAGTTACTGGTAAATCCCTGCATCTTTTCTGAAAACTGGTCTGGAGTAATATCCACATATTCAATTTTTACATCGAAATATTGACCCGCGCTCAAGCTGTAGTTTTTGGCTTCAATTTCGTCATAACTGACGGCAACGGAGAAGTCCTCTACTGCCTCTTTGGCGTTAAAAGTATCGATAATGCGTTGTTCTTCTTCCTGGCTGAGCACGGTTTTCTGATTCTTCCCGTCTTTGACTTTTTCGCCCAGATTAGAGGCATCAATCAGCACCACGTTGCCCTTATTGCTGTCATCCATAAACAGGATAGAGACGTTGGTGCCGGTGGTGGCGAAGATATTGGAGGGCATGGATACCACGCCTGCCAACATTTTATTTTTTACTAAGTGCGTGCGAATGCCTTTATCGATGCCCGATTGCGCAGTGATAAATCCAGTCGGCACCACCACAGCCGCTTTGCCGCCGGGCTTGAGCGAGTGGATGATGTGCTGCAAGAATAACTGATAGATTTCCATCTTGTCCTTGGCTTTGGCTTTGATCTTGGGGATGCCAGCAAAGAAACGGTTTTTATTTTGTTTGCTGTCCAGCTCATCGCGGAAATCGCTGAAGTCCAGCTTAAACGGCGGATTGGAGACGATATAGTCAAAGCGTTTTAGATCGTTACCATCTTTATGGTAGGGGTGCAGAACGGTATTACCCTGAATCACATTCGGGATGGAATGTACCAAGTTATTCAGGATTAGATTTAAACGCAGCAGGTTAGAGGACTTTTGCGAAATATCCTGGGTATAGATACTGCAACGGTTTTCACCAATGGCGTGAGCCACATTCATTAACAAGGTGCCAGAGCCTGCCGAGGGGTCGTAACAAGCAACGTTTTTCACTTTGCCACGCTGGGCTTGCGGCACCAGAATTTCGGCCATGATTCTTGCGACGGCATGAGGGGTAAAATACTCGGCGTATTTGCCACCTGAGTTGCTGTTGTAGTCTTTGATCAGGTATTCAAAGATAGTGGCGTAGAAGTCGAATTTTTGAGTAAAGATTCGCTCGAAACTGAACTCCACCAGCTTGTTGATGATGGCGCGGCAAAAGGCATCGCGTTTGGACTCATCAGCAATGTATTCGCTAAGCCGGTCAAACAGCACCACTTTTGCGCCGCCGTCGGTTTTTACCGCGAACACGTCATTATTGGTCAGGGCAATATCGCGCAAGGTGTCATCAAACAGCTTGGCGAAATCCGGCGCGTTCTGTTGGCTGAACAGGTAGCTGATAAAGTGGTGCGGTTTTAAGCGTGCGGTATCACCGCCCATTTGCAACTGGAGCATTTCCAGCTCGTCTTCGCTCATGGCAACAAGAACTTCTTCCCACTTTTCGGAGTTGGCGACCTTCTTGTCGATTTTTTTCGCTTCAAAAGCAAATTTATCGTTCAGGAATTTGTACAGAAAGATTTGGGTAATGATTTTGAATTCGTTGCCATCATTACCCAGGCCATAGTTGGCACAAATGCTTTTCAGGCTATCGATCAGCGCTTTTGTTTTATCTCTAAATTCTTGCTCTACCATTGATAAAGTCCTACCACGTTGTGCTCCCCGTATTAAATTCTTTCAGGTATTCGGCGACGACCAGGTGATTGATAAAGCGCGAGGCGTCGGCGTTGAGTTGTATGTTTTGTTCGCCTTTGAAGCGCTTGATCACCAGGGGCATCATTTGGCGTTCAAAGTAGCTTTCGTTATCCAATATCTGGCTGTTATTCAGTACTTGTTCATCGGCGTCCTGTTTTACCCCCGTGAGGGCTTCAAAGATTTTGCGCTCTGACTCACTGGCTAAATTGAGCGTTGGGCCACGTTCTTGCAGACGCTTGTGAATACGCGTGTATTTCGTGTCGCCGAGATACTTTTGGCGAAGCTGGTTGTTTTGTCGGTTTAGCTCTTTGACGCGCTCGTGGATCTTGTTGAGGCCGTCAATGTTGGCGACCATTTCATCCTGTGTGACTTCGCTGAGGTTCTTTTTCTTGAAGAGCCTTTCCAGCTCTTCCTTCAGGCTGACGAACTTCGGGTCTTGTTGGTCAAAATTACTGGCCAGGGCTTCGCGGGTTTGGCGCAGGGTATTTTTCAGTTTGTCGGCGAGCACCAGTTCTTCTTCGCCCACTTTGATGAACTTAAAGATGACATCCTCAAGGGCGACATTCAGTAGGTTGGTGTTATCGGTGCCTTGCTCAATGCTTTCTTTGAGATTGAGCAGATCCAGGTGGTTGCATGTTTCCCGATAGAGGATATTCAGTTTAGCAAAGTCTAACTCGTTCAGAATACTGTACTCACCTTGCAGGCGGATGAGGTTGTAGAGGCTTTTTGCATCGCCCAGCGCTTTTTTTAGCGCAAGTATGGTTTCCCTGTCCTGAATCTGGCTGATCTGATCGGTGAAGACCTCGGCATTGTCGATGTCGAAGCGAAACAGTACATCTTTGATATGCTCGATTTCCTGCTTAATTTCCTCCTGGGATTTAAACAGGTTGGAGTAGTGCTCCATTTCATCGCCGAGCTCTAACTGCAGTTCGTCAAAATAGGCTTTGTTAGTTTCGTCAAATTCTTTGCGGATATCGGCAAAATCCACGACATAGCCGTAGCGGAAATCCTGATAGGTACGGTTTACCCGTGTTAAGGCTTGGAGCAGGTTGTGCTTGCGGATAACTCGGCCCAGATAAATTTTCTTGAGCCTTGGGGCGTCAAACCCAGTAAGCAGCATGTTAAATACAAACAGGAAGTCGATTTTCCCTGCTTTGAAGTCTTCCACCCAATCCTTGCGCTCTTGCTTGCTGCCTATGTCGTGCAAGATCAGCGCTGCGCTCTTGGCCTTGTTGTTCTGCTTCGCTTTGGCTGCATAGCTGTCTGGTTTGGCTGCGGCAATCAGTGCTTGAGCTGAATCCTTGATTTCATAGGGTGACTTGGCGGTTTGTGCGTAGACGCCATTGAAGATGTCGAACATCTGCTTGGCTTGGTTTGCGCTATCACAGATCACCATGCCGCCTATGGTGGCATCATTCAGCGCGCCCCGGCTTTTTTCAAAGTCGGTGATGATGTAATCGAGCATGGGCTCGACAAAGCTCGGGTGGGCGTAGATGAGCTTACGGTCCACGTCACCCATTTTGACTTCTACTTCATCCAGGGCTTGTTGCAATACCATCCTATAGTTGGTGGCGATCTCTTCTCGGATTAGGCGCAGGGTGTAGCCGTCGGCAATGGATGCGTTGTAATAATACTTGTGAATGTAGTCGCCGAACAGCACTCGGGAATTGTAATCGTCGCCTAACAGTGGCGTGCCGGTGAGACCAATTTTGATGGCATTGGTGTCTGACTGGCTCAAATTCGCCAGAAAGCTGCCGTTGGGGTTGTAGCTGCGGTGAACCTCATCGAGAAAGTACACGCGCTGGATGGCAACGTCGTAGTCTTTGGTCGCGACGATATCCGGGTCGTCTTTAAATTTCTGGATGTTCACCACCGTGATTTCAGGCTTGCCGGAATGGTTATGGATAACCTGGGTTGCTTTAATGTCACGGGTAAAGGCTTCACGGGAGCTTACGGTGTGTACAGTCAGGCCGCGAGCGGTGAATTCCCGCTGCGCTTGTTGCAGCAAGTCCAGCCGATCCACAATGAAGTAGAATTTGGGAATGACCTTTCGCTGCTGGAAGTAATCGGTCATAAAGTGAACGTTATAAAAAGCCAACGCGGTTTTGCCACTGCCTTGAGTGTGCCAGATGATCCCCTTTTTAACGCCTTCATCGAGTTTATTTTCGATAGCTTTGGTGGCGAATAATTGCGGGTAGCGCATGATGTGCTTTTGCAGACCGTCTGTCTCTGACACATAGGCGAGCGCATAACGCAGGATAAACGCAAGCCGGTCTCTACTGAGCAGGGATGTGCAAATACCATTCGTTGGCCTGTTCGGGTCTTTATTGACAATGAATTCGGGATTGCTGCGAATGACTTCCAAGTTGTTGTCCTTCAACACCTTAAGTTCGTCATCATCTGCTAGCGGCTTGAGTAAGGCCGTAAAGTTAAGGATCTCTTCTTCACGGAAGTAATTAAAGACTGGCTTGTGGTAGGAGCTGCTGGCGTAGAACGCGCCCTGAACAGGTTCCGGGTCGCCGTCGTCATACTCCATATTGTTGGAGAAAATCATGAATTGCGTGATGTTAGCAAAGCGCTTGAATTTTGGGTTCTGAAAGCGTTTGTTGATGCGATCTCGCTCCGCCAATATACCTTCACGGTTATTCGGCTTCTTCACTTCAATAAAGACTAATGGCATCCCGTTGATCAGCAGCGTGACGTCTGGCCGGAACTCTTCATCGCCATTCTGGCAGGTCAGCTCGGTAACGACATGGAAGCTGTTGTTGTTGAAATTCTCGAAGTCAATCAGCTTGGTATGGGAGCGGTCGATTAGCCGTTCAAAGAAGGCACGGCCCAGATCTTCATTGTCGAGTTCCAGCTTGATGTCTTCGAGCAGTCGGGTAATGTTTTCTAGTTCAAGGTCAGGGTTTATTTTTGCAATAGCTGCGGTGAAAAGCTCTGGAAATATATTGGTGCTTACGTCCCAGCGTTGATTTTTGAGTGATAAATAGCTGTAGCCCAATCTCATCAAGTGAAGAATTGTTGGAATTTTTACACGGGTATCTTCGTTAAATTTCATTTATACGCCTGTTCTAATTGGTATGCCGCTACAACTTAGTATCTTGCTACTGCCACAGTGTATTCATCGGTACCGCATAACAATTGTCTTGAGTCAGCGGCAAGGTGTTATTGCCACAATAGAGTAAAATGCCACCCTGAAAACGCTTACCTGCCTGAGCGGCCAAACGGGCCAGACCTGCACTGCCTTTTGGGTTGATACTGGCTGCTTTTTTTACTTCTACTCCCCAAAGCTGTTGGCCACGTTCTATCACTAGGTCAACTTCTACCTGGTCTTTATCGCGGTAATGGCTGAATTTAAAATCACTGCCTATCCAGCTGGCCTGACAAATAAGCTGCTGAACGACAAAACTTTCCAATACAGGGCCAAAATTGCTTTTATGGTTATTCCAGTCGTCGGTTTTTAACCCGCTGAGTGTCGTCGCAAGTCCGGAATCAATAACGTGTACTTTGGGTGTCTTCACCAGTCGTTTGGACTGGTTACGATGCCAGGCGGAAAGTCTGCGCACTAAAAACAGGCGCTCAAGTATGCTCAAGTATTTTTCAGTGGTCTCCCGGGTCATTTTTAACTCATTAGCCATGCTACTGACATTGAGTAAAGTGCCTGTCCGGTAGGCCAGCATTTCCATCAAGGCGAGCATTTCATCTTCATCGCGAATGGCCGCAATATCTTTAACATCGCGCTGAATAATGGCCTTCAGATATTGCCGATGCCATTGTCTGGCTCTGGCAGCCGAGCGAGTATTCGGTTCTGGGTAGCCACCCTGGCATACAGCTTCAGCGACACCCTCAATAACACTCTGCTCTGCAATGATTTGCGGCGCTATTTTTCCGCTAATCAAAGAGCTAAGTAGGGAGTTTTCATTGCGGTGCTTCTCTTGTTCCGTTAATGGAAACAGGTTTAATACTTCAACTCTCCCTGCCAGGGATTCTTGCACCTTTGGTAATAGCAACAGATTCGCCGAACCTGTCAGCAGAAAGCGACCAGGTGTTCTGCGCTGATCAACAGCAGCCTTGATCGCTGGTAATAATTCAGGTGCTCGCTGCACCTCATCTAAAATCACTTGTTCTGGCAAGCCCTGAATAAACCCCGTAGGGTCTTGTTGCGCAGTGTTCAGTAGTGTGCTGTCGTCAAAGCTGATGTAGGAATAATTAGGGCAGTATTCCCTGGCTAATGTGGTTTTACCCACCTGGCGAGGCCCGAGTAAGCACACGACTGGAGTATCGCTTAGTGCTTCCAGTAGTAGTGGGGCGATAACTCTTGGGAGTAAGGATTTAGTCATAGCGTCCATATGCTGGTTATATTGTCGACTAATTGACTGCTATATTACCGTCTGATTGCCTAACTTAAAAGGGCGCTAAGTGAAATGCTTAAATTTTAACGTGTCGATCACATCGACATATTGTGGTTTGTTGCTACTGAAAGAAGAGGGATTCAGAGACCTTTGAGGTGCTGGCGGCGGTAAATCTGGGGATTTGGACAATAGAACAGACTTGACGAACGAAGCAATAAAAGCTACATTTGAAGCCAGTAAAGCTACGACCTTGTTTGAATTAAACTTCCCGAGTCCGCTATGTCATCGCTGTTAGTCGATATATTATTTAAAGAATACCGTCGCCGGGTGCTGAGTTTATTGCTGCTACGCCCCGACCAGAGATACCATGTAAGAGAAATCGCGCGACTCACTGGGACCGTGCCCGGTACGCTGCATAAGGAGTTAAGCAAATTAGCGAAAGCTGGCGTGCTGGAAAAATCCAGCCAAGGAAATCAGGTAAGTTATCAGGCCAACCGCAATTGTTTAATTTTTGAAGAGCTATCCAGTATTTTGCGCAAAACATCCGGCATCGCAGATAGTGTAAGGGAGGCCTTGGAACCCTTGGAAGATAGCATTGATGTAGCCCTGATTTTTGGCTCCATTGCCAGCGGTAAAGCCACCAGTGATAGCGACATTGATTTACTGATAGTGGGTAACGCAGGCTTCGCTGAAACGGTGAAAGCCCTTTACCCTACACAAGAAATTCTGGGCAGAGAGATTAACCCAAAACTATACAGCACTAAAGAATGGCAGGCGGCCCGGAAAGAGAACTCCGCGTTTATTCGTGAAATTCTGGAAAAACCAGTCATTAGAATAATGGGAGAGATCAATGAGCCTGGATAACCTGCTTGGCATAAGCCTGGAACCCATTAAATCTGACCCGCTTACCATCCAAAGACTTATGGAAGCTGCAAAGCGTAATATCAAGGATTCGCAGATTACAGCCGTCAGCAACGAAAACCGTTTTGATGCCGCCTACAAAGCCATTATGCAAATGGCTAATGCCGCTCTACAAGCGAACGGTTATCGAACTCTGACCAGCAAACCCGGCCACCACCAAACTATGATCCAAACTCTACCCAACACTATAGGATTGGAAAAAGAAACCATGATCGTGCTTGATGCGCTACGTAAACAGCGCAATGTCGCGGATTACTCTGGTGATCTGGTGACAGATAGCGCGGTTAGCGAATGTATCGACCATGCAGAGAGCCTCTGGACACAGCTTAATAAATGGCTGGTACGAGAACATCCAGAGCTGCTGGGATGAAAGCACTTATGTAACACTCAAAGTAACACTCAAAGTAACACTCAAAGTAACACTCAGAATATCAAAAAACTCAGATCATCGATTAAAACAAATAGATATTAAAAGGTACCAAGTCCTCTTCTGTGCCTTTGCTCCGCATCGTTTGAGGACAATGGTCCTCTAGCCAGCTGCGGGATTCGTTTCTGAAATTTTCCATAGATCGTCTTATTAGCTTCTCTATTGTGGTTGCCATTTCGGCGTTTAGTAGAAATAAATATACACATATTTTTTTAGCAACGCCATTTGTCAAGAACAAAAATCGTCACACAATTAGCGAAAGCAAAACATTCAACTGGCTATGAGAAAGCGCGAACACTAAGATTCGAACTGAATAAGTTGAGTTCAATAGTGGTATGGGCACAAAAGAAAATGATAACTGGCAGTCTCAAAAAAGCTCTTTGACAAAAGACCGAATTGTCATCGCAACACTGGAGTGTATTGTCGACTATGGCTACGAAAACACGACCATGGCGAAGATTGCAAAGGCGGCGAAGGTATCTCAGGGTTCCATGCAATACCATTTTCCCGCAAAGATCGACGCCATAAAGGCAGCAGTCAACTACCTTCACGCGAAACGTTTGTCGGACCATCAGAGCGATCTTGAGGAAACACCTGAAGACGTCGATCGGATGACCCATGCAATCGATGTGTATTGGCGGCACCTATTTGAAGGTCACTATATTGCCTATCAGGATTTGGTCATAGCGGCACGAACACATCCAGAACTCGCGAAGGTGCTGAAGCCGGCCTATCAACGTTTCGTTAAATCATGGCGCAGAGATTTTCTGTCGAGAATTCCCGAGGGCAGCAAAGATCGAGAAAAATATGATCTCATTTGCGATATCGGTCAATACCAAATGGAGGGCCTAGCGTTCGGCAGGCTGAATGATCAACTGAGCGCCGCCAGGACTCAGAAAGTTTTGGCGTTCACCAAAAAACTACTGGTCGAAATGACGTCCGAGCTTGAGGTCACCTCTCTCAAACCTGCTACGTAATTCAAGGCGCCCAGGCTACCGGAAATACTTCCGGAAATTCTTCCAGATGCTGACCATCTTTCGGCTCGAAGTCATACAGAGCGAGGGGATCGGGAATCGCCTGACTGCGACGGCGCAAATAAGTCACATCGGGACCAGCCCACAACGACGCATGTGAACGCCTCGGGTGTTCAAGCTCCACACCACCCAGCGCGGAATGAAGAATATTACCGTGGAACAGCAGCACATCACCCGGTTCGTAGTCCCACCCCATGATGTCGAATGAATCCCGTAGTCGGTCAATATTCGGCAGCTCTGGCAGAGCCGGATCTAGAAATGAATCAAAGTAGGTCCAGTGCTCGTGCGCTTCTTTGCCAATAAGTACCTTACCCGCCGCAAAAGCTGCCTCGAGGACCTTGGCGCCTTCAGGGTCATGGCCGGGATCCATACCGACAGGCGGTCGATACGTCGCGTTCCATAAGTGGGAACCTCTCACAACTTCCATGCTGATATTTCGCGGCGCTGCGTCAGCACAGACCCAGGCACGAACCAGCTGGTGACCTTTGACGTTGTAGTAACAGGTGTCCTGATGCCATGCACTGGGGGCGATCATGCCAGCAGGCTTGTAAAACATCTGGTCCATGTAAAAACGAACGGGTGCATTGAGTACTGAACCGACTATCGAGGCAATTGGCGATTCATCCAAAATCTGTTTTAGTTTCGGTGAATGTGTAGCGGGCCACTGATCGATTCGAAGGGGTTGCGCCACACCGGCAGACATACCGTCAGGGTGATTGTTTGCGTATTCCAAACCTTCCTCAAGTACTGCCGTCCAGTCCTTGCCCATGATGCCTTTCAACATCACAGCACCGTCACGGTGGAAATTTTCGGTTTCCTCTTTGGTCACCTCACGAAGCATTTCTGACATAGCCATCGTTGTTTAATCTCTTTCGCCGTTAGTGTTAGCATACCTAAAAATAAATACACATACATTGTTTTGTAATAGATCGATTTAACAATGAGTGTTTTTGCAACAGATAGCTTTTCAATAGACAACAGGCCTTCAGAGGGAAACACATGTCAGCATCATATGAGTACATTGAATATCAGGTCGAAAACGGCCGGGCACGCATCACCTTGAACCGCCCCGAAAAGCGCAATGCCTTGTCGATTGAACTGGTTGAAGAATTGCGGGATGCACTCTGGGAGGCAGATGACGACACCTCAGTCCATTGCATCATTCTAAAAGGGGCTGGTCGATCTTTCTGCGCAGGATACGATCTGACACCCAGTCGATCTCGGCAAGATGATGACGTTGAAAGACGCAAACGGACGAGCGTGGATGATGACGCCTGGGGTATAGAACGCTTTCAGAGATGCCTGCGAACCCTAACCGAAATGCACAAACCCACCATCGCCCAGATTCACGGCCACTGTTACGCAGGCGGCACCGATCTGGCGCTCTACTGCGACATGCTGATCTGCGCCGATAACGCCAGCATTGGGTACTCCGCTCTACGCAATATGGGTGCTGCCCCTAACCAGATGTGGCTTTACCATATAGGACCCCAGTGGACGAAGCGGCTGCTACTGACCGGCGACACTCTCACCGGCAAAGACGCCGCTCACATCGGGCTCGTACTCAAGTCTGTACCCGAAGAAAATCTAGAACAGGAAGTTGAAGGGCTTGCTGACCGCTTGAGCTGGATTGATCCAGAAATGTTGTCAGCAAACAAGCGCATCATCAACCTAGGCATGGAGTTGATGGGATCAGGTACGTTGCAGCGCCTGGCCGCCGAGAACGACGCCCGCGCTCACACGACAAAGGCCGCGAGAGATGTATTCAAACAAATATCGACCGAAGGGCTCAGAGTTGCACTTCAAGATAGAGACGCGCCATTCGGTGATAGTCGTGCTCAGGTCATTGGGCCAGAAATCCGTGATGAAAATGGCAGACTCGTAGACAGGCAGTAATGGATATTAATATAAAGACGTAACTCACCACCAACAAGCGTTCTAAGTAGGAGAGAAAACCATGGCAATGCAGGATATCACGCCACTAAACGATCAACTGGCAGACATTATCGTACGATCAGATGAACCGTGGATCGAAACCGAGCCGGGCAAAGCCTGGCTAAAGGTACTGTGGACTGGACCGGAAACTGGCCGTTGGTCTGCGCTTTTTCATTGGAAGAAAGGTTATGTGGCGCAAAAACACAAGCACCTCTCTGACGCCCATACGTTTATTCTCAAAGGCAAGTTGCAGGTTCGCGACGGCATCTTGAACGCGGGTGACTATGACTATGAACCCAATGGCGTGTTGCACGATGCCACCATTGCGCTGGAAGATACCGAATACCTGTTCATCTGCGATGGCCCCGTGATGTTCTACAACGATGATGGTTTGACACACTATCTCGGCTGGGAAGAACTGACGCGAATGAAGCAAGCAGCGAGTGGCGCACAATGACAGCAACAAACGATTTCGTCATGAATCAAACCATGTTGCGGATCAAGGACCCTAAAAATTCGGTGCCATTTTATGAAGAAGTCCTCGGCATGACGTTGCTCGATCGATTCGATTTTGCCGATATGGCATTCAGCCTATACTTTCTTGGCTATCCCGCAGCCGAGATTCCAGAAAACCCTAAAGAAAGAGCAGAATGGATCTTTCAGCAACCTGCGTTACTTGAGCTAACCCATAACCATGGTACGGAATCGGACGCCGAATTCAGTTACCACGATGGCAACGGGGAACCCCAGGGGTTTGGTCACATCGGCATTTCAGTACCCGATGTTTATCAAGCCTGCGAACGGTTTGATTCGCTGGGTGTTGAGTATGTGAAACGACCAGATGACGGCAACATGAAGGGGTTGGCTTTCATCAAGGACCCAGATGGCTACTGGATCGAAATCCTATCGGCCAAAGGGTTGCGTGATCTTATTCTGGGCTGAAGCTACATTCCCAAATCGAGTTCTACAGAGCTATTCGATCAAGCTGAGCCTGGGATCATTAGGGTAAACCCAGTCCGGCCCGATGACCGGGGGCACATGTAAATCAGCCGGTATATTTTCAACGCCAATCACTTGATCAGCAGACTGGTGCCAGTAGTAAATTCGTGCCTCTTGATAACTGAGTGGAACGCCTTTGAACCCATAGGACTCAACCGACTTCTGGATCCAGTTACCGAATTCGGTATCTTCGAGTAAAACTTGGACCAGCTTTTCACCATTATTTTCAGTCCACATATCTGGCGCGGGCTTATCACCCCAATCAGGTGCGAAGGTCCATGTTTCGATCTTGGCTTTGTTAATCCCATTAGGCCAAAATAAAAGTGGTGGCAGAGCATAGGGACTCAGTGGCGATACCCAATTGGGAAAAATGCCGTAGGATTGCGTGCAGGTCCGGCCAATTTCGCCGACCGTTTCTATCTCTGGGACATCTGGATCACGCTGTTGCATCATCCCTTTTGCGCCGCCCGGTCCTTTTGCGCCGCCCGGTCTAGGCGCGACCATTCTTCCATGGCCGTTGGGATAAAAGGTATTCACGTTGCGACGGTCATCCAATATCGGCGCTACGGTTGATGCATGTATGCTTTTGACATGGTAAACCTCAGCATTGGCTTCCATTGCAATTTTCCAATTGCAATTAAGGTCAAACGTATGCCGAGCAGCTAACCTGCATTTATCAAACTGAAATTCACGCCACTCGTCAGCGATGGGTCCTAAATAGTCAAGCAAGCTGGGTGCATCCTCGTCAAAGTTGACGAAAATTAAATTGCCGAACTGCTCGCATCTAACCTTGTTCAGAGATCGACTCGAAAAGTCCAGGTCTTTGAAATCCTCCGGATCACGAATCGATTTCAGTTCCCCTTCGTGATCATAACTCCAACCGTGGTATTTACAGGTTAAACGAACCTTGCGACCACAAGGCTCTGTGACGACGGGGGCACCCCTGTGGCTACAGGTATTGTAGAAAGCGTTAATTGTACCCGCTTCGGAATGAACAATGACAACAGGCTGACCCGCCTGCTCCCATAAGACAAAACAACCAGGTTCAGGTATCTCATCGATATGAGAGGCGAGCAACCAGGATTTTCGCCACAAATGTTGTTTTTCCAATTCGAAGAAACGCTCGTCCGTATACCGACCACCCGGTAAATCCGGCATGTGGGGAAAAGCGGCAGGTGGCTCGGTTCTGCCCGCTTCATATTCCATGAGTTTTCGTAGTGTTGAAATTTCTTGCTGATTCATTGGTAACTCCTCGTCAGAATGGCATTCAGATTTTTTGCCAATCGCGTTTTCGTATCGTTAACGGCAATGGATTGTAATATGCCAAGTTGGGCCAGGCTCAGCTGTTGTTCGAGTTGCGCAAGACTAAAACAATGTTTTGCCCACAGGGTCAGAACGCCCCAACTCTGACTTGTTATATTCCAGCTGATGGGTGTCATATCGATTTCTGGCAGGACTTCAGCACGCCCCTGCGCGATCTGAAGTTCTCTTCTAGTAGTATCGGCGCCTTGTCTGATCAACGCATCAATTAAGGCATGCTCAGGCTTTGCTGCATGCAAAGCTTGAACCATGGCAAGCGCATAGGCCGGTGTCGTTTGGATTTGTTCAAATATGGCTCGTTCTCTGGCAAGAATGCGCGTGATACCCGGCGTTACTAAAGCGACCTTAGCCGTGATTTTCTGCAACACGTCATTGGTCGCCATAAGTACCAAATCGTCTTTACCAGCAAACTGATTGTATAAGGTTTTCTTCGCAACACCTGCTTCCTCAGCCAACGCGCGCATCGTTAGACCTTCATAACCTGAACGGCCAAGAATCAAACGGGCCACCTCCAATATTCGAGCTTGACGCTCCAGTAAACGGCCCGACTGATACTTACCGCGCTGTGCGAGAGAACTCAACTGCTTTCCTTATTATTGGGGTTCCTAAATGTGTTCAGACTACCAAAACCTTATTTGAATAAAATTACACCACGGTATACTATTTGGCGCAAGCGAATATTTTAGGAAAACCGCATCATGAAATTCTCGATACCTGAACTCATAGAAGACCCCTACCCCTACTACGAGAATTGGCGAGAAAATAAGCCGATATGGAAAGATGAGGTAACCGGTTTTTGGGTGTTAACTCGGCACGATGACGTTCGATCTATTCTGAAAAACTCAAAAGACTATTCATCCAAGGCAATGGGACAAAACAGTGAATCAAGTCCGCTGCCTTTGCTAACGGATGATGCGCCAAGGCATACGCAACTACGTGGTTTGGTCAACAAAGCTTTTACCGTGCGCATGTTGCGTGAAATCGAAGAGCAGGTTGAAGAAACAGCTACTGACTTGGTGGATGCAATCAAACCCGGCGAACCGACGGACATCGTCACTGCACTAACAACCCCCCTACCGGTGGCAGTGATATCGAAAATGATGGGCATCCCACTGGACCGGGGCGAAGATTTCAAACGCTGGTCAGATGCGCTGACCGGAACATTGGCTGGCGCGGCAATGGAAACCAGGCAGCAGGATATTATGGAAATGGGTGCGTTCTTCGCGGGGCTGATCCCAGATCGACAGGCCAATCCTGGCAACGACCTGGTGTCTGCAGTGGTTAACGCAGAAATCGAGGGCGAGAGGCTAGCAGACGCAGATATCGTCGGCTTTTGTATCCTCTTGCTAATCGCTGGTAACGAAACAACGACTAACCTACTGGGTAATTTTCTGAATATTCTTGCCGATCGACCTGATGTTCTCGAACAGCTGATGGCTGATCCTGACCTAATTGATCGAGGCATAGAGGAATCGTTGAGGTTTGATGGGCCCGTTCAATTTCTAATGCGCATGGTGACTGAACCGGCTGAATATCATGGCGTTATGGTTAAACCAGGCGATATCGTTCAAGTTGTTATGGGCTCAGCTAACCGCGATGTTCGTGCCTACGAAAATCCCAACGAATTCAGCCTGTCTCGGACTAAGAACCATCATCATACTTTTGGTTTTGGCATACACTTCTGTATCGGCGCCCCGCTTGCACGGCTCGAAGCCAAGATGGCCATGCGGTGTCTACTTCGAAGGTTCAAAAAAGTACGGCGAGCCGAAGGGGTAGATGAAAGAGTACCCTCGCATTTGCTCAGAGGTTTTCATCACCTCAACTTGACGTTCACCTAGCTAGTTCCTGTCCGGAAACCCATATCTCATTGAAAATAAAGGATAAAAATACAATAAAGTGATAAAAACCCTTCTGGATTTGTTAGAATTAATTTACGAGAAAAACAAAAACAAA
>Ga0075118_10001676_pt1 | contig 15314 bp, 14 predicted proteins | sample AntAceMetag02UKE_FD_69794 | JGI IMG/M metagenome (GOLD analysis project Ga0075118, IMG submission 69794) | Saline lake microbial communities from Ace Lake, Antarctica - Antarctic Ace Lake Metagenome 02UKE | ecosystem: Environmental > Aquatic > Non-marine Saline and Alkaline > Saline | place...
CTCGGCACTGCGTGAGGATCCAGATATTATCTTGGTTGGCGAACTGCGCGATCTCGAGACAATTCGATTAGCTTTAACAGCAGCAGAAACCGGTCATTTGGTTTTTGGCACATTGCACACCACATCTGCAGCCAAAACGATCGACAGGGTGATCGACGTGTTTCCGGCCGCAGAGAAAGACATGGTGAGATCAATGCTGTCGGAATCATTGCAGGCAGTGATTTCTCAAGCGCTTCTGAAAAAGTCTGGTGGCGGACGCGTAGCAGCTCATGAAATTATGATGGGTTCACCAGCTATCCGTAACATGATTCGAGAAGATAAAGTTGCGCAGATGTATTCTGCTATTCAGACTGGTGCTTCGTTAGGTATGCAAACTCTTGACCAATGCCTTAAAGGTCTGGTTGCCAAAGGTTTAGTGTCACGAGAAGAGGCTAAGGCAAAAGCAAAGATGCCTGATAGTTTCTAGATAAGTACTCAAGAGGTTTCTAAGGCAGCCTCTAAGTGTTTTTATTTGACCAATCTCGGTATTCATTAAACCAATTCTGTAAAATAATCTGAGCTGCTATGTCATCAATAGCGGTTTTTTTTTTGCCGTAGCCTACCTCCCCAGCTACCATTTCAATGGCTTCTTTTGAAGATAAGCGCTCGTCCATTCCAAAGCTAGGTTTGCCAAACCTTCCATGGAGCCTGTTAGCGAACTTTGTAGCTCGCACGGAAAGCTCGCTTTGAGAGCCATCCAAATTATAAGGTAAGCCAACAACAAATATATCCGGTTTCCATTGGGCAATCAGATTTTCTATATCTTGCCAATTCGGGATTCCATCTCTGGCTTTAATGATTTTTATCGCTTGGGCAGTGCCTGTAAGACTTTGACCAAAAGCCACGCCAATTTTCTGTGTGCCGTAGTCAAATGCCAAGGCGGACAACGTTACACCAGGTTTAGGTGGAAGTAAGTCGAGGCTCATTAGTTGAATTCCGTGATCACGAATGGCCGGCCTCTGGTGGTATTTGATTTAAGTTAATACCAAGTTGAGCTGCGGCAGAGCTGGCCATGGTTTTGTAGTGGTTGGAGAAAAGCAGTTCGCTTTTTGCCGGTGCTGTTAGCCAGGAATTCTCAGCGATCTCGCGCTCTAGCTGACCGGCATCCCAGCCTGCACAACCAAGGGCAATGACATAATTCTCTGGGCCTTCCCCGTTTGCAATATCTTCCAGGATCGTGCGCGAAGTACACAGCGAGATTTCATTGCTGATTGGAACAGATGATTTCCAAGACTTACTAGAGTTGTGAAGTATAAAACCTTTATCTCTTTCTACTGGACCTCCGGCAAGCACTTTTTGTTCAGCAAATTTTTCAGCTTCTCTGTCAAAAACAATACTCAATTCATCGAATATATCTGAGACCGATGCGGTTAGCGGCTTGTTGAGAACTATTCCAAGAGCGCCATCTGCAGAGTGTTTCCACATATAAGTCACCGTGCCTGCAAAAAAGGAGTCCTGCAGCTGAGGCATGGCGATAAGAAATTGATTTTCTAAATTTGTGAGAGGAGTTGTATTAGTCATAGTCCTTACAGTTCAATAAGCTAAAAACTGGTTAAAGCGTTTCCTTCATGGAATCGCCATGTGCGTATTATTTCAAGTATGTCGACATTGGCAAGCATTTCACCTGGGAAGGGTGCGAACGGCGAGGCCATTTCTACGATCTTAATTGCCGCCTGGTCTAGTATGCTGTGCCCTGAAGATTGCAGTATTTGGATGTCGTCGACTTTGCCGTCGGGCAGTATAGCTACTAAAAGTCTTAAGCTGCCATAGAGTCTGTCACGCCGTGCCTGGTCCGGATAATTAACGTTCCCGACCGCTTCTATTCTTCGGCGCCAGGTATCTAGATAGAGTGCGTCTTCGCTTTTCTTTGTTGAGGCTGACGAAATAGTATATTTATGGGGCCTTTGAGCATATTCCTGCCGCTGGCGATCTAACTGGGCTTGCAGGCTAGCGATTGCCAAACTCAATTCTACCTCTGTCGATTCATCCGAAAGCGGCAACTCTTCTTCCAACGGCGCTTCTTCTAACTGCTGATCAATTTGGGCCGGGCTTTGCACCGATGTGATCACGGGGGCATCTTGGCTCTCGATAGAATTAGAGAGGCTAGTGGTCTTTGGAAGCGGGACCACTTCTTGGATAGTATCAGCGTTGAAATCAGATTCGAAAGGACTGCTCGGTGCCAAAGACTCGTCGACGGTGCCGCTGCCTACTTGGTTTTCCTGAGCAAGAAAATCTGCATCATCAGGCGCAATTTCACTGCGATACTGAGCAAGGGTTATTTCGAGCGCAGGTTCACTATTAAATTCATCCAAATAGGTAAATCCTACTCCAAGAATAAGAATGCCATGCACACAGGCGGAAAGGAAAACAGTAAATCCAAACCGCTCTTTTGATAAATCTTCGTCAGAATTTTCCATAAGAAACTCTTAAAAAGGTAATCAAGTGTTATTTCTCAAGCTGCTTGGCGATGCATGCCATAAGCTCGCCAGCAATATCGAGGTCGTAAGCCTTATCGATTTCTCTTACGCAGGTTGGGCTTGTCACGTTAATTTCTGTCAAATAATCCCCAATGACATCTAGGCCAACAAACAGCAACCCCTTTTCAACTAAGGTTGGGCCTACTTGATCCACTATCCACCTATCTCTATCGCTTAATGGTTGTGCGACACCGGCACCGCCCGCTGCCAAATTACCACGGGTCTCCCCTATGGCTGGAACACGCGCAAGGGCATAGTCAATTGGTACGCCATTAATCACTAAAATTCTTTTGTCACCGTTACTTATTTCTGGAACAAATTTTTGTGCCATGATTTGGCGACGGCCATTATCGGTCAGGGTTTCTATTACAACGCTGATGTTTGGGTCATTCGGCTTAATTCGGAATATGGAGGCGCCGCCCATCCCATCCAGAGGTTTGTAGATAACATCCTGATGAGCTTTATAAAAGTTTTTGAGCTTGGCGGCGCTGGACGACACAATTAGCGGTGGACAGCATTGTGGAAACTGTGTCGCGAACAGCTTTTCATTGCAGTCTCTCAGACTTTGAGGATTGTTAACTATTAGACAACCTTCTCTCTGGGCTTGCTCTAATATGTAGGTAGAGTAGACAAAGTCCATATCAAAAGGGGGGTCTTTGCGCATTAGAATCACATCCAGTGCGGCAAGCGATTGATCTTTTTCAGACCCCAATGTATACCAATCTGATTCATCATCTTTGACAACGACCGGGCTCATTATGCCGTGAGCCGAGCCTTGGTCAAGGTACAGGTCAGATTGCTGCATATAGAATAGCTCCCAACCTTGGCGCTGGGCTGCGAGCAGCATTGCAAGGGTGGTATCTTTTTTTACAACAATTGACTCTATGGGATCCATGACAACCCCAAGTTTTAGACTCATTCTAAATCCTTAAATATTTTTGTGCCGACAAAACCACTTATTGGTAGTAGAAATAATATCTCACTTTGGGTGGCAACACTATTATGGCAACAACCAGGAATATCCAGTGATGTTCAGTTTTGGGAAGTTATGGGCTTTATTAGAAAGGACAAGTGTCTCCCAGCACGTGAAAAGGTTTATAATAACGACCTGAATTAGCCTTGGTAGATCAATTGTGAAAGCAGTAGCGTACATTTGGGGAATTGGCGGAGTCTTACTCTTGCTAGGCTTTGCGGTTTATAGGTTGGCACCCATGGCTTATGCCCTCAGCGGTTTGCCATTAAGTCCTCTTCACTGGTTCTGCCTAGTGTTGACGGTAGCCTATATGGCCTATGCAGAGGGCTATAAAGGGTTTCATCTAGCTTTTGCTCCCAGAGTTGTTGCTAGAGCCAGTTATCTAGCTCAACATCCCAGGCCTCACCATGTGTTGCTAGCTCCGCTGTTTTGCATGTGCTACATCTATACCACTCGCAGGCGTCAGCTAATTTCAATAGGTTTGACCTGCATGGTGCTCGGTTTTGTCTTCATCGCTCGCCAGTTACCTCAGCCTTGGCGAGGTATATTAGATGCAGGAGTTGTCGTCGGTCTTGGTCTAGGAATCACATCGATCTTATACTTTTTGATTTCCGCGCGCGGCCAGCCCGAACAGTCTGCTGCTCTTGCGGAAGTACCAACTGAGGCCTAATGGATAAGCAGCCTAGATGGATACAATGAAATCCGAAAAAAGCTGCGCGATCGTCGTCACTTATCAGCCAGATATCACAGCGCTCTTGAAGCTTCTTGGACAATTAAATAAGGAAGTAGATTTTGTTGTTATCGATAATGGATCGGTTGATATCGAGCACATTGCAGAATCAATCTGTGTTTACAATCGCTGCAAGGATATGGTTCGTCTTAATGACAACGTTGGCTTGGCCAAAGCTCTAAACCATGGCATTGCCTGGGCCATCGAGAATCAATGCGACTATGTCTTTCTTTTCGATCAAGATAGCAGCCTTTGTGACTTATTTATTAGTAGGATGATTGCCGCGTATCAGGAGGCTAGCCAATTCAGCGAAAAAGGTATCGCTGCCGCAGGCCCTAGACTCATTAACCCACAGTCTATGCGGCAAACGCCATTCAAATTATTTAATCGCTTAGTACTCAGATCTGATCGACCTTTCGCCAATTCGGCAATCCATTTCAAGGCTGATTTTTTAATTACCTCAGGCACTTTAATTGCATTAACGCATTTTGCCGACATAGGGGGCATGAAGGAAAATTACTTCATCGATAATGTGGATTTAGAATGGTGCTTTCGGGCTAAGTCAAAAAATTATGATCTTATTGGCACCGACGCCGCGCTGCTTTACCATGCAATCGGTGAACGAAGTCTGAGTCCGCTGGTTCGTGCTGGTATAGTGGCTCAGCATAACCCCTCTCGCACCTATTATTCGAGCCGTAATCGCACGCATTTATATTCAGTAAAATATTCGCCATTAGGTTGGAAAATAAGGGATGTGGTTAGATTTGGCCTCAAGACCCTATGGTTATTGATTACATCGCCAGAGCGAAAGCAATATTGGAAAAATATTCGCTCTGGCATTAAAGACGCCAAATCGCTAAGCTAGTTCTGATACTTATACTCATCGATAACAATAAATGACCGATCCTTCCAATATATCTCTTAAACCTGAGCTTCAGTTTAAGCACAAAATCGCTATTGTGCTGTCAATCTATAATGGCGAAAAATATTTAGTCGAACAGATTGATTCTTTACTCCGTCAAACCTATAAAAACCTAGTAATTGTTATCCGAGACGACGGCTCAGACGATAAGTCGTTTACGATAGTACAAAAATACGCATCAATGCATCCTGAGCGTTTCCACGTTTTGGCGCTGGATAAGCAAAATAAGGGGGCTAGTGGCGGATTTGCGTTTCTCATGGAATATGTTTTAGCCAATAAGACCACACTTGGTCTTGAAAAAGCTTACCTAATGTTTTGTGACCAAGATGATGTTTGGTTCGACAATAAGGTCGAATTACAAATGGGTGCAATGTCACAGACTGAAAAAGAATCAAGCGCTGCTAACACCCCTGTACTAATTCATAGCGATCTAGAAGTGGTCTCTTCAGATAAAACCCTCATAGCAAAATCACTAGTCTCATTTCAAGGGCTGGAAATTGAGAGAAATCGATTCCCCAACTTGGTTATTAGCAATTTGGTGACTGGGTGCACTGCACTGATTAATGAAGCGCTGGCGATTAAAGCATTGCCGATTTCCAACCGAGCCATAATGCATGACTGGTGGTTAGCAATAGTTGCTTCTGCATTCGGTGAGGTGGTTTTCCTAGAGAGGCCCCTGATTTATTACAGGCAACACAACAACAATACAATCGGTGCCAAGGAATTTGTCAGACCTTCAGTAACTAAGCTGAGCTTCTGGCGGCGGAGATTAAGTAGCAAACCAAATAAACATTTAATCGAGGTCGGTATGCAGGCGGCTGAATTTAAGGAATGTTTTGGTGACGAGCTTTCTCTACGTAATAATCTGGCGCTTTTTTTATGCGCTGGTATGCGCATAAAAATTGGATTTATTCAGCGAGGCTTTTATCGGCTTGCTAGACGGTTTTAGATCTAAAACGCGTCAGACTCGTAAGCTATAGTCCTCAATACGAAGCGTTAGCGCCTTGTTGTAGTAAGGGTCTCCTTCTTTAAAATAAATCGCGTGACGCTTACGAATATAGGCAGACTCTGTTTCAAATTCGCTGCGTTGTTTAGAGCTCATATCATCCAAATATTTCGGGCGAGTTTTAGATTCAAGATGATAGAGTTTGGCAAAAGGAGTGCACAGTACTTTGTAGCTTGCCTCCCGCAGACGCAGACAGAAATCTACATCGTTGTAAGCAACGCTTAACTCCTCATTAAACCCGCCTATCTCCAGTGCGACGCTTCGACGAATAAGCATACAAGCACCGGTAACAGCCGAACAGTTTCGAACCACGGTTGCATAGCCAAAATAGCCGGGTGACCTAGCATCGCTGTGTTTGAATGCATGTCCTGCGATTCCTCCGAGCTGCATAATTATGCCCGCGTGTTGCACTGTATCGTCCTCATACAATAGCTTGGCTCCTACAACGCCTACACCTTCCTTGATGCCGCAATCTAAAAGGCTTTCTATCCAATCCTCACTAATCACGGTCATGTCGTTATTGAGCAATAGCACGTATTCTGATGAGCACCGTTTAATTCCCCAATTATTAATTGCAGACCAATTAAAGGGGATGTCCAATTTCTGCAGGTCTATGTATTTATGTTGGTTAGCAAATTCAGCAACTTTTTGGAATTCGCTGTCATCACTATTATTAGATATGACCAATATACTGAAATTGCTATAGCTCGAAAGCGCTATGGATTCCAAACACTCAATTGTCATCTCAGCCTTATTGTGGAAAGGCATTATGATGGTGACGCTGGGATTGCCAGACTCTCTCTGGATTCTGTAAAGACCCAAGTGTTCAGTTGTTGACACTTTGGCTGGCTGAGGTTCTTTACTTACGTGGTCACTGAGCGCCTTAACAGCCGCGGTATACGCATAGTTTTTAGCATCGCCACCCCCAGATACACTGCCTGGGATGATTCGCCAATGGTAAAGGACGCGGGCAATATGGGTGAATTTCTGAGTGATTTGACTAATTCTTAACGTCAGATCAAAGTCTTGGCTTCCTTCAACCCCAAGTCGAAATCCACCGACCGCATCGATAATTGACCGTCGTATTACTCCGAAATGACCCACATACATCATTGATTCGAGTAATTCAGGCGACCAGTCAGGCTTGAAATGAGGTTGGCAGAATTCACCTTTTGCATCAATTTTATCTTCGTCGGTATAAAGGTAATCTATGCTACGGTCTTTATTCAATGCCTCGACGACGAACCACAATGCGTCTTTATGAAGCTCATCGTCGTTGTCCATCAGGCCAATAAACTCTCCCTTGGCGATCTTGAGTGCATCATTAGACGCACCTGAAATATGCTGGTTGGTTTTCCCGTATTGAACTTTCACGCGATCATCTTTACCAGCCCAATACCGCAGACAGTCAATTGTCTCGTTACTGGTGGATGCGTCATCGTGCAAACACAATTCCCATTTTGTGTAGGACTGCGCAAGCACCGATTCAATGCAGGCATCGAGCCATCTTTTTTCGACGTTAAAAACTGGTACGATGATAGAAACTAGGGGGTTATAACTGAACTCTCCTGAAGGGTCTTCCTCATCCGGCTGTGCGATTGTTTGCAATGTGCGGTAAACTTCATATTGACTCTTCAAATCTAAGCCGATGAAATCACCGGACTTGATTAGCTTAGAAGGATTCTTCAAACGCTCAGGCTTTATTTTTTTCCGTTCAGCCGCGCCCTCGGCATCAACAAATTCCAAATCTAGAGCCCCAACATTGTCCAGTTTAACAAAAAGATTAAAACCAGAATTTTCGGCGTCAGGTACAAGAGGGAACGCCTGGCGTATATCCTCACGGTTTGAGCCGTAATTCAAAGCGATGCTGGCCCCGTCAATAAGTGCCGATACGCTTAAGATAGATGGTGATTTTATTGCCCAGCCCCTGATAAATAAATAGTTGTTGAAAGTAACAGCTCGATCAATTGCAAAACTAAGCGGGTGGATAGTTTCGGGCTTGCTCGGAATTGGGTCAGGCTTTTGTTGTTCTTCAACGGACGACTTTATTTCTGTCTTTCCTGCTTTTTCAGCCTCTTCGGTTGGCTTTGTTGATGCATGCCCAAAAACTTTTTTGATAAGTCGCCCAATTCTTCTGTAGGGTCCCATGAGCTTCCAGCTAGTCGAATCCAATATAGAGCGCAGCGCGCTATCCAGAGCCGCGGTATGTTGGTGAAGGCTTTCGAGTTGCTGGTCTTTATTGAGATTGTCCAATTGTGCTTTCTCTAGACCTGTCGAAACCGTATCTAATTTAGTATTTGATTGCTGAATCTGAATATTCAACTCTTCAATAGCCGAATTTGTTTCTTGAATATTAGTATTCAACTTTTCAGCTTCTAAGTTTGAATTGTGAATTTTAGTGTCACTTTCAATTAGCTGATTATGTAATTGGCTGACCTCCAAGTTGGATTTGTGTACACGAGTACCAGCTTCTTGAAGCTGGCTATTTAGTCTACTGATCTGTAGATCGGATTGATGTTTTTGCGTGCTAATTTCTTGAATCCTATTGTTCAGGTCATCAATCTCTAAGTTCGATTCATGTGCCTGAGTATCTTTTTCCTGAATTTGGGTAGTAAGTTTAGTCAATTCTTGGTTTGACTCGTGGACACGAGATTGGGACGTTTGAATTTCGTTGTTAAGTTCAATAATTTGTTCAGTTTGGTCTAAAAACCCTAATAGGCTATTGAGTTGTTCCCCCGTCCAGATCTTTAACCATTTCGCAAACAGGTTTGCTCTGCCTTGCCCTCGCAAGTTGCTACTAAGATAACGATCGCGGTCCTCATCACTTGCTGTTTGTGAATCGCCACCTTCACGGTAAAAGGCGCTTAAATTCGAGATGTGGACAAAATTGGTATGTTGATTTAGCTGAAGCCAAAAATCCCAGTCTTCAAAAACATCAAATGATTCATCAAACCTGCAGCCAGATTTAAGCAGAGTGCTTTCAAATAGCATGGAATGAATAGGGATAAAATTGTCGCGCATTAATAGCCGCGAATCAAAATCCTGATCAAATACTTCTTTTTTCTTGTTCCCATCCGCGCTCATTTTTTGAGTGCTGCTGTAGGCAGCTTTAACATCGCTGGATGTATTAAGAGCGTCAACCAAATGTGCTATGTGATCCTCACCAATCCAGTCATCATCATCGAGAAACATGATGTAATCACCCTTTACCGCATCTAGGCCCGCATTAGCTGCGGCTGGTCGGTTGAGCTTTTTGCCAGCACCGATGAAATTAACAGATACCGAACCGGCGAACTGTTGAAAGCCAGCCAGTGATTCTGCAGAGGCCTCTACAAGAATGATTTCCAGCGTTGGATAACTTTGTCTAGCGATGGACTCAAGCGTCTGCTCGAGCTCAGGATGGCCGATGCTCCGACAAATGATTGAAACTAGCTTATCGTGCCCAGCGCAGGAATCAGTAGGCATGGATGGAGTTAAAGCTGGTTGCGGTGCCTTGGAATTTCATAACTTACTCTAACCCGCTACAAGCTGTTTATTTAATACCGCGCCGACAACTTGGCCAATGAAATCAAGAAACAAAGTATCTAACTGGACATTAAAATAGTCTTCGTTTTTGTTGCCAAAGGCGAGCAGTGCAAGAACCTCGCTATCGTGGGTAATTGGGCAAAGTGCAGTAGATTTAAGTGACTCGCTACAGCCGGGAAAAAGAAATTCTACTTGCCACCTTTCCAAGGCGCCGCAATAGGTACGCTTCAGTCTGAACACGTCTTTAAAATCTTGTTTAAGCTTATTAGGCGGATAGGTTCTTATTGACTCGGAAACATTTAAATTGTTTTGTTCAACAAGAATAATTTCACAAGCATCGATATTGCTATGATTTGTTAACTGGTCTTGCGTAGCATTCGCTAACTCAGTCGTGTTATTGGCTCTGAGAAGAGCCAATACAAGACTTCGCGTAGTGTCAAAAAATTGATCGTTGCTGCGCGCATTTTCCAGTAAGTTCCCGAGCTTCTGCCGCGCCTCTAATCCCCGCTCTCTCAGAACAGTAACTTGGCGTTCCAGCAGTGAAATCGCTTTGCCGCTTTTATGAGGCAAGGACAGTTCAGTAATAAGGCTATCTTGGCCAACGAAGAACTCTGGGTGGGCTTTCAAATAAGCGACAACCTGAGCCTCCGAGGCATCAGTTTCTTTGACTTGATCAATTGCGGTTACATCGCTGCTCATATCTGGATTGTCCCTTCATATACTGTGCTAACAGGCCCAGTCATCATGACTGGTGCGTCTGGCTTAAGCCAATGAATGTTGAGCTGACCGCCTAGTAAATTCACTCTGACGGTATCATCTAAAAGTCCTCGCAGGCAACCAGCGACAACGGCGGCGCAGGCTCCGGTGCCACAGGCTAAAGTCTCGCCTGTGCCTCTTTCAAAAACTCGAAGTTTAATGGCGTTGCGGCTTAAAATTTCCATGAACCCCACGTTAACCCCTTCGGGAAAATCAGGGTGCGAGCCAAGTGCTTTCCCAATCTCTTGGACGGCAGTATTGTCGACGTCTGCAACTTTAATGACTGCATGGGGGTTACCCATTGAGACTGCACTGAACTCGATTTCCATTGGCCCGCTGCCTAATTGGATTGTTCTCGAGTAGGTTGTTGCGCTGGTAGATGCATGCAAAGGCAGTTCTTGTGGCGCTGTTTCTGGGGCACCCATATTAACGGTGACTTCGCCATTGTCTTCTGTTTTTAAAGAAAGCACTCGATTTACTGTGCCCACTCTTAAAGGATTTTTAGTCGATAAGCCTTGTTGGTAGACGTATGCGGCGAAGCAGCGGGCGCCATTACCGCAGTGCTCAACTTCACTGCCATCGAGATTAAATATGCGATAGCAGAAATCCAGATCGGGACTAGTAGGAGGTTCAACAATAACAAGCTGATCGAAGCCAATACCAAATTGACGATGAGCTAAGCTTGCGATTTGATCCTTAGACAATTCTATTTGCCGGGTCACTGCGTTCACCATCATAAAATCGTTTCCCAAACCATGCATCTTGGTGAAACTTAGCGGGTTTTTATAGTTGCTTGGCTCAGTCATTGTTTTCAATTTTAATTGTCAGTGGTGTAATTTCTGATTGCTAGCTATTTTCAGGCAGGCAGTGTTCATTTTGAAACAGTTCAGCGACAGTCTCTCGTTCTCGGATAAGGTGGCTAGTTTTTCCATCTACCATAACTTCTGCCGCCCTTGGGCGGGTATTGTAGTTTGAGCTCATTACAAATCCATAAGCCCCTGACGAGCGGACGGCGAGAAGATCGCCTTGATCAACAATAAGCTGGCGATCTTTGCCTAGGAAATCGGCGGATTCGCAGACCGGGCCGACAATATCATACTGCTGGGCATCGCCTTGTTTAGTCCGGGCAGCAACAATTTCTTGCCACGCACTGTAAAGTGCCGGACGGATCAGATCATTCATTGCGCCATCAACAATAGCGAAATTCTTATGCTCGGTTGTTTTTATATATTCGACTGTGGTGAGAAAAATTCCTGCATTAGCTGCGATAGAACGTCCAGGTTCAACCATTAATGTAAGGCCCCTAGATTCAAATCTCCCTCGTACGGCATTAATCAGCTCATCTGGCTGGGGCGGCTCTTCATCTGAATAAGTGACGCCTAAGCCACCACCCATATCAAAATGTTCAAGGGTAATATCTATTTTCGCGAGCGCATCAACCAGCTCTAACAATTTGTCAATCGCATCGAGAAAGGGTTCAACAGTAGTAAGCTGTGAGCCTATATGACAATCAATACCAACAATCTTAATGCCCGGCATTGTGGCAGCACTTTGATAAACAGATAAGGCTTCGGCGCTGGCGATACCGAATTTGTTTTCTTTCAATCCCGTCGAGATATAGGGATGGGTGCCGGCGTCGACGTCTGGATTTACTCGCAGAGAAATAGATGCCCTCTGGCCTCTGGCCACTGCTATTGCGTTTATTCGAACAAGCTCCGCCGCTGATTCTACGTTAAAACAGTGAATGCCCGCATCGAGTCCCTGTTCAATTTCCTGTGCGGTCTTGCCTAACCCCGAAAAAATTATTTTTGAAGGGCAGCCACCGGCCTTGAGCACCCGTTGCAGCTCCCCACCAGAGACAATATCAAAGCCAGCACCCAATTTTGCGAGGACGCTAAGAACGGCAAGGTTTGAGTTTGCTTTGACTGCAAAGCAAATTAGGCTTGGCAAGCCGCGCATTGCTTGCTCATAAACATGGTAGTGCCGCTCTAGGGTCGCCTTGGAGTAAACAAAGCAAGGTGTTCCGTAGTCTTGTGCGATCTGCGCCACAGGGATATCTTCAGCAAATAGCTGATTACCTATGAAGTTGAAATAGTCCATACTTGTCCGGCCGTTGAGATGTTGAATTTAAGATTGAATCTAGATTTTCGAACCTAGGCTTACCGATCTAGGTTTGCGAAATGTGTAGGGTCGAACTAGTTTGATCGGGGCGGGTTAGCCCACCTTTTTGACCGCAGGCTGCTACGCCACTGGCTATCAATGTGGCTAAAAGAACATGAATAAGTGGCTTCATTGGTTTACTCTGGCCGGCTAGTCGAAAGGCCATAATTATACCCTCGGCATTCCCATAAACACAGCTCAATTTGACGGGGTTGAATTCAACTCTATCTGTGCTAGCTACATGATTTAACGGGGAATGTTACTTATCGTGTCTGATCTTGAAAATCTAGGGAAACAGACATATATTTGCCGCTTCGAAATAGATAGCCGCTATCGACAAGGCTATGTGCGTTACCAATTATCATTGAAGCGGCAGGTAGGATTGCAGTTAGCAGGAGTAGTAAGTGCGTTCAGGCATTTTCTCAGGTCGAAAACACAAAGCTCATCCAAAACGCTTATAGGGCAAAAGACAGATGATTGAAATTCAGAATCTCAGCAAACGGTTCGACCAGTTCACCGCAATCGATAATTTGAGCTTCACCGTTAAAGAAGGCGAAGTTTTAGGCTTCCTCGGCCCCAATGGAGCTGGCAAGTCAACAACAATGAAAGTGATTACCGGTTTTCTAGCGCCCAGCGAAGGTAAGGTTACTATCGATGGTTTCGATATTGCCAAAAACCCAATCCAGGCGAAGTCTCTGATTGGTTATCTCCCGGAGGGCGCGCCTTCATACGGTGATATGACGACTCTTGAATTCCTTAAATTTATAGCAGATGTAAGAGGCTTTAGGGGCGAAGAGGCCATTACAAAAGTGCAAAAGGCCTTGGATGAAGTAGCACTTAACAGTGTCGCCCATCAAACTATAGACACCCTCTCTAAGGGCTTTAAGCGCAGAGTCGGCATCGCCCAGGCGATTATGCACGACCCAAAGGTTCTCATATTGGATGAACCTACCGATGGTTTGGATCCTAATCAAAAGCACCATGTTCGAGAACTAATAAAGAATTTGGCGAGAGATAAAATCGTCGTGATTTCTACCCATATTCTAGAAGAGGTCTCGGCGGTGTGCACCCGAGCAGTCATTATTGCGCAGGGTAAAATTGTTGCTGACGGCACTCCCGCCGAATTGGAGGCAAGATCTAGATATCACCAGGCCGTTAGCGTTCGGTTTACAGAGCATTATGATCTTGCCGCAGACCTAACCGGAATTCCGGGTGTGGGCGAGATTGAGAAAGATGCCGAAGATGAGCTGCGCTTCACCATTTTTGCTGAGAATGCTGAATCAATTTTTTCTAAAGTTTCAGAAATCGCCCAAAAGAATTCTTGGCCAGTCGATGAATTTCATGTCAATCGAGGGCAGTTAGAAGATCTATTCAGAACAGTTACACAAGTTGGGCAAGTGGAGAATAACAATGGGTAGCATTGGTATTATTTTCAAACGTGAGTTAATGGGCTATTTTGCGACGCCGCTGGCGTACATATTTATTGTGATTTTTCTAATAGCCAACGGCATTTTTACCTTCGAGCTTGGCGGCTTCTTTTTGAGAGGCCAGGCAGATCTGCTTCCTTTCTTTGGATTTCATCCATGGTTATATTTATTTATGGTTCCTGCAATCGCGATGTCGCTTTGGGCTGATGAGAGAAAGACAGGAACTATAGAGTTACTCATGACGCTGCCTATAAAACTATCTGATGCAGTTATTGGGAAGTTCTTAGCCGCTTGGGTTTTAACGGGAATCGCTTTAGCACTAACCTTTCCCATTTGGATAACGGTTAACTATTTAGGAGATCCAGATAACGGCGTCATATTTGCCGCTTACATAGGTAGCTGGCTGATGGCAGGCGGCTTTCTTTCGATTGGTTCTTGTATGTCCGCATGTACAAAAAATTCAGTTATTGCGTTTATCCTTACAGTAAGTATTTGCTTTATTTTCGTCATCATGGGGTCGCCAATTCTTCTTAACGCATTTCCTGATTGGTTACCCCAATTTTTGGTCGACGCATTCTCTGCTATGGGTTTTTTGACACATTTTGATTCTATTTCGAAAGGGGTTTTGGATATTAGGGACATGCTATTTTTTACCGTGTTTATAGGGGCTTGGCTGACTGCTAGTGCCATTGTCATTGAAATCAAGAAAGCCAACTAAGAGAGTAGAAAATGAATAATAAGTCCCTTTTTTCCACTTTTGGCCTGCTATCTGTCGCTGTTGTGTTGGTTCTTTTGGTTGCGCTTCTTAGTAGCTTGCCTGGTTTTCGCATTGATTTAACCGAAGACCGTCTCTACTCATTGTCCGATGGTACAAAAAGCATAGTAGCTAACTTAGAAGAGCCGCTGGAGTTGATTTTCTTCTATTCAGATAGTGCCACCGAAGATGCGCCGCAGATTAGAAGCTACGGTAACCGGGTGCAAGAGTTACTTAACGAAATCGTAATTGCAAGTAGTGGGAATCTGCGGTTGAGTGTTATCGATCCAGAGCCTTTTTCCGAAGAAGAAGATTTAGCTACCCAATATGGCGTGCGAGCGGTGCCAGTATCTCAAGGCGCGCAGGCAATCTACTTCGGCTTAGTTGTAGTACAAGATGTAGATCCTGATGAAGTACCGCTTGGTGTTAGAGTCTCCGAAATAATGCCATTGATTCGCCCTGACCTAGAACAATTTTTGGAATATGAGTTTATGAAGCTCATTGTCAAGGTTGGCAATCCGGATCGACAAGTTGTTGGTCTTTTA
>Ga0075118_10001677_pt1 | contig 15308 bp, 15 predicted proteins | sample AntAceMetag02UKE_FD_69794 | JGI IMG/M metagenome (GOLD analysis project Ga0075118, IMG submission 69794) | Saline lake microbial communities from Ace Lake, Antarctica - Antarctic Ace Lake Metagenome 02UKE | ecosystem: Environmental > Aquatic > Non-marine Saline and Alkaline > Saline | place...
CTCGCCAATTCATTCTCCTGATCGATGGCGGAAACGTGCTTTCATCTCCAAGGGAATAGCGGTGGCCGGATCCTGTTGATGAGCTGCGCGACGTTGGTCGATTACAGCTTCTGGGACTGAGGAGAGCGGGCTTTCGTCACTATCCATGGCGCGTCGGATCAAGAGCTGCCGTTTCGCTGTCATCGGTGTCGCTCGGCCAAGACATCTTGGATACTCATAAGACAAAAATTATGGCTCAACGCCATTTGAGTAAGACTCGGATGAATCCTAGTTTTTCCCGTAAATGGCCGCATTTCGCTGGGGTAATTGGAGGAGGCTCAAAACGTATGCTAAAAGCATACGAATGTATGAAGTAATCAGGCATTAATTTAAGTTACCCTTCCAGAATTCGGCGCCTCATTTGCTGCGACCAACCTAGGATCCCTCCACGCTCCCGGTAGATGCCTACACTGTCTGGAATAGAGTTTTTTCCATCCGCTCACCAACGAGCTCCTAGCGTTCGAGGATCAAAATTCAAGTTGCGCGTGATTTGATTTACCACGAAATACCCGAAACTGGCAGAGTGGAGATAAAGTTCGATTTGGAGGGAGTGGTCTGAGTGTTAGATTCAAACTCCTGTAGGTCATTTGTTATCCCACTCTTGCCGGATTTGATCGATGTCATTCCGGCCTTCTCTACTTGGAGGCCATGAACCAAAAGCTTTTGTCCGCGATATGGGTATTTGTCCTGCATCTATCTCAGATTGGGTGATTCTAGGTGCATCCGAAAAATCGATTTTTTCAGCGCTGATGTGCATTAATCGCGCTCGTTCACTGAGCCGAGAGCGGGTTCGCTTGGTCGAGAGATTTTCGCGCTTTTGGCATGATCGATTAACACTGAATACGGATAAAGATGGGTGCTATTCAAGTGGTCCGGAAAGAGGTGATCTAATGCAAATACCGCCCGACCTGAGTTGATTGGCCGCAAAGAGGCATAAAAGGTCCCAAAAATTAATCCAAGAGGTCGGGGAGTTAGCCCGCTTTAGCCTAATCCGTTAAGCTCATGTTCGGTTCCCACAATAAAGAGTTTTGGCTTACTCAGCACATCCTGAATGAATGAACTTTTGGTTCGTTTGGCGATGAATTCTTCTGGGCTGAAAACGACTGGATTGATTTCACGCTCCAGCGCATCGGTAGCCTTGCGAAAGCGAGGACTGAGAGTTCGTAAGCCGGCCTTTCCGATAATCATGACATCGATATCGCTGCTGGCTTTGGACGTTCCGTCTGCGGCGGAGCCGAAAACGAATGCAACTTCGACTCGAGCGACATCTTGCAGGGATTTTAGCAGCACGTATCGAAGTCCGGAAGTTTTAATCACGAGTTGATGGAGCTCGTTAAAAACGGGGTGATCGGCATTGGCCTTGAGGTAGCGCCGATTGCCGTCGCGGCTACTTACGAGCAGCTCGACCTCGCAGAGTTTTTTCACTTCGGCTTGCAGCGTGCCCACGGTGAGCCCGCTCAGCCGGGCGAGCTCGCGCAGATGGAAAGTGCGACCTTCCGCGGCGAATAGAATGCACAGAAGTTCAGCGCGCGCTTTGGGGAATAAAGTATGCAGGAGGTTCAAACGTATGGTAGAAACATACGAATGTATGAAAAAAGCAAACATTGGTTCTGGTCCTCGTATTTGTTACTAAGGGCGATTCGGGTGCAGCACTTAATGTTATGGCGCTAAGATTGAAAGGGCTGGGGATGGGAATTGCCAGAGCGGAACTTGAATAGTTGGAGACTACAGTTGTTAAATCTGCCCCGTTTTTGCTTCCCGATTTCGGGTTTCATTCGTCCCAAAGAATTCGATTACTGGGGAAATTGAGGTTGCTCTGGACCCATCCACGAAATCGCACCTTCAAGTCGTTGCTATCGAGATTTTTGAAAGCCTCTGCCTCTTGCACCAATTTCAGTAACCATGTTGCGGGAATAGGGTCTTCCTCTTCCGCGATAATACATTGGACCAATCTTCTAAGAGAAGGGTGCTCCGGGGTGATAACACCGGTCTCATGATTCAACGTCAGGCCGGGTTTTTGAAACAAGAACTCCGTAAATACTGCATGCAGACGAACGGGGAGCTGCTGATCCAGATAAAACTGGAAATTGACTCCCGTCTGGTGAAATTCGCGGGATTTTTTTAGTTTTTCGAAGCTCGTTTCAAGCAGGACCTCTTGGTTAAGTTGCGCTGCGATTGCTTCAGGCGTGTCTGAAAAAATATCAGCTAGCGCGCCATTAACCAAGGCCGCACTACCTGAATCAAACGGACCCAGTTCAGTTGATGGTAAGCTGCCTCCAAGCCATTTCCTAAATAGGGGCTCTCGATCATTCGCATAAACGGATAGCAGTCGTTTCAATGGGATGACGAGGAAATCTCTCGCAATCTGTCTAACTCGTTCTCGTGTAACACCCAATGCCTGTGCGGATTCCTCCAACGTCATCCCTTGCCCGAATCGACGTTCAAGGAGTGGGCGTTGGCGCGAGTCTAGGTCTGCGATCAACCGATGTATTGCTACTCGCAGCGATAGGCCCTGACGACCACCTTCCGCCAATGGTAGCCACCTGCGAGCCTGATCTTTGTCGCCCACTCGGATGGCGTTAAACAATCCCAACATTTGGTTGACCGATTTTCGACCTAGATTTCGCTGCCGCAGAAGTTCTGATTCACCGTAGTCGCCAATGGTATTCAGCAGCTCTCCCAAAGTGTGTGCATTCACGTTATCGCTGAATTTCAGTGCTCTAGCAGATAGTGGAATGACGGATACTGGGTAGGATTCGTCCACGCCCCATTCCTTCAATCTAACCTTGGGATCAGGAAGCGACTGCATTTGCATCGAAGTTGGCCGCACGAAAGTAGCCGCGGTTGAAGCCTCAACCAATGCGACTAGTCGGGAGCATTTTTTTGCACCGAATCCCGGTAGAATAGTGAGTTCGTAAAAGTTACGTACCAAGTAGTAAGCAACTGGATGAGATCCGATAGTGCGAAACCATGGCAGTCCGGTCCATCTGGCGAGATCCCCCATGCAAGGCTCGCAGTTCAGATACTGCGGATCCGCCATTGCGGCGGTGCGGGCGTGTTTCCAACGTTCCGCGAGAGTATCCTCTTCTTTCTTCATGGCCTAGTTTCAGTGAGGAAAACCCAGGTTTTGCGCTTCTCGCAACAGCGCGAGCGCCTCGCGACACTCCATCGATGACGGCCTTTTACTTCGCTCCAGCTTACGGCCAAGGTTGCCGGCGAAAGTAGCTTGCCAAGGCTTTAGCTCTTCGGTCTCTCGAATCCATTTTTCTAGGGCGGGCCATATATCTGATCGCAACCGTTCGAGTTGGGCCAGCGATTCGCCAATTTTTGGCTTTGATCCGCTTCTCCCGTCTGGCTCATTCACTGCGATGCCATCGGAGATCTCTTCAAGAGGCGATGAACTCAGCTCATCCGATAGATCAGGCAACCTGATTCGAACTTCACGGAAGCGTTTCCAGCACTCTTCTTGTTTGCACCATTCGGTGACGTTTTCCTTTAGTCGATCCGCTCTGATGATGGATTCGTGCGCCGCCTGACAAATGCAAATTATCGCCGCTCCGAGGGAATTGCCAAGCGTTTGGCTTCGCCAAATCTTGTCCAAGTCGAGGCGTTGACCTGTTTCAAGAGACAGCCATGCCAACGTGTAGGTAACGATATTTGCACGATATCCTCCAAATTTCTGCGCGGACACAATTTTTTCCGTCGCGCGGAACAGGATGGCCTTAGCGACAAGTCGTCGGAAGAACTCAGCATCCGCGTCTTCAAGTCCGGCGTTTTGACGGACTAGGGTCCAGTCGCTGAAGTTTTTTTCTGCGCCTAGGCTGACCCGATGTGGTCTTTGATCCCAAGTCTGCTCAAACTTTGCGACATCTGTTTTAGTGAACTTTTGAGCGATCGGATTTTCGGACAGCCATCTGCGCTGTCGGGCGGGAGTCCCTGCGCGGGATTTGTCGTCAAGATACGAACCTCGGGCGCGCTCATAATACCAATGCGTGCCCCGGTCCAAGCCGCTGGCTGCCAGAGCGCTGACGGTGCGGGAGAGAGCTTCCAACTGTTGGTGAAAGCGGTCGTTGGCAGAAAAATCTGCCGTGTTTACTTTGTTTTGACTGTTTGCGTATCGTGAAATCAGCGGCACGATTTCCGCAATGTGCTCTTGGGAGGAAAGCACCGTGAGCTTCATTTGCACGACCACATTTGTGATGTCCGTCCGCTCCTTCTTCATCGCATGGTAGAGGCTTGCGGTTGTCTGGCCACCATTGACGATCTGGAAATCACTCAACCGCTTTAGCAGGGCATGGCCGTTTTGAGTCGATTTTACTTCAACAGTCGCGGCGGTGCAGCATAGGCCGTTGTTATAAGCGAGAAAGCGGTGAGGTTCTTCCTTCAGGGTTCGCAGTAATCCCTTATTGATCTTGCCCCTAGCTTGAAGAAAGGCACGCACGTTGCGCTCAAGCAGGCGTTGGCCGTGCTCACCGTAGATTGAGGCCAAAACCGGTCCAGGAAGGAAAGCTAGGTAGGTTCGGTATTCTCCATTGGCGGACGTGGTTTCGATTGCGGGCACAGGTCCTCCATGTTCGGCAACGAAATCCAATTCAATCGTGCCCCGTTCGCCGACTTTTAGTCTGCTTAGTTTATCCAAGTCCCAGAGCACATAGCGCAACTCCAAGTCGTCCATTTGCTCCTGTGCAATTTTACCCGACTTCACCACGCCATCTGTGAGAAAAAAGAGCCGGACGGTGGTTAGGTTTTCCCGTGATTCGTGGATTTGGCGCATGGTTTCGAAGACAGGCAGCGATGGTTCTAATTTGGTGTGCCATCCGTCCAGAGCCCGGCGAAGGAATCCTCTCAACAGTTTGAAATGACGTTCGGCCTCGGCCCGTGGAACCGGGGTGGGAGAATCCTCATTAAGGTATAGTGTCGAGAATAGATCTAGGGTCGCACCGTCGCCGGAAAGCGTCCACGCGTTGCACTTTGCGGCCGGTAACCGTCCCTTTCCCGGATTGTCATAGGCTGCAAGAGCCCCGTCGACCGCTTCGTTATGTTCCACCAAGAGCTCCAAAGCTACGGTGGTAAACGCCTCGGCCATGAGTGGGGGAACACCTTCCTCCGGTTCGCACTTGTCGCGGACTTCCTCCTGGAGGTGTTCAGCAAATTGTTCGAGACGGTTAAGTGGATCGGGCATAGGAAGAATTGTGATTAATCTGCGGATGGGGATCCGGCCAAGCTGAGTTCGATGACAGATGACGGGACAAGGAAGTCAGTGCAGGCGGCGATGCTGAGCCGGTAACTGGCATCACCCACGCCGAGAGGGAGTTGTGCTTCGATAATACGAGGGAATTTCGGCCCGATTCGAAAGGTATCAGAACGACGCACGACGTAACCGGTAGCGGCGTAATGTGGTGCGTGCAGATCCAGATACCGCGATGCGAGTAGCGCATCCTCGAACTTCTCCCGCGCAACTGGCCATTTATTGATGACGTTCCGAAGCAAAGCCACCAACGCGGGCAGGGATGTGGCGCCATCAGGTCGCGTTTCGAGCGCGTTGACGTGGAGAAATAGAATAGGTGCGTGGGTGTCGTCGAGTTGGCGTTCGCTAGTGATGTGCACGTTCTGTGGTTGTTTAGCCAATGTGGTTTTTACCTCGATCCATGCCCTCTCGTATTGGAAATCCTGATGCGATCCATCCGGCCCCTTCCATCCGCCGATAGCCTCTTCATCCAAACAGGGTATGAGGATATTGTGGAGGACGTGAAGCTCCCCCCAGAGTCCACGTTGTGCTTCCTTGCTCAATCCGACCGCGGTAGCGGCAAGAAAACGCTGCCAACGGGCGAGCTGTCCGAACAGCACGGCCACCGCACGTTCCGGTTTATCGCCAGCCACCCCAACGCGGTTGGCTAGATCTTCCGCCAACGCGGCGAACACATCGAAAAATCTTGGCTCCCGTAGAGCAACACCGAGATGGGCGTGACCTGCGACCGTGATCGCCAACATCTCCAGCCCTTTACATGTTGGCCAACGGTGGCGCGGAGGAATCGATGCGATGGGCACTCGTAGAAGTAGCACCCTCCTCATGCCGTCAATGGCGGCATAAAGCGGGTGTCCCTTGACGGGGCGGGCAAGTCGTAATCGCCAGCCTCCGGCTCCTGCTGCTTCCGACTCAAGCTCGTGCCACTGCGTTTCAATTGTCAATGAATGCATCCTCCTGCAGCGCCGAGTTCCAGCGCTTGTTGACTTGGTATTCGATCCGAGTGGCGGTTTCACTTTCCGGGAAGCTGATCGCGAGTCCGATGACAGGCGGGCCATTTGGATCGAGTCCCGTCTCTTCGGCCGGTGCTGTCTCAATACCTTCATTGTTGTATGAGGCTGAAATCCTTTCGGGCTGCACCATCGGGTAGATCAGCAACAAGCCGTGGGTCTTGGGCCGCAGTTCCCGGACCACTCGGCCATTGGCAATGCTAGGCTCGTTTTTTCGATCTTCCCTTGCTCGTTTTTTGGTTAGTTCCAAGGCTACCGACAGCACGTCCTGAGGGGTGGTGCGGGTGGCTTGATCAAGGAGAAACGCCCGATCATAAGCGAGTGCCGGCTTGGTCGCGAGTTTGGCGGCCAATTCGGCGTCAAACAGCATGCCTTTTAGGTCCAGTCCTTCGTCTCGAGGACTCAGAATGTTTGCTTTACGCAATCCATAGCTATCAGTTCGCAGACTGCCTGGTCGGGGATTTCGGGTGACGAAGCCCACCGATTTTTCAGCGAAGTTTCTTCGGTTTTCGGTTGGGGTCTGCGAATGGGAAACGAGAATGACCGTCCAGTTAATTAACTCGTCTTGACTCGCCTGAGCCATGATGAAGCGCTTCAGCTCCTCGCCACTGGCCCTTGCCGATTCGATAGGATACTGTGTGTCACCAAGAAAATCTGCGACTGTGCAGGCTGAGACATTGCGCCAAATATACGGCCCATCGTTCTCTTGTTCGGCTTCCTCCGGCAACGATTGGAGAAATGCCTCGGTGGCAGCAGCGTTGGTTACAATGCGCTCGTCCCTTGGAACGACGGCGGTTTGCACAAGCACACCGGCCCACGATAGTTCGAGGCGTTGACTATGGCACATCTTGTTCATTGCGGTCACAATCATGCCGTCCGGATGGGTTCTAACTCGCAGGCCGTAGTTTTCGGGAGTCAATCCGGCTCGCACCATGTAGTCGAACTCACGACGCAGCTCAGCTTCTGCTAACGCGATGTGGCGATACCATTGTGTCAGTTCACGTGTGGTGAAGAGGCGGCACAGATCGAGATAGCCAGGTCGGTAGCCAAACCAGCGTCCCATTTGCATGAGCGTATCATACATGCGGGTAGTTCGAATGAAGTAGCTGATTGTCAGGCCTTCAAGTGTAAGCCCCCGTGACAACTTGTTGCCACCGACGGCGATCACACTTCTGCCCTCTGCCTCATGCTCCTTGTAGTCGAGTGCTTCCTTCGCAAATCCATTGATCTGAAGAACCGCAATTTTGGAAGTTGATGCGTGAAGCTCCGCGTAGACTTGATCCCATGTGACAGGTGCTCCGGCCTCGTTTCCCAACGCCCTAGTTGTCGGCACAAATTCCAATTCCCACAATTGCTTCAGCTCTGCTAGCAGAGTCGGAGTCCGCGCCCCGTCGCCGTTCGCAATTCGACGTTGTAGACCAAGAATTTCTGTTTTGATCAATTCGGCAACTCGATTTTGCACAGCTACAAATCGAGTGACATGAATCAGCATGGAGCAGTGGTTTTTGCCTTGGCCTCTCGCGCGGCGAGCAGCGGCTGAAAGAACAAAGCAACGAACTGCAGTTACGAGGGAAGGGGGGAGCGCGAGCGGAATATGGTCAATCTTGTGACGTGGGGGGAACGCCGTTTCGTCTTCGTGATCCGTTATATGACGGACGATGGGAAGTCCCTCACTGGCGGGAATATTTGAATCAGAATCTCCATCCAGTCCGAATACTTTGGCCGGCCCTACATAGTTTGATGGAGCTTTAACATTGATGATGAAACTTCGCGGGAAAACGTCATCACCGTGCTTCTCGGTCTGTGCGTCAGGATTGACGAAGATATTGGCAAATGGGGTAGCCGTATAGCCCACATAAGCGGATTTTTCGAAACTCGAAATGATTTCACGGATTTTCCCGTTAATTGCCGAAACCGAATCGTCTTCATCATCGTTACGACGGCTTTTGGTATTAATTGACGCGTTGTCAGCTTCGTCGTCGATCAGCAGCAATGGGACATTTTTAACAAGCCGTCGCCCACTTTGAGAATCTTCAATCCCTGCAACATGAAGAACCCATTTAAGTAGGTTTGTCAGGACATGAGAATTCTTCTTGATAACCAGAACTACAGGATCTCCTCCAATCATTACTCCGATTATTTCGGCGATCTTTTTGTTGAAATCTCCGTCTTCCGCGCTGCTGGTCAGTGAGTGGATGTGCAGTCGTTCGCCCGGTAGCTGACCAACACCAACCCATCTGTTATCTTGGTCGAGTTTCCGGCTCTTTTGGGTGTCAAAACCAAGAACTCCTTCATCGATGCGCAATTGAGTTTGGCTGCGAAGATTACTGTGGATACCCGCCAAAATTAGAATTAGTTTGTATCCACAATCCACTGCCTTGTTAACGAGCCCCGTGTAGTTTGCCGTTTTGCCAGATTGGACACTACCGACAACCATTCCACGTCGGTCCCACTCGCCGAGTCTTTCCGGATCCTCCAGCCGCTCGAGAATCATATCGGTCAAATCATGCAGATTGTTTACTACGTTTGGTGGCATACCAAAACCGCGTTCTAGGTAAGTGGAATAACGATTCCAGAACCGCCAGGATACCGACCCTCGTTTGCTGGGGAGCCATGCGACATGATCGCGTGCATCATCAAGTGCGGTGGCCTTTTCCGCTGATATCGAAAACAGATGCATCAGCTCACTTGAGAGCTGTTCACTATCAATATCTTCTCCGAACATTTCCTTAACCATTCCCGCCATCTTGGATGCGGTTGAGTAAATCTCGTTTTCGGTTCGTTTTTCGGATAATTTTAAAACATCTACTGCCCAATTCTTGGCATTGATGTAGGCGGTGGATGGATCACTCATGAAGGGAGTTTTCGAGGGTGGAGAGCAGGGCTGGGAAAAGATCGAATGGTGAATGGGACGCCAATAGGGTCTTTGCTTCATCGTGAGAGCTGCCGTTGGCACGAAACACCTGGTATAGTTCCATGATGACCTCCTTGATCTGATCGTCCGTTGCTCCTTCAAACGGCTCGGGTTGGGAGTCCGGTTTCTCGGTGCTGACAATACCGATATGTTGAAGAGGAATGGTTTCCTGAAGGAGTCGAAGTAAGGCGGAGAACGCCTTGGCGTCTTCCGTCGCTTCGGCGGCACGACGAACCATGGGATGCTCGCGGTTTATCCGGTAGAAAAGGCGATCGTGTTTGGCTATGGGTAGCCAGAGATGGACCCGTTCAGTTCCTATCTGCGGCGTCAGGCGCGCGCCGCGGTGCGTGTAGACGTTCTTGGCCTGCGCTCGGGTGCGCTCGGCGATTCGTCGCAAGTCGCCTCGCATATCAAGCGGCGGTGAAGCTCGTGATTTCGTCACGTTGATCTGCCACTCTTGGTCCAAGGTGTTGGGCAAATCGATCGCGATGCGAGCCAGTTTCAGGTGTTCGTCCTTGGTCCAACCAAATCCCAGCCAGCCACCAGCCACTAAAAGGCGATCGCGCCGATAGACGTAGAATCCTTGATGCGCCAGCCAGCCACGTGGACCGGCTGCTGCCGCGTGTTCTACCTTGGTGAGTTTGGAGAAATGCGGCAGCACATAGGCTCTCACGGAGACGCGGGAGCCATTGAGTTTCAGCGGATCGACCGGCAACCGATGGGTGGCGGAATGGGTTTCCAGAAACGGATCCCATGGTTCAAGCGGTTGTCCATTCACTATGAGGGTAACCGCGTCGGGTCCCCCCATCAGCCGATGAAACACCATTGCGAGATGGAGGCGGACCCTTTGGATTCGCTCCAAAAAGCGCTGATGGTGCCGATTGTTCTGAGTTTGTTGATCACGGGTCAGTCGATCCAAATCCTGCCAGAGCACAGTAGTGCCGCAGTCGAGGGCAGCCAAGCGGGCAAAGTGAGGCTCGGCGGCGTGATCGCCGGCGCGCAGAAGCTGCCAGTCATTCCGTGCAGCGATAACCTCGAGATCCCAGCACCTGGTTTCGAGTATACCGCGGTCTTTCCGGCTGCGGACGGTGAGACGGCGACATTGGGAGAGAGAGGCGGTTTTAAGACCGAGACCAAAACGGCCTAGGTCATGAGGCTTGCGGTCGGCTAACGGTCCATGCGTGCCCATGCGCATGGCTTCGACCAGCTCCAAGGCTGACATGCCTCTGCCATTGTCCGTGACGCTAATCACCGAATTGGTGCCATCCCATTCGAACTGAAGCCAAATGTGGCTTGCGCCGGCGGAGATGCTATTATCCACCAAATCCGCCAATGCGGTGGGTAGATCATATCCGAAGGCGCGAAGGCTTTCGACGATAGCCGCGGCGTGCGGTGGGGTGTGGTCGAAAAGCGCGTCGTCAGACATAGAGTTTCCAATTAGAGGGTGGATGGAACCAACGGCGTAGATGGTCTAGGAGTGGACAAACGTTCGCGGGCCTCCAGACCTGAGCGTTGGGCTTCGACGCAATAGAAAGCTCCGTCATTGAACTGTTTGGCTTCAAAACGTCGCCACGCTTCTTCACCAAAGGCTTCGAGCATCACCGGCCAGCCGCTTCGGGAGTAGCGACGGCCGAAAGGATCAATTCTCTCGCTGGTTTCGGCCGGTTCATCGTGCGCCTCGTTCCCGTGACCGCGGGCATTTTCCGGATGCAGGTCAGGGAAGAGCCAGAGCAGGGCATGCCAACAAAGCAGGAATTCCTGTGGGGGCATGACCCGCATGGTTTTACGATCGGCCTTGGTGAACGGCGCCAGCCATTGGGCGGCTTCACTGTGCGAGGAGGGCAGCATTGGAACCGGTTTTTTTTGCTTCATCTCCAATCGATCAGCGGATGATTGATTGTTGTTTTTGTCGAAGTGACTTGACTGGAGAAATTTACGGACGGTGTCTCCTACGGATTCACCGATGAGAGGTGGCACAGCGTTGCCAATCAGACGGAAGGAGTGAGTCCTTGGTTCGGGGAAAATGAACCAATCGGGAAAGGTTTGAACGCGAGCAGCTTCTCTTGGGGTGAGGGAGCGGTTTTGCGTGGGGTGGATAAACATGAGCCCATCCTTGCTTAGATGAGCTACAATAGTGGAGCAGGCGCGGTTGCGGTGCTGGCGAGTATAGCGATCTTTGAAGGTTGTTTTGTCATAGGGGAAATCGAACTCGACTCCCGCACGCATAAGCTCTGCGGAGGATTGGCCCTCGGGTATTTTGGCGAAATCCCCGAGGTCGCGAAGACTGTGAGGGCGTGCGACGTGGTTGTGGAGTTGCTTGACTTGAGAAACCTCGGCGACTCGTTCCAAGTAATGACGACGGAGGTGGTTGCGCGCACCGTTGAAAAACATCTTTTCCCGCCGATTCAGATCGTAGGGGGTGGTGTTTTTACCGCCGCCTGCCGACAGTCTCGGCAGGTCCATGATGGCATCGCCAAGCATGGCTCCTGCAACCGCCCGGTCGGGGAGACGAAGTTCGGATGAAAAATAGCCAACCAAGTCATTACGGACGCCGACAATCAGCTGCCGTCGGCGCTTTTGCGGCGAACCGAGTTTTACCCCGTATTCAATCTGGGAATGAACGCGGTAGCCGGGGAGTCCTTTGGAGTGTCCCAATGTTCGAGATTCGTGCTGGACCGCAGTGAAATAGCGTCCTCCCGCTGCAGAGCGGAGTCCAAGCACGTTTTCGATGACAAATACCTTCGGTTGAAAGTATTCTACGAAATTTAGGAAATTGCGAAAAAGGTGTCGGCGATCGTCTTCTTTCAGTCTCTTTTCTCCATGGTTCGAACCGTCACGCTGACGGGCGGTGGAGAAACCTTGGCAGGGAGGCCCCCCCACAATGACGTCGAGCTCGTCGGAGCCGATAATTGAAGATAATCTTTCCGGTGAAAAGCTAGTCAGATCAGCTTCGAGAGCGAAGCCAACGGGCGGTAGACCGGTCGGGGATTTTGCCTGAAGATTACTTCTCAGCGCCGCGATAGCCTGTTTGTTTGAATCAATTGCCGCCACGCAATTGAATCCTGCTCTCAGCAGACCCAATGTGAATCCGCCACACCCGCTGAATAGATCAATAAAGGTTGGTCGGTCGCTCATACGTCGATCCCCTCGCAGAGCCGAGCTGCGGTGGTATTCAACGCCTTGGAGAGCTTCGTAATCGTGATTACGGTGGGGTTTCGAGATCCCCGCTCGATTCCACTTATGAAGGTCTGATCGAGTGCAGCGTGTTTTGCCAATCGCTCTTGGGTCCATTCGAGGCTTTCCCGAATAGATCTTACATTCTCGCCGAACTTCGTCACCGCCGGATGGGGCTCTTTCCGCATACGCGGAGTTTAGCGGATTATGACTTAAAAGTTTACTGGTCTATGAGTCATAATGGGTATTTATTTCTATGTTTGACCTGCCGTGTGCTAATCTCGGCTCCCAAAAACCTGACCGTTTTCGAGTTCGATGCTGCCGTCGGGGTGGAGGCTCACTGGTAAAATTTGGTCTTCAACGTTGATGGCGTCGTCGAACTCACGCTCTCCGTTTTGGAACTGGGTAATTTGATGCAGGAGGGTGTCCGCGATTTCCAGTTGGGCTTCCCGTTTGGTGGCGAAAGTTATGGGGTAGCCGGTTTCATCCCACCAAGAGGGGGTGAGCCCGTCGCAAATAGTATCAATAAACAGAGCGTATGCCTCTGGGGGATTTTTGATCGGAGCAACCATAGCTACAAGCAGCAGCATAGTGGAAACAGTCGAGATTGGCCACGGACTATAAGTAGCATTTTGGAGTCCGCAGGGGATTTTGAGCGAGGTTGGGTTGGAGATTAAATCTCGAACAGATTTTCGGACGTGGTCTTGGCAAACACGGGCTGAGGCACGGCGCTTCGATTCAGGGCAGCGCGAAGCTATCGAGAGCGACGGGTCGTGAGGCGGGAATATTTCACTTCTGCTAGGGCTAATTCCTCTCGTTTGTGCTTGGCCCAATCTTGGGCGAAAGTGGATTTATCCGGGCGGGTGGTCTTACCGAGCCCACGTGCTCGTTTGATCGACCAAGTGGTGATTGGTCGCAGCAATTTTGCCAAGGAATGATGACAAGTTGCAGGAGTAAGACGCATTAATTCGGACGGATTTTCAGTAGTCTGGTGGCGTAAATTCTTTGATAGGGGAGGGGCCGGTGGAGATTGATCTCCAGACTTTAACCGTCTCGGGCCATCGTCCATTGCTCGGTCAAACCCCGGTCCGCAGCTCTGGTGCTGACTTCATCAATGTCGATGGGAGTCACCGCCAGCATCGCTCGTATGTCAGAGAGGTGCTTCGTGGATCCACCTTCTCGGTAGAATTCTAATTTACGCAAAATAACGTATTCTGGAGGCGCAACCCAGAGTTCCGTCCCGCTCCATTCGATTTTTCGGCGCTGAGGCAAGGCCCACTGATGGAGCGGATCTTTATTGGCGAGATAGACGTCGGCCTTGTAGCCACTTTCGTGGTGAATGATGTTGAAGTGTCCGCGCCGTTCCCGGACTGCTTCTACTGCTATTACTTCGGCTGGAGGTAAGTAAAAATCAGCTTCAGGAAACAAGGTTTCCATGGTGGTTGCGTCTTCAGCGGCGAGGGCGATGACGACGTCCAGATCATTGGTTACGCGGGGTTGTCCGTATACGATCGCAGCAGTGGCTCCCGTCACCATGTAGGGGCGACCGAGACGATTGAGCAGATTGACGAATAGGGTGACTTCGTCGATCATGAGGTGCGGGCGGTAAGCACGCGTCGGGCGATTTCGCGGCGACGCTGATCGGCGGACCATTCAGGACGTTGGATCTTCAGTCCCGCGTCCATTAGTTCACGCATGGTTCGGTTCATTCGTATGGCTTGAGCGAGACGTTGCTCCGGTTTCATTTTCCGATAGATTTCGATCTGAATTTGATCAGCCGTCTGGGATGGAGTCTCGCGCGTCATGATTGAGTAGGATCGTGGGGAGTGTTTTCTTTGGCAATCCTTCCTCAAAATCGCATTTAGGCAGAAGAACTAGATGAAACGGCGTGTTACGACGCGGCGGGGGCGGGGGTGGGTGCCGATTCCGCGTGCTCGTTTGATGGACCATGTGGTGATCGGGCGCAGCAATTTTGCCTTCGGCCGTTTCTTCGACGACGGCTGGGATGCCCTCAGTGATGTGAAATTACTGTGGGATTTTTGCGGGGATCAGCACTTGGCCTTTGGTCGTGAATCGAACGCTGGTTTTGTCTGAAGAGGCGGGCAGGTTGGGATAGGGATTTTGTGCCGGATGGATGACGGGTGCAGAAGTTGGACGAGGAACTGTGCCTCCAATCGCCGGCATCCGCCTTCGCCGTGCGATCGCGCAACAAGAGCAGGCTCCTGCATTTTTGATATGAAACGGGCGGCTTGGTCGGTTGGCGCCGTCGATTCGGTCGAGGAGTTCAGTGGAGTCGAGCTCGCGGAATCTGGCCGATATGAACGAACGGAATCACCTATCGCCAGACGACGAGGATGCTGCCGTGGCCGGGGTGTTTTTTGATGCCCCACGGGGACCAGGTGATCACGATGTCGCGGGTGAGGAAACCGAAGAGCATGATGGATCCGATGAGGATCGGCCATGCGAGTGTCGAGAGCGGCACTTGGGTGGTGATGCCGATCGCGGTTAAAGCCACTCCGATGAGCACCCCGCCCAGTCCTAACGTCGATTCGAGGCACATGCATTTCATGGCTTTGGCCGGTTGCTCGTTCTGAGTTTTTCTTTGTTGGCGCAACAGCCACAGGTCGCGGAAAAGGTCTTGAACCAGTCGGGTGAGTGCCGCGATGGCGAAGGCGGAGCCGAGTTCCAGTGAGCTTGGCAGTTGGCTGGAAAAACTCCCGGCTCCAATGACCGACTATGCTGATTAGTCCTAACTCGATTTTGGCGGATTTCATCATGAGGTGGTTCGAGTCGGAGGTGCGGCGGTCTATTCCTCCTTGAGGCAGGGCTGTTTTAACCACGAATAGACACTAAAGGCTTCGTCTACCGACTACGCGCTGAAGTTCTTTTTGATGAAGAGGGCGGGACTGAGGGGCAGGGGGGGGGG
>Ga0075118_10001686_pt1 | contig 15257 bp, 11 predicted proteins | sample AntAceMetag02UKE_FD_69794 | JGI IMG/M metagenome (GOLD analysis project Ga0075118, IMG submission 69794) | Saline lake microbial communities from Ace Lake, Antarctica - Antarctic Ace Lake Metagenome 02UKE | ecosystem: Environmental > Aquatic > Non-marine Saline and Alkaline > Saline | place...
AACCGAGTTTCTTCATCAAGATCTTGCTGTGTTTTAAGCGTCTAATCATTTTTCAGATACAATGATCTTCTAGAACGAAAAAAATTTTATCGGTTGTGGAGCCTGATGCCTACCCTTACAGAGCAAACGCGCAAAGTCGCCCAGCAATACCGGCAGTATTGGCTGCGAGGAGATCTGGCCGGTATCTTATCGATATTATCCGCTGATGCTGAATACATTATTTTTTCAGGGGCAACGCAAGTTCTCATTAAAGATGTGGTAAATTATATCTCTCTAGGTTTACCTTCAAACCAACTCCGTTATATCTACCACGATGATGCACGTGTCGATGGCGATATGGCGTTTTCTCTTTATAGCTTTGTCTATCAATCCTCGCATACAGGCAAGCAGAGTAGCGCCCGTGGCTGCGATGTAATGACCATCAGCGACGGCCAAATTGTTTGCGTGCATGAATACAGCTCTTTTGCTGAGGTGGGCAAAGCATCTACCGCTACGGTAAGAGAAAAGATTGCACTGGATGAAAAAAGACTCCAGTGCATGGTTAAAGACATACAGGATTACTTTTACCACAAGCAAGCCTATCTCAGTCCAGACCTGCAATTAAATGACGTGGTTGTGGGTACCGGCTACAGTCGCAATCAGCTCTCATATTTGTTCAATCAGGTATTTGAAGAATCATTCTATAGCTATATCAATGCAGCTCGTGTGAATTATTTTATTGATCTAATAAAATCTGACATGAGAGCCAATATTGCTGATATTGCTGCTGATTCTGGTTTCAACTCGATGACAACGTTCTACAAATTTTTTAAACAGAAAACGGGTCTAACCCCTAAAGTCTATATAAAACAGCTGGCAAATGCTCAAGACTAAAATATCCATCCGCTCCCGCGCGAAAGAACTATTTCCACGAAGTCACTACACTTTATAATAATTGTCTATGACTAAGGAGAATATACTCCGTTATCAGGGTTTTCACCCTGTGCTATTACCCCAGCATCAAACTATTTTATGTCAATCAGCGTTAGAAAGGAGTCAGTGATGACCCAGCAAGTAACCGGCTACAACGGCCTAATCGAGGTCAAAGATACGCTGCCCGCTAGCTACTATATTGACCCAACGCATTATGAACGCGAATTGGAAGCCATTTGGTATAAAAACTGGATCTATGTTTGTCGAGCTGATGCCTTGGCCGAGACCCGAGCATTTCGTACCATAGAAATTGGTAGCCAAAATATTTTGGTGTTGCGTGACGACGACGGTAGTTTACAAGCCTTCCACAACACCTGTCGGCACCGTGGTTCCGTATTGGTTACCGAGCCCCAGGGCCTGTTGCGCTCAAAAAATATTGTCTGCCCTTACCATAGATGGACTTATTCGCAACAGGGCGGATTACTCCGCACATCGTCCAAGCAGTGCCCTGCCAATTTTGACATGACCGACCACTCGCTGTACGACGTAGCGGTAGTGGTTTGGAAAGGGTTTGTATTTGTCAATTTAGCTGGCAAAGCCGCAAAGCCAATTAAAGAAAGCCTCGACAAAGACGCAGTCGATTTAGACAACTGGCCTTTGGCCGAGTTAAAAGTTGGCGAAACCTTCCATAAGACGATGGAGTGTAACTGGAAGATCTTTTGGGAGAACTTCAACGAATGTTTACACTGCCCTGGTGTACATAAGACTTTAAGCCAATTGGTTCCCATCTACAGACGCGCGATTATGGAACCCCATGATGATCCTGAATGGGCGAAACACATCAATAATAGTGACCCAAGCTTTAGTGGTGGCCTGGAAAAGGGTGCCGCAACCTGGAGCAGCGACGGTCAGTTGGTCGGCAAGCCGTTCCCCAACTTGACGGCGGAAGAGATCAGGCTCGGCTATCATTATGCGGTGATGGTTCCTACGGTCTTTATCGTTGCTCATGCGGATTACGTTCGGATCGTACGCCTTATGCCTCTAGGACCAGAGCGCACTGAAATTCAGGTCGAATGGCTGTTTAGCGAGGAAACTTTGGCCGATGAAACTGCCCAGATCAGTCGTGCAGTCGATTTTGTAAAAACGGTTCTAAATGAAGATGCCCATGCCTCCGAGTTGAACCAAAAAGGGCTCAGGTCTCTTCGTCATAAAAAAGGGACCCTAATGGCTGAAGAATATGCGGTACATGATTTCCAAAACTGGGTAAGAGCACATTTAGGCGAGTAAGGACTCAAATTTTCTCCGGCAGTATGAACCTGCCATTTCCTTTGATCTTTAATCGCTGCCTTTCAGGCCATTTGATTTCTCGTCTCTGCAAGGCAGATGGCATTATGGCGCCATAATTGCTAGCTTATTATCACTTCAGAGAATCCCTCATCCATGCGTTGCAGCAGGTCATTGGCCTGTTGTTTGTTCAGCACTAAAGGTGGTCGCATTTTTATCACATTGCCCTGTGGGCCATCTGCGCCCAGCAATACGCCCTTATCTGCCATGATCTGTAAAAATCTTGCCGTTGTTTCAGGTGCGGGTTTTTTACTGAGAGTATCGCTAACCACCTCTACCCCCAGCATCAGGCCATTACCTCTTACATCACCAATCAATTTATGTTTAGTGGCTAATCTTTCTAGTCCCGATTTCAAATAACGACCGACCTCGCTGCTATTTTCTATCAGCTGTTCTTGCTCAATGACATCCAGTACAGCAGAGGCGGCAGCGGCAGCGACATTGTTACCGCCAAAGGTGGCAAATAGAGCGCCGCCTTTGGATGCCGAAGCCAATATGTCCGGGCGAGTCACCACCGCCCCCATAGGATAACCATTGGCCATGGGTTTACCCAAGGTGACTATATCGGGCGTGACTTGATGGTGGCTAAACCCCCACATACTAGCCCCCATGCGACCAAAGCCTGATTGCACCTCGTCAGCCACGCATAATCCACCGGCGTTGCGCACTTTATCGAATAATGTGCTGACAAAACCTATAGGGGGAGTGAGCACACCGTTGCTACAAAAAGCGGAGTCGACTATACAGAGGGCCGGCTTCAAACCCGCTTTGGCGAGACTCTCAATAGCTTGATCGATTAATTGGGCATGGTGATCCAGTAGCTCTGCTTCGCTCATCTCTGGGTTGCGATAGTGGTCAGGTACGGCCACCGTTCTGACATGGCTCGCAAGCTCTGCAGAGGGTTTACCCGAGGGCGATAGAGCGGCCACCGCCTTGGTCCAGCCGTGATAAGCATCCTCAACAATAATCGCCCCTTGATTGCCGGTATAGGCTTCGGCCATCAGCCAGGCTAAGTCATTAGCTTCCGAGCCCGAATTGACAAAAAAAGCATTGCTAAGTCCAGCTGGCATTAGACTAGTTAGACGTGCAGCGTAGGCAATAATTTCACCGCAGATATAACGAGTGTTAGTGTTGAGTTGGTGGCTTTGTCTGGCGATGGTCTGACTGACGTGGGCATGGCAGTGACCTAGCATAGCCACATTGTTATAGCTATCGAGATAGGCTTTACCACAGTGATCATAGAGGTAAACGCCCTTGCTATGGGTAATATTAAGCGGCGGCTGGTAAAATACATATAAGGGTTCGCCCATCACTTGTTTGCGCTTAGCTATCAGTGCCGCAACTTCGCCGGCAGCTATCCCCGCAGGAAATGGTTGACCGCAGGCTTGACGAAATAATGCGGTAACTTGATCTCTGCCTTGTCCGTGTAAGTCTGTAATAGCCTCTAATACCCCAGCTTGATCGGAGGCATAATATGATTCACCGCGGCTGACCAGAATTAAATAGTAAGCAGTAAGATATACCAGCACTAAATCATAGAGCAGGTCGATTTCCTCGCTTAGTAGAGGTAATTGCTGGTTATATGCCCTTAAGAATTGTTGTGCGCTCAACAGGGGCGTAGGGTCGGGTTGTAGCACATCAGCTATAGCTATAGCGATGTCCTGAACTAGCGGGCCGTGATGCATATCGCCGAAGTCTAAAATACCACTGACCTCTTTAGCTGCCAGTCTATCGGCCACCATGTTGTAGCGACTGAGATCCATATGAGCAATTTGTGAGCGCAAATGAATCAATTCTGGCTTAATGTCTTTTAAGAAATTATCAATGATATTAAGTAAAAATACCTGAGTCTGTTTATCATCAATACTTGTCGCTATGGGCCTAAGAGAAGCAATTTCTCGTACATCCCACAATAATTCTCGGTTGCCTGCGGCCGAGTGGAAAAAGCCCTGTAAAGCCAAAGCCATTTGCGCACTAAGCCTCCCTTGGCTGGCGATAAGTTCGCTTGAACGAGGAAGTTCGCTAATGACCTCACCCGGTAAAAAGCTCAATAAACGAACCTTATGCACATTGCCATTGGCTGCCATAGTGGTGCAGACATAGTCACCCGTTAAACTGGTTTGAATGCGCGGCACGGGTAAGTGAGGGGCGTTTGTAGCCAAGTGCCGTAGTGCCGTTATTTCAAAGTCAATAATGTTTAGCGGCTCATCAGCGTTAGAGATTTTTAATAAGTAAGATTGTCTATCTGCGGTAGTGACTCGAAAGTTTAAATCCCTTTCACTATCTAAGCCACTTAACTCACCGCTAATGCCGTAAAGTTCGGTTAATGCCAGCAAGGCTTGTGCCGCGGTGAATTCCGGTTTGACAATATTGAGAAAACGCACGCTTTCGCTGCTATCTATATCACCCCTATTTGATCCGTTATCACTGTATTGATTTGTCATAGTGATTAAAGATCTTCTGGTGGCGTTAATGACTTTCGCTCAGGTGAATAAAAGGGTTTTGGTGTTACTCGACATTCGAAAACTTTGCGCTCCCATAAGCACTCACGGTGTAGATACACTTCAGCCCACATGCTCTTATTACCCTCATAAAAAGGTGCATCGAGGAATGCCAGAGCAATGTTCTGCTTTAAAACAGGCGACCACAAAGCGGAAGTGATTTCGCCAATTTGACGACTACAATCTTTACTGTCGTAAATCAAAGCGCTATCCGCCTGCTTGTTCCAATCTATGTCTAGACCAACTAACTGACGCTGAGGCTTGTTTTGCTTTGCTTTTAACAGTGCTTGACGGCCTATAAAAGGCCCTTTATTAAAGTCAACTAACCAATGTAAACCTAATTCAAAAGGGTTTTTTTCTCGCAGGTGGCGCACGGTATGAAAGCAGGACATAAACTCCACGTCGACCATAATCAGGCCGGCTTCTATCCGTAACATATCTAACGCCGTGGAGCCTATCATGCGTATACCACGTGACTTTCCAGCTTCGAACAATGCTTCCCATAAGGGCGCCGCGTCGCTTGAATTAACCCATAACTCATAGCCTAAGTCGCCGGTAAAACCGGTACGAGATATCATGACTTCAAAACCAAGCTGAGAAAAAACTGTCAGTTGAAAAGGTTTAAGATTATCTACACCGCTAAAGCCCATTTTTTTTAACACACTGCAAGACACAGGGCCTTGAACCGCGAGTGCGGCTATGTCAGTGCTGACATCTTCTATGTCTACGTCGTAACCAATAGCGCTATCGAGCAACCATTCAATTTGATGTTCTGCGCAACAGAGGCGAAATTCCGTCTCTGAAAATTTAAATAAAGTACCGTCTTCTATAAGGTGGCCATTATCATCACACCAGACAGAGTAAACTACCCGATCGGGCAACATTTTTTTAATATTTCTAGTCATCAAGCGATTCAGAAATCGCTCAGCGTCGGGACCACTAATGCGATATTTCAGCATGGGGCAGATGTCATAAACGCCGCAGGTATTGCGCACCGAAAAATATTCCTGACCTTCACTGGCGAACGAAGCCAGTGTGGTGTAACCGCCCCATTCTTCGTATTGATCATTTTGTATAAGGTGCTTATACGAGGGGTAAAAAGCGGTTTCAAGAATAGGACGCTCATATAAGGGGCGTTGGTTATTGACATTAGTCATATTATTTTTCTCCACGCAAAACTTGTTGAGCTGCATTACGGCCAGCTATACCCATTACATTACCGCCGGGATGGCAGCTTGCACCGCATAACAACAAATTGTCTATGGGTGTGGCATGGCGAGTGAGTAAAGGCGTGGGGCGATTAAACAAAAAGGATTCAAATACTAATTCGACATGGTGCCAATGACCGCCGCTAATGCCAAACTCACGCTCTATATCTCTGGGTGTGAGTAGTTCGGCAGTAGTGATTAGATCGCTGATGCCGGGTGCGTATTCTTCTAGCGTCTCAATTATAACCTTGAGCATAGCGGTGCGATTTTGATCTTCATCAGTACTGTCGTCATAGGGTAAATACTGTACTACGGCAGACAGTAATTGCTGACCATTCTGGCATAAACTGTCATCACGTACTGAGGGCAAAATTATTTCTAGTATGGGTGAATCGGGATAGCGCTTATATTTGCTGGGGTTAAAGGCAAGTTCTATATCGTCCATGCCAGGGGCGATAACTAATCGTTCGCCCAGCAAGGAATCATCTAACCCTGTAAAGCTTGGTTTTTGAGAAAGGACTAAATGTAATTTACCCGCCTTGCCTTTGGCGCGTAAATTATTCACTTGGCGCACAAAGTTAGTGCCTAAATGATCGGGGTTGATTAACTTTAAAAAGGTCTGTTTGGGGTCTGCATTAGAAATAACGGTATCCGCATAAATTTTTTCTCCCGTTTCTAACACTACGCCTACGGCCTTGTTATTATCAATAATGATGTGCTTAACCGGTGAGTTACAACGGATATCCGCACCACTTTGACGGGCAGATTTGGCAATCGCCTGTGAGACTGTACCCATACCCCCGCTAGGTAAGGCTAACCCAGTGTTATTGCGTAGCTCCCCTGCCTGCCGATAGAGATAGGTGAGTACGCTACCCATAGAGCGAGCGCCCCACTCACTGCCGAGGAGTGCATCCATAGCTATAGCAGCTTTCAATTGTGTGTTTTCTATGTATTCATCCATTAGGTCGTATAGATTCATGCCTATAATGCGCAAGAACTCGCGCATATAAAATGTACCCAATTTACGAATGGACCAGCCTAAACCCAACAAGTCCAATTTCTGTCGCCAGTCTTCAATGGCAATTTCTGGGGCCACTTTTCCTAAGACCGGTAATAAGGCTTTACTGAAGCGTTGCATGTCCAGATAAAATCGATCATAACCTAATAAATCAGCGCTACTAAGTTGATCACCCATGGCTAACTGTTTGTTCAAAACAATGGTTGCACCATCCTTATTTAAGGACACGGTTTTTAAATGTTGAGCGGCGTAATGTAATCCGTGTTTCTCCAACTGGAGGTCCTTGATGATATCTTGCGGCAGGGAGTGCAATAGATGAGCCGCAGATGATAGCTGCTCCCCGTTCGCAACAATTCTATTACGCGCTAAACCACCTACTTCTGTAGCGGCTTCGAGGACTAACACCGATTGCCCTGCGCGGGCAAGATAGGCCGCGCATGTAAGGCCGTTGTGGCCGGCACCGATAATAATGGCATTAAGAGGCGAATTCATATTATTTCCCTTTACCAAGGTCTAGTAAAACTTCTCTTGCGGCGTTTGCGCCAGGAGCACCCATAACACCGCCACCGGGGTGATTAGACGAACCACACATATATAAACCGGCGATAGGTGAACGATATTGTGCGTAACCAGGGATAGGACGATTAAAAATTAATTGATCCATGGTGAGTTCGCCCTGAAAAATATTCCCTTCTGACATCCCCGTTTCATTTTCTATATCTTTGGGCGTGCGTATTTCCCTATGCAAAATCTTATCTTTAAAGTCGGGACTATAACGGGCAATACGATCGATAATGTGTTGACCAAAGGCCTGCTTACGGGTTTCATTCCATTCGCCTTCGGCCAATTTATAAGGACAGTATTGAACAAAAACCGACATCCAGTGTTTACCTTCGGGGACCATGGTGGGGTCAATCAAAGAGGGAATGAGTATATCTAGATAAGGTTTTTGTGACCATTTCCCCGCCTTCCAATCGTCGTAGGCTAACTCTAATTCATCCATACTTTGTGAAATATGTATATCGCCCGTCATGCAGGGCGAATTGGCTGGGATGCCTTTGAAACTGGGTAGACTATCTAGGGCAATATTGATCTTGCCGGAGGAGCCGCGAAAGCGAAAATGTTTAGCCCGCTCGATTACCCATTTAGGTAACTCGTTAGGGTCAATGGCATTAAAGGTGCGGCGTACATCCATACCCGATACGACAAGGTTCGCACTGAGGCTTTCACCACTTTCAAGTTTTACGCCTTTGACCTTACCCTTTTCAACAATGAAATCACTGACACCCGCATCGACACGCACGGTGCCACCTGAGGCAATGAAAGAATCATTTAATGCTTTCGATACAGATCCCATGCCACCCCGAGGAAACCCCCAAGCACCCACGGTACCATCGATATCACCCATGGCATGATGTAATAAAACGTAGGCGGTGCCCGGTGAATAAACGCCCAATGCAGTCCCTACCGTCGCGCCACCCGCTAGATAAGATTTAAGCGCATCATTTTCTAAATATTCATTGAGATAATCAGCCACACTCATGGTGTAAAAGCGCAGGGTTTCGTGCATACGTTGTTTGCCTATACCATAAAAGCGCTGGCCTAAGTACAGCAGCTCCATGAGGTCCCGCGGCTTAAACGAGGTTGGATCCGGCGGAGTTCGCATTAAGAGTGGCTTAATGAATTTACACTGCCTAACAATATCTCGGTCCAACCGCTCCATTGCGGTGGCATCGCGTTTGTTAAAACGCTCAACCTCACGGCGATTGGCGTCACCATGCCAATAGGATCCCATACTGTCATAACTACCATCCGCATTTTTAATGATCTGTGCACCGCCTTCATAAGGGATAACTTGTAGACCAAATTTGTACAGCTCTAACTCACGCGCTATTTCTTGTCTAAACAAGCTGTAAACATAAGAGCAGTTAGAATAGGTAAAGTTTTCATAGCGAGAAATGCTGGTGGTAGCACCACCTATGTGCGGATTTTTTTCTAAAACCAAAACCTTAAGCCCAGCCCGTTGTAAATAACAAGCGGCTACCAAACCATTGTGTCCGGCCCCCACGATGACTGCATCATATTGTTGTTTTTTCATATTATTCTCGACGTTTAGCGGTAGTGCGTAGATTGGGGATTAAGGTGATAGCCTGTGGCAGTGGCGAGTCATATTGACCATTCCCATCGACATCAACAAAAATAGGATTGGTTAGCGCAAAAGGTCTTACGGGAGTTTCGTCTGACCCACTACCTCTGGCTTGTATCATCGGAAATAGATCACTAGTGCCGGTCACTTCGGCTACGATAAACGCATCCTGTTTCAAGTGCAGTTCAGCCTGCGCTTTTATATGGTGTAGCCCATTTTCTGTTGTCGATCTCACCAATTGTTCTGAACTGAGTATTTGAGGAATACCATTAACATAAATGGTTAGGATGTCGGCTTTGATCCAATCAACTGTCCATACATCAATCTCAATCTTGGCAATACCATCGCTAACCCCAACCGTATCACCGGGTTTGCTATTGCCACCGGCTGTCAACTCGAGTATGGGGCCATTGCTGGCAAACGACCGTCCCTCACGTAAGCGCTGCATCAGTTGCTCTATAGACGGTGGTTTATTCTTATCGTTATAAACATAGGTGCGTGAGAAGCCGGGTTCATCTTTATCAATTTCATGAGAGTCTGAACTGCCAATCAATGGGAAAAAATAGCCTCTACGCAATAAATTGAACCAGTCTTTACGGGCTGCGATATTTTCAGGGCTGTTATAAATCGCACCATTAACCACCTCTAAAACATCGAAGTCGAGGTCAAACCCTTCGTAGGCAAAGGCGGCACTCTCCGGATCAAGTCCGAACCAGTTAAAATAATCAAATTGCCAAAAACGCGGGTGATTCACTTGTATAATAACGTTGGAATCTCGTTCTCTACTCAGTTTAAAGCGGCTGCTGATGTCAGTGGAAAACGCATTAATGGCGCCCTTATTGTGAGCCTTGATATTGGCGGTCATAGGGTAGCTGTTGTAATCCAAGCGTTCAGGTACCGTTACTTCTGCGCCAGTGATTACCGTTAAATAGTCTTCTAGCTGTAGTTGTTTTAAAACGGGTTGGTAATCAACAGGAAAATTATGATCGGTAGCTATGGCCACATTGAGGCCTGAGGCTACCAACGCACTAATTTTGTCAGCTATATCTACGGCACCATCAGATTCAAGTGTGTGTAAATGACTGTCGATGGAAATCAAATCAGGCCGGTCAATAACAGAGTTTATTCTCAGAACAGCTGATTGGTTTTGCTGGTGGCTGATGGTGATTTGTTGCTGATCTAAGGAGTATTCTGGTCCTCGCGTTGCACTAAGTAGGTAAGAGCCTTCAGGTAGGTCGATGGTTTTTTTGGCCAGCATAGGGAATACAGAGTTTTTGTAAGATTCCCAATAACCATCATCCTTAGTGGGGTTTACTGGCCTAAAGCGAGGGTCGCTAGTGCTGCCTAAACCACTAATGGTCACTTTGCCGGGTACCGGCTGGCCTGAACTATCAACAATGCTAAGGGTTAGCTTGCCTAATTTGGGCGCTTCCAAAGTACATAAGCTAGGTCCTCTTGGGCTAATCGAAAATTGACAGCCTGCACTGCCGGGGAAGAAATTTGCCTCAGCAATGTACTCTCCTTCAGGTAGTTCAATATCGATAGGTGCTGGATTATCAAAAAAGCTTCGAAAAAAGACCGCTGAATTTTTAACATTTCGCACGGTAATTTCGTAATAACCAGTGTTAGAGTGCTTAATATCTAAATGGACAGCATGGGTATTAAAGCCATTATCTTCATAGGCATGTTTAAGTCCGGTAGCTGGATTATTCGCGATTAACAGCGAATACTGTCTGCTATCACTTTCTCCTGGAGTCAGGCTCACTGCGAGTGGGTCGGGAAGTATCATGCCTCCATCCCAACCAAACAGAAAATCATTGCTATAGCTTTGGCGGGTAGTTTTATCGTCCCAAACAATCAGATGGCTGTCCCGAGGATAGCCTCGAAAGTTTAACTTGGGATGTAGACCTCCATCAGCAGGGCTGAAATCGTACATTTGATGAGGATCGAAATACAGCGAGTATATCAAGTTGTTGAGGGTTTGCTTGCCGGTGTTGGTAACAGTGAGTGATACCAAGGCTTTACTACTATTTTTGGCCAATACAGTATGAATCACAAATTGTAACAAATCGCCATCATTGATGGCGACATCGCCGCTGGCCGTAAATTCTACGCCTACATCTGTATCCCTAATGTCTAATGTTTTGTAGCTAAGATGCTGAGTTGTATTGTGCTGTCTTATGTAAACTGTCCCCAGCATGATATCGCCATTGAATGGGGTGCCAGTAGGCGCGAATCCGATAATACTGCCAAAGGTATCGGCAGTGGGAAATTTATAAAAAGACTGGTCGCGTCGGTGAGTGCCTCCGATGTACATATCAACGACGCCGTTAGTGACGATATGATCGCCTTCAATACAGCGAGGGCAGGCGTCGACGTTTTGGTGACTGACTGAATCAAAGCTGTGGGAGGTACTTAAAGGCAATAGAGCAAAGGCCAAGATTGGCATTAACGCTGTTAAGGTAAGTGTTATTATTCGCGCTACCATGCCTAAAACCTTATTCTAATCTGGATTTTTCATTGCGTGGAGAACTATACAATAATTAACTAAATAGTCATATAGTTAATTATATGGCCATTCAATCAGGCTTGGTAATCCCCATCCTGACGTAACGTGAAAATTATGTTTTTAGGATAAATTAACGACTTGTGCCCAATAAGTCCTGTGTAACAAGATCCGATGATGTGAATTGATCGCAGCCTAAACAATCTTTTCGAGTACTTGATGGAGCGCTACGTATGACTAAAGAATCGCTCCGACTTACCTCGACCTTTAACACTCAAATAGGCCTCTAAAGCTTCATCAATGGTTATCAGGTTTGATTCAAATTTAACTTTGACGCCACTCACGACCAGCTGTGGTGCAGGGAGCTCTATTTTCTTAAGCTTCGCTGACAAGATCTTCGTAGTAACTGGTACACGATATTCAGACTGACACAAGGCGTATTAAATGCCCCTGATTAGGCATCCTTAAAGGGCGCGGCCACCTTTAGCATACGGGTGATTGTTATAGCTCCCACATGTATACATCAGTTAGAGTGTTGGGTTTTCTGACTATTCATTGTTTGACCGGGCCGATCTTCGCCGGCAGCTGTCGGAAGAGATGAAAAACGATAATGAGCCGCCGATGATAATCAGCTAAGGGCAGGTTATTCTGTTAGAATAGGGTCCCGAACGATGATCAAGGCCATAGACCTGTCTGATAGTTACACAGAAACCAATACAGTCGGGTGGCTTGATACTGCTGTGGCCGATTTAGATTTTTTTAGCACTAGGTCAAAGCTTAGCTCTGAGTCGAGGTTCGCGGCTCCCAAAACAAAACACGAGAATTCCCTTGTCACAGTCTGATTTTGCCAGTTTAGGTCTAAACCCCGCCTTAGTTGATAACCTTGCAAGCCTTGGTTACACAGAAATGACGCCGATTCAGGCGCAAGCTTTACCGCCTATTTTAGCCAATAAAGACGTTATTGCTAAGGCCAAAACGGGCTCGGGTAAAACCGCAACCTTTGCCTTAGGTTTGTTGAATAAACTTGATGTGAAACGTTTTCGTGTGCAAACCTTAGTCTTATGCCCAACCCGCGAGTTGGCAGACCAGGTGGCGGTAGAAATACGCAAACTAGCCCGTGGCATTCACAACATTAAGGTGCTCACTTTATGTGGTGGCGTGGCCTTTGGGCCCCAGGTGGGCTCTTTGGAGCACGGCGCACACATTATTGTGGGCACGCCTGGGCGGGTTGAAGAACACCTACGTAAAGCGAATCTGAACCTAGATAATCTCACGACTTTGGTGTTAGATGAAGCTGATAGAATGTTGGACATGGGTTTTCAGCAAGCCTTAGATGACATTGTCAGTTACATACCCAAACAACGACAAACTATGTTGTTTAGCGCCACTTATCCTGCCAAAATCGAAAAAACCGCACAACGAATTATGCAATCTCCAGTGACTGTAGAAGTGCAGGATAGTCATAGCAAACAAAGCATTGTACAAACCCTTTATCAGGTAGAGAATAATGAAGCCCGCATAGAGGCTATTAGGCTGTTGCTACAAGCACATCAACCAGAGACTACGCTTATTTTTTGTAATACTAAAATCGACACTGACCAGGTGGCCAATGAGCTACGTGCAGTCGGTTATGAAGCTTTGGCTTTACATGGCGATTTAGAGCAAAAACAGAGGGACCAAACCTTAGTGCGTTTTGCTAATCGCAGTGCATCGGTGTTAGTCGCTACCGATGTGGCAGCCCGCGGTTTAGATATTGAAGCTCTAGATTTGGTGATCAATTATCAAATTGCGCGCGAGTTCGAAGTCCATACTCATCGCATCGGCCGCACTGGTCGTGCGGGTGCTCAAGGCACTGCCTGTAGCTTATATACGCAAAGAGAAAACCATAAAATTGGTTTGTTAGAAGATTATTTAGAGCAAAAGTTTGAACGTGGTAACTTGCCATCCATAAGCTTATTACGTCAGCCTCCTTTTTCTCCGCCCATGGTGACCTTTCAAATCGGTGGTGGCAAAAAGCAGAAGCTTAGAGCAGGGGATATTGTAGGTGCCTTAACCGGTGTTGATGGTATTCCAGGTACAGCAATAGGCAGAATACAGGTGAGCGATCAGTGGGCCTACGTTGCTGTAGCCCGGGAGCATGGCAAAACTGCGTTTAATAAGCTCAGCGAAGGCAAGCTTAAGGGACGTAGTTTTAAAGTCAGACGTTTGCGAGGATAGTATGAGTTTAAATCTGATGTTACCTATTAAAACTAAGACCCCTTAGTTATCAAGGCAAGTCCACCCCTGCTTTAACACCTTAGGTTCATTTATAGTTTCTGGTAGTTGAGACTTTAGACGTAGTGATCTTAAAACTTGGCACTACTGTGGCTCAAATTCAAGTTATGCGCCCTAGAGGCACTTTTTTCAACGTAAATAATGTTGCTTTGCTTCATTTTTTCCGCGGACGGTGAAGGCATTGATTTGCTCGGGACGAGCAGAGCAAGGGCTGAGCTGTTGTCTTTTGTTCTTAAACTAATAAGGATGGAGTTTGGCAACTATAACGGGAACGAAAGGCGCGCAGCGGCCGGAGCCATTTTAATTGACGAACGAGGGTGGGAATAGATGAATAAAGCCCTTAAGTGCGGCTTTGCCGCACATGACAGCCAGCTGTTAGTTGTCCGACTTGAACGGCAATCAGATGTTGTGAGCCTAAGTGAACTTAACCTAATAGATAGTTAAGCGTGTAAAGCTTTCAGGGCATATTCGGGATCAGCATCAACAATTTTAAGTAATGCTCTTGCAGGGCCAGTCGGGTGACGTCGGCCTTGCTCCCAATTCTCTAAAGTCCGCTTACTTACACCCACTACATCGGCAAAACGGCCTTGTGTCAAGCCCGTTTTAGCACGTATTGCTTTGACTTCTGGCTCAGCAAATACCGTTACACGGGCAGGTTTAGTTTTCCCTTGGATAACATCATCTGCTTGCTCAACACTTGCCATAAACTCATTAAACATGTCGTCATTCATTGTGACCACCTCTCTACTATTTGTTTCAATTTTTTCGTTTGAGCATCGGTTAAGTTACCTTGTACGTTTTTGGGGAAAGCGAACAGCATGTAAAGCTGATCATCTTCTGCCATCCAATAGTAAATAATACGTACACCGCCACTTTTCCCGCGTCCCTCTGATGCCCAACGAACTTTTCGTAAACCACCACTGCTTTTGATGAGTGCACCTCTGTCAGGCCGATTGACTAAGGCTTCCTGTAAATCTTTATATTCATCATCGCTCATTAAATCGGTAATGAGTTTCGTAAATATCGGCGTTTCTATAATAACCATAATAGCACATTATACGCCAATGACGTACTTAGTCGAGATTTTAATTTGATGCAACTGATGCTCTGTGAGCAGACTTGGTTTTTAGACTCTGAATAATGCGGGGTTTGATGTAATGATGCTTAATATCACGAGGAACTACTCTAGAAAAGTAATAAACATCGCGCTTTAAATAAGTGTGTTGTGGGTGTTTTTGTGTATACCGCATTGTCTACCCTACCTGTGTAATTGCAAGATTACACGAGTAAATCAACGGTTTACGTGGAACTATGGTGCCCGGGGCCGGACTTGAACCGGCACAGTGTT
>Ga0075118_10001697_pt1 | contig 15166 bp, 8 predicted proteins | sample AntAceMetag02UKE_FD_69794 | JGI IMG/M metagenome (GOLD analysis project Ga0075118, IMG submission 69794) | Saline lake microbial communities from Ace Lake, Antarctica - Antarctic Ace Lake Metagenome 02UKE | ecosystem: Environmental > Aquatic > Non-marine Saline and Alkaline > Saline | place...
CGAACGGTTTTACCATTTCTCGCCACGGCCTTAACTTGTCGAATGTAAGATTGGTACACCTTCAAGTACTGATCTTTCGGCAAACTGATATCAACAATAAGCGAAGGCATAATCTAAAATCGATTTCTCGCACCAGAACTAGATTGAGCCAGATCCAGCAATTCGCGAATACCAACCGTAAACACTGAAGGGTCGAGAACGCTTGCTGAGCGCATACTGTGCTGTAGTGATAACCAACGATTTACCTGGGCCTTGTGCAGCAAAAGCCAGGACTCAATCATCTTATCCGCTGATCGTTTAGATTTACTTTCATCACCAACAATACCCAGCGTCAAAGCGACCTGCTGCCAGTTCAAGTCATCCTGCAACGTCTCCCTTGCCAATGCTTGCCAGCGCGAATTCGCTTGAAACTCATGTATGCGCTGACTGAACCAATCCAGCTGGAGTGACTGGCCTAAGGTAAAGAATACCTGCGCGACCCGTTGTAAACTCACACCGGATCGAGACGACGCTTCCACGATACCCATCGTTGAATAGAGATGTTGGGCTGCCGCCACATAGCGTGCTAACCCGGTAGGTACACCAGCCTGCTCAAAACCAGAGACTTTTTTCAGCCAGAGCGTGCCCTGATCACCACTGAGCAATGGTCCCAACTGCTTGCTGATCAAGCGCGCACCTTTGCGGAAATCATTAATTTCGATTTCCAATTTTTCCGTTCGGCGTCGATTACGTAGCAGCCAGCGGGTCGTTCTACGTACCAGGCGAATCAGGTCCAACATCAACACTTTCTGTACAGCAGGATCAACTTGATAGTCCAACGCGCAAATTTGTGACCAGTACTCCGGAATCTCAAATATGTCTCTGGCCACCAAAAAAGCCCGGGCGATTCTTTCTGGTGAGCAGCCAGTTTCATACTCCATTCGCGCGACGAAGTTCATGCCCATCAAGTTCACCATGCCATTGGCAATCTGGGTCGCTGCGAGTTCGCGATTAAGCCTATGCTGGCGCAGCTCCTTACTATATTTCTTAATGAGTAATGGTGGGAAGGCAACCATCATTTCTTTGGCCATGTAGTCCTCATCAAGTAATGGTGATGACGCCAACACTTCCTTTAGGTCGCCTTTCACATAACTCGTCAGTACAGATATTTCAGGGGAGGTAAAATAGTCACCCCGTGCATGCCGCTCCTGAATTTCATCGTCGGTAGGCAAAAACTCTAACTGACGATTGATCTTGCCTGCTTCCTCCAGAGACTTAAGCAAAATGCCATACTCAAGATCCCGTTTCTGAATCTGATGCATCATCAAATTCACCGCCAGGGCCTGATCATAATTATTGTCCAACACAATCTCGCCCACCGCATCCGTCATTTGTAGCAGCAGATCTGATCGATTCTTTTCCGTTAAACCACGTTTTTCCAGTAACTGGTTTAATAAAATCTTGATATTAACTTCCGCATCAGAACAATTCACACCGCCGGCATTATCAATAAAGTCGGTAAAACACACACCGCCTTTCAAGCAGTATTCAATTCTGGCCTCTTGTGTCATGCCTAGATTGCCACCCTCACCGACCACCTTGCAGCACAGGTCTTCACCATTAATACGAATGGCATCGTTGGATTTGTCTGCGACTTCCAGATGCGACTCGTGCTTACTTTTCACGTAAGTACCAATACCGCCATTCCAAAATAGGTCGACTTGTGACTTCAACATGGCGGTCATGAGTTGATTGGGTGTCACGGTATTGGACTTCAAGCCAAATACTGTTCTCATTTCTGACGACACGGGAATCGACTTGGCACTGCGGCTAAATACCCCGCCACCCTTAGAGATAACGGAAGCGTTGTAGTCGGACCAGGAAGACCTGGGTAGGGTAAATAATCGCTGCCGTTCTTTGAAACTTTTGGCGGCATTCGGCTTTGGATCTATAAATATATGCATGTGATTGAAAGCGCCGACCAGACAAATCTTCTCCGACAGCAGCATACCGTTGCCAAACACGTCGCCGGACATATCACCCACACCGACTACAGTGAATTCAGTCTTCTGGGTATCAATACCCTTGTCCCGAAAGTGCTGCTGCACTGACCGCCAGGCACCCTTGGCGGTGATGCCCATCGCCTTATGGTCGTAGCCGACACTACCGCCCGAGGCAAACGCATCGCCGAGCCAGAATCCATTCTGAATTGAAATCTCGTTCGCTATATCAGAGAAGGTCGCCGTTCCCTTGTCCGCCGCAACGACCAGGTAACTGTCGTCATCGTCATGGCAGATCACTTGGACTGGATGGACAACCTTGCCCTTCACGAGATTGTCGGTGACATCGAGTAAACCTTGAATAAACATCCGGTAGCAAGCGATGCCTTCTGCCAGATAAGCATCACGATCAGAAGCTTCCGGCAACTGCTTAGGCAGCTGTTTAGGTAAAAACCCACCCTTTGCCCCCACCGGTACAATGACGGAGTTTTTGACTTGCTGCGCTTTCATCAGGCCGAGGACTTCGGTTCGATAGTCTTCCGACCGATCAGACCAGCGCAAGCCGCCACGGGCAATCTTGCCGCCGCGAAGATGTACGCCCTCGAATCTAGCGCAGTAAACAAATATCTCGAAAGCGGGTTTCGGTTCTGGCATTTCTGAAATTTTCCGTGGGTGTATCTTCAACGAGATGTAATCTTTCGCCTCTCCAGAGTTCGTGACCTGGTAGAAGTTAGTTCGCTGAGTCGCCTCAATAATTTCAACCAGCCCTCGAAGCACCCGATCGTCGGCCAGATTGACGACGTCTTCGCTAATGTGACTAAGCAGTTTTTTCTTTAGTGAATTGGCGCTGTGATCCGCTTGTTCTGGATCAAAACGTGTTTCAAAGAGTTCATAGAGCATCCGCGTAATACCAGCGTAACGGGTCACACAATCGGCAATAAATTGTTGGCTGTTGGCATTTTGCAGCTGCCCATAATATCGAGCATAGGTACGGATGACGGCGATCTGCCGATGATGCATGGTGGCTGCGGGTACCAGCCGGTTAAACGAATCATTTTCCTTACCACCGTGCCAGATCGCCTGAAAGGCCTGCTCGAATATCTGCTTAATGTCTTGAAAATCACTTTCTGGTGGCGTCGTAAATTGCAGAACAAAATCATGAACCCAGATCGACTCCTGGCGCAGCTTTAATCCGTATGGATGTTGCTCTAACGTCTTGGCGCCCAGGTTCTCCAAAATCGGAATGACGTCCGACAGGGGCAACGCACCCCCTTTGTGAATCAACTTGAAATGGATGACGCCCTTCGAGTGGTAAAGCTTGAGCGACAAAGGCTGTTTCTTCGTTAGGCGATCAATCAACCGCAGATCGCGATAAGCGGATTTAACACTGTAGTCGGCCTGATAACCCGGCGAGAAAACCTTTCGGTAGGAACGCCACAGACGATCAGCCACCGCTTGTTCTTCAGACTCGTAGATCAACGCTTCCAGATCATTCGGCCAGGATCGGGTCAGGGTCAGAATCTCCGCCTCGATCTGCTCAAGGTCGACTTCCGCTCGGCGCGGAATCCGCATCACAAAATGCGTTCTAATCAGTGCCGATTCGGAAAAGAAGGTGGAGAATTCAACATCCGTTGCGGCAAAGGCATTGACCAGAATATCCTGAATTTGGATGCGAAGTTCTGTGTCATAGGCATCTTTAGGCACATAGACAATGCAATTGGCAAAGTAATCATCCTGACGCGCCAGCGCGCGAACGATTCGGCGCTCCTGTAATGCATAGATCTCAAGCACGAGGGACTGTAGTTCAGAAATCTCCGCGTAAATAAGCTCCTCCCTGGGCAGAACTTCCATAATCCGCGATAGCTCACGGCCTTTGTGGCTCGTCGGAGCAATATCTAAAAAATCGAATATGTGCTGAAGTTTCTGCCTGACCAGCGGAATCTCTGTGGGGTTCTGGTTATACACGGTTGACGTAAACAACCCGACAAAACGACACACTCGCTGTAATCGACCATCTTTGCGTTCCGCAACAATAATGCCGTCGAGATAAGCGGGTCTGTGGACTCGACTTCGGACGGGCAGTTTCTCTAATTGCAGGCGTCCGATTGGCGGTTGCAGTGGTAAACCGTCCGCACTCATTTGCGCCCGGCTCAACCCGAGGCGGGATTCCTTCACCAACTGCAGGCGACCTTGCGCGACCGGTTCGTATTCTTCGTAGCCAAGGAACGTAAAATTATTGGCGTAAAACCAGCGCAATAATTCACTGCCTTCATTGGTGTGATCGGTACTTGATGGATCGTCACTCCAGAGTAACAGCTGTTTTCTCATCTCGACAAAATCATCGACCACCTGACTGACCAACCGAATGACTCGATGAAAGTTTTGCTTGAGGGCAGAAGCGCCCGTTCCCTCCAACTCAAGTCGAATCAAACTTTCATTGGCCGTCACGGTATTATCCAGAACCAGCTTCCGACCCCCTCGGACAACACCCAACAAACATTGCTGAACGTCTCGGAGAACAAGATCCATCCGGCTCAACTCCATCCGAAGCGAGTCGAGCAGAAACGGCAGATTGCTGCTGGCAACCTCGACGATCGTGAAGTGATTATCGGTTTCAATCACCCTAATTTGCGCTTGCTCGCCATCGAAGCTGCGAAAAAATGACCAACTGGACTCGACTTTCGTCACGATATCGGTCCACGAATGCTGATCCAGTTCGCCCAGAAACCGGTCCGCAAAGAAATGAGCGGAGAATATCCGAACGGCCTCTCCCTTGGTTTTCAGGCGCTGGCTTAGGCCTGCCTGAAATTCGACCTTACTATCTACACTAATGACTGGCATCCAAACTGTCCCGGACTGGTAATGACGTTATGTTAAGACGTTATGTTAACAAGTGGCGGGGTATTTCGCCTCTTGATTACTGGCAATCACTCCCTATTAAGATTAGCCTAAGGATGGCAATTGAACATTCCCGCACAGGCGCGGTCTATATAGCCGCTGGCATCTAGCAAGCCATCATGTACAAGCACCATAAACGACTTAAAGCAATCATCTGACGGCGACCTATGCAATATCGCGAGCAAATACTCGAACTTGAAAATTGGCTATCCGGGCAAATTATTGGCCAGGAAATTCTCGTTAATCGGCTACTCATCGCCCTTCTGGGTGACGGCCACTTATTGGTGGAAGGGGCGCCTGGGCTTGCGAAAACCAAGGCAATCAAAACCCTGGCCCAGGGGATTGAGGGTGAGTTCCATCGCATCCAATTTACGCCCGATCTACTACCTTCAGATATTACGGGTACCGAAATCTATCGCGTCCAGGAAGGTACATTTGAATTCCAGCAGGGGCCGATATTCCATAATCTGATTCTCGCGGATGAAATTAACCGGGCACCGGCAAAAGTTCAGTCTGCTCTGCTTGAAGCGATGGCAGAAAGACAAGTGAGTGTGGGTCGCGAAACCTTTCCACTGCCGCCACTATTTCTGGTCATGGCGACCCAAAACCCGATTGAGCAGGAAGGCACCTACCCACTACCCGAAGCTCAGCTTGACCGGTTTTTGATGCACGTCACGATTGGTTACCCGGATGCCGCATCGGAACGTAGCATTTTGCAATTGGTCCGCAACGAGAACTTGAACCGGAACCAAAGCTCGAACCAACAACAGGGCGCAAAACCCTCACACCCACAGATCACTCAGGAAGCGATTTTTGAGACTCGCAAGGAAATACTGTCCATGCATATGGCACCGGTCGTTGAGGACTATATCGTGCAACTGACCATGGCGACCCGACAACCTGAACTGTACGGCCCAGACCTTGCGAATTGGCTCGACTATGGAGCCTCGCCACGCGGCACTATCGCGCTAGATATCTGCGCCAGAGCCAATGCCTATTTGCGCGGTAAAGATTTCGTGACCCCCGATGATGTGCAAGCCGTGGCCCACGATGTACTCAGGCACCGCGTCATTGTTAGCTTCGAAGCCGAAGCAACTGGCATCACCGCAGACACTGTGATTGATACATTATTGCAGCGAGTCGCTGCAGCCTGACGCTATGACTTCTCTGCGGCCGGATCACAATCGAGTTCACTTTGCTGACAAAGGCGGTGCCTATACGGACATCGCCGAGCTCATTCGGCTACGCCATGCAGCAAAAGAAATAGCGGCCTTCACCGTGGACAAATCTCGCAATCCACTCGCTGGATTGTTGACTTCAAATTTCCGCGGTCGCGGCATCGACTTCGCAGAAGTCCGGCGCTACGAACCCGGCGACGATGTCCGAACGATTGACTGGCGAGTGACCGCCAGAACCCAACAACCGCACACCAAATTATTTCAGGAAGAGCGAGAGCGCCCTGTCCTACTGTTAGTCGACCAGTCAAGAAACATGTTTTTCGGGTCACGAATCCGCTTTAAGTCTGTCTTGGCAGGCGAAGTTGCTGCGCTCTTTGCCTGGCTATCATTGTCTGGCGGTGATCGGGTTGGCGGCATCGTATTTAATCAGGCCCATCATCGAGACGTGCGGCCCCGTCGAAGCAAACACGCTGTTTTAAGGCTACTGCACGAGATAGATAGCTTTAACCATGAGCTAAAGCGTGAAGTCATGCACGACCTCCAACACGACCTCAAACATGAAGAAGAAATTTCGGATCAAAACTATCTGGCCAACGCGCTGTTAAATGTTCGCAGAGTCGCCAAACACGGATGCACCGTGGTGGTGATTAGTGACTTCAAAAATTTCAACGAAGACGCCGAAGTTCATTTACGCCAAATTGCCCAGCACAATGATGTTGTTGGCATATGTATAACCGATCCATTAGAGGTCAGCCTTCCGGATCCTGACCTATACACCATCACCAACGGCCAGGATCGGCTTGAAATCAATACGGCCAGCGCTAAAAACCGACTCGAATATGAAAGCCATTTTCAGTCACGCCTGCAGTATATAAAGCAGCAGTTCATCAAAATTAAATCTCCCATGCTGGAGTTATCTACTGCCGATGAGATCGTACCGTCCTTAGCCGCTGCCATTGATCGTTTAGGCGGAGGTCGTTGATGACAGACGCTGCGATGCCTGATCCACTCGCCGAGCTACGGGACATTCATCTGCCACCGGCGATTGAGTCTTGGCCACCGGCTTTTGGTTGGTGGCTATTGGCTACAATGTCTCTCATCGCCATTTTCTTCGCGTTGAAATACCTGCTCGGCCTGCGGAACAAGAATGCCTATCGCCGTGAAGCAAAGAAAACGCTTGATCGATTGTTTCGTGCTAGTGAACACGACCAGCAAGCATTTTTGCTGAGCTACAACTCTCTGCTAAAGCGGGTCGCTCTGACCGCATACCCGAGAGATCAGGTCGCCAATTTAACCGGCGAGGCCTGGGTCGCCTTTCTCGATCTAACCGGCGAGACACACGAATTCACCATGGGTCCAGGTCAAATACTCGTGGACGGCCAATATGCGCCGGTCACCACCGTCGATGTCGAGCACCTATTCAACCTTGGCCAGAAGTGGATCAAAAACCATCGTAAGGTGGCCACCCCATGATTCAGTTTGAATGGTTATGGGCTGCTGCCTTCTTACCGCTACCTCTATTGGCGCTATTGCTGCCCAGAGCCGTTAAACAGGATGCAGCCTTACATGTGCCATTCTTTTCTTCGGCTTCTGCATTTCAAGCGACCGGTAATGCATCATCAAGCCGCAACCTGTTACGCCGACTGCTATTAATTGTTTGCTGGCTGTTATTGGTAGTAGCGGCGATGCGGCCCCAGTGGATCGGCGACCCAATTGAACTGCCAACAACGGGACGCGACCTGATGATGGCGGTCGACATATCCGGTTCTATGGGCACGGAAGACATGACAATCAATGGTCAAACAGTGACGCGCTTGGCGGTGGTCAAAGACGTGGTCGGGGATTTCGTTGAGCGTCGAGTCGGCGATCGAATCGGTCTTATACTATTTGGCAGTCAGGCCTATCTTCAAACACCACTGACATTCGACCGGTCCACGGTCAAAGAACTCTTAATCGAAACACCCCTGGGTATTGCGGGCGGCAAGACAGCGATTGGCGACGCCATTGGGCTCGCAGTAAAACGATTGTTCGACCGCCCCGCTGACAGCCGCGTCCTGATCTTGCTGACCGACGGACAGAATAACGTCGGTGCAGTCACACCGATTCAAGCCGCGCAAATTGCCGCGCAACAGGGTGTTAAAATTTATACAATAGGTTTCGGCGCGGATGAACTCGTGGTTCCAGGGCTACTTTTTAACCGAACCATTAACCCGTCCTCCGAACTCGACTCCAGAACGCTCACTGAAATTGCCGACCTAACCGGTGGCATCTACCAACGAGCACGTAACACCCAGGAGTTAGAGAGTATCTATGCTGCACTGGATGAACTCGAACCCATTGAACAGGATCAGGAAACCTATCGTCCGGTTAAGTCATTGTACTATTGGCCGCTCGGCTTCGCGCTTGGCTTAAGCTTCATATTGGCGCTACTGCACCCGCAAATCCTGCTTTGGATGACCCAGCGCCTGCCCTTCCAAAAAAAGGTAGCTGAAGCATGATGGCGGAATTTCACTTCCTCAGGCCCGAGTGGTTTTACGCCCTTATTCCGGCCGCCGCACTTTACTTATTACTGCGCTATCGAGAAGGTCGCGGGTCTGCCTGGGAACGCACTATAGATCCGTCACTACTGCCGTTTTTACTGGAAACGAGCGCGGGCAAAACCTCGCGTAATCCCAGGTTCCTCCTATTGATCGGTTGGCTCGTTGGCATTATTGCGCTAGCAGGCCCAGTGTGGGAGCAAACGCCGCAACCCGTGCATGAGCGAGAAGATGCTCTGGTGATCGTGCTTGACCTGACACGCTCCATGTATGCCAACGACGTGAAACCCAATCGATTGGTGCGAGCGCGTCGCAAACTACTGGACTTGCTAGCTGAGCGCAAAGAAGGCGTGACGGGGTTGATTGTTTACGCCGGCGACGCACACCTGGTCTCACCCCTAACGGATGATGCTAAAACCATTGCCGAACTTATTCCCGCGGTTTCACCGGATATTATGCCGGCGCCCGGTAGCCAACTCGCACCGGCGATTGCTCTGGCACACAATCTTTTTACGGACGCAGGCATATCAAGTGGCCGTATATTAATCGTCACGGACGAAATTCGAGATATCGCACAAGCTCAAGCGATTGCCCGACAAAATCGCTATGCGTTCCCGGTGTCTGTGCTAGGGGTGGGCACGGCCGTTGGCGGTGCGATCCTAGACCCTAGACTGGGATATTTGCGCGATAGCACCGGCCAGATGGTTATCCCAAAAGTGGACTTCAGAGCATTAAGTGAGTTCGCCAATATTGCAGGTGGTCGATTCGCTGCCATGACACTCATCGATACCGATCTAGAATTTTTACTCGCCGAACAACCACTGAATGACGAACAGACATTTCGCGAGACGGAACGTGATTTTGATATCTGGTATGAAGAAGGCCCCTGGTTACTTTTATTTTTACTGCCGCTAGTGGCGCTCGGTTTTCGTCGCGGCTGGCTGTGGCAGGTCAGTCTGGTCTGCCTATTGCCATTCGTACCAGTCAATCAAGCTGAAGCCTCCCTGTGGGATGATTTGTGGCTGACGGGCGATCAGCAAGGACAGCAACTTATGCAAGCCGATGCGCCCGAAATAGCAGCAGAAAAATTTGCAGATCCCGCTTGGAAAGCGACCGCCAACTATCGAGCAGAGAACTTCGAAGACGCGGCCAGCCACTATGCAGGCCTGGATTCTACTGATGGCGCTTACAACCAGGGCAACGCGCTGGCAAAGGCTGGCAAGTACAGCGACGCACTTAAAGCCTATGAGAGCGCACTGAAGCAGCAGCCCGACCATGAAGATGCAGCGTTCAACAAAGCTCTCGTAGAAGAACTATTGAAGTCTCAGGAACAACAACAACAGGATGGCGAAGGTGACGACCAGGAGCCCTCCGAAAACGAACAGCAAAACGAATCAGACGGTGATCAGAGTCAGGACTCCGAGAACCAACAAAGTCAGGATGGTGACGCCCAAGACGAACAAGATGCTGAGCAGCAAGCCGATCAGCAACAAGAACAGCAGCAGGAAGCAGAACAAGGTGAGGCACAAGATCAACAGTCCGCGGAATCCGACACCACCCCACTGACGGACGAAGAGCAGCAAGCGCTCGAACAATGGTTACGCAAAATCCCGGATGATCCTGGCGGACTATTGCGCCGAAAATTTGAAATGCAGTACCAGGAACGACTAAAGCGAGGCAATAGGACTCAGAATGATTCATCGAACTGGTAACAATGGTTGGTTGCTACTGCTGGTGGCACTGATCTTTTCGAACGGTGCGATCGCGGCGCTGTCCGTCAAGGTTGATCGGACAGAAATGACCGACGCCGATCTGTTGAAGTTAACCCTTCGAGTTGAGAATGCGGCGACTGCCGCCAATCCCGACTTCAGTGTACTCGAGCGTGATTTCGACGTGGTCCAGCGTTCCGGTCCGAATCAAAGTAGCCGCATATCCATCATCAATGGCCGACAGACTTCTGAGGTCTATGTGACCTGGGAACTCAGGCTGCGCCCAAAGCGTCTGGGGACACTCTTTATCCCTGCATTTCGAATCGGCAGCGATACATCAGAACCCATTCGAATCATTGCCAATCGCCAGTCACAAGCGGTGAAACGACAAATGTCACAACTTGTATTCTTCGACACGTCGGTGGATACCAACGAAACCTACGTACAGGGTCAAATCATTTACACCATTAAACTCTACTACGTCGAAAATATTTCCGGTGACTTCCCGCCGCTGCCGAGTATTCCAGATGCGGTGGTAGAAACCATAGAGGGCGAACGCCGCTACGACACGATTAGCAATGGCCGACGCTACTACGTGCTTGAGAAACGCTACGGCATTTACCCTCAAAAAAGCGGCGATCTCACTGTGCCAGTACAGACCTTCTCTGGATTTCGCGTTGGTTCAGGCTTCTTCTCCACCCGAGAACCCGTCTTGAGCCGGTCGAAGTCTCATTTGGTTGCGGTTAAAGCCCGGCCAGCAGAATTCAGCGGTGAACACTGGCTGCCAGCCACCAATGTCAGCATTAAAGAAACCTGGATTGGCGGGCCCCCGACATTTACCGTGGGTGAACCGGTCAACCGTTCAATTGTTATCTCGGCATCCGGGGTTGCCGCTTCATTGTTGCCACCACTGAATGACACACCTATCGATGGGGCCAAGACTTATCAGGATCCCCCGGTCGAAGATCAAACCCTGACCGCTGAAGGTATCGAAGCCAGCCAGACAATTGTTGTGGGTATCGTGCCCACGCGTCCTGGCACACTTCAATTGCCTGCTATTGAAATCCCCTGGTGGAATACTCTAACGGATCAACTGGAGGTCGCGCGAGTTCCCGCACAAACTTTTAATGTCATCCCATCGCCGAAGAATCAGCAGGTCTATTCTCAACCAGCGAACACGATGGCACCCAACGCGATACCGGGCACAACCAATGCACCTGCAGCGGCACAGCCCTTTTGGCGGTATGCGGCGCTTGGTTTATTTAGCTTATGGATGATCACGCTACTGCTCTGGTTTGCCCAGGCACGCCGACGGCCAAAGTCATCACCCAAAGAAGAGCGCCCGAGAGCGATTGATCACGGCAAACTGCTCAAGGAACTGAAATCTACCTGCTCCGCCAATGATGCGCCTGGCGCCCAGTTGCTAACGATTCAGTGGGGGCACCTCAGATACGGCAATATTCACTCGCTGCAAGGGATCGCGAAACTTGCCGAGAGTGATGATCTCGTCTCAGCTTTGGCTGACCTGGAAGATAACCTGTATGCCCCCGATGCCAGCGGGCGCTGGCAGGGCAAGTCGCTCTGGCAAGCCGTGCAGGCAATCGCTCGACACAAGGAAAGCACCCAGACACAAAGTCGACTCACGTCGACTCTGAATCCTGGCTAGCCTGCAGTGTTAACAGGTGCTAGATACTTTTTGAGGCTATCTCGAAGACATCAGGAGATAACTTCTCTTCATCGAGAATTCGCGTCAGTTGCGCTTTCATCATTGCCTGACGCTCAGCATCATACTTGCGCCAGCGAGTTAGTGGCGACAACACTCGCGCTGCCATTTGCGGGTTAATGCCATTTAATTCAATCACGCAGTCCGCGAGAAACTCATAACCAGAACCGTCTTTCTGATGGAAGTTCACGGTATTTTGGAAAGCAAAGGACACCACGACCGAGCGCATGCGATTGGGGTTTTTCATCGTGAAGGCATCGTGCCGCAGCAGATTTTTCACACGATCTATTGCACCTGGCAGCGGGCAACTCGCTTGCATGCCAAACCACTGATCAATGACCAGTGCTTCATTGGACCACCGCTCGTAAAATGTAGTCAGCGCTTTTTCTCTTGGCACGGCGGCGGCTTCCGCTGGACAGTTAATCAATGCGCGGATTGCAGCGCTGGCATCGGTCATATTGTCCGCTGCTTCAAATTGCCCTACACAGAGATCGATCGCCTCGGTGTCACTGCTCATCATCAGATAAGACAAACAGACATTCTTCAGCCCGCGTTGTGCCACATCATTGGAGTCCATTTGATAGCTAGCACTAGACTGGTTCAACTTGTAGACAGACAGAAATAAGCCCTTCAACTTATTCAGCAAGAGCAGACGCACGGCATCACGAGCCTCATGGATCGCATCGACATCAGCCACTTCTGTTAACTCGGCGAGATAAGCTTCCGTTGGCATGACGAGCATGTCGGCCAGCATAGCCTTATCAATCTGACTATCAGCGCTGTGGTTGACGGCCTCATCAAGCAGTCCGCTAATGGCGGTGACGATACGAGTATCAATATCGATCGCTTGCCCCTGTTGAATCTGACCCACGACATCCTGAATCACGGCAACGGCTAATCTTTGCCCGGCTTCCCAGCGATTGAATCCATCACTGTCATGCTGCATCAAAAACTGCAGGTCATCGCGACTGCTATCAAAGTTCAATTTGACCGGCGCAGAGAATCCACGCAGCAAAGAGACGACGGGTTTCTCGGTCACGCCGCTGAAGATAAATTGCTGGGATGACTCGCGCAAATTGAGCACCGCGGTGTACTGATTGTCAGTGACGACATGGGCGACATCCGCACCGTCGATACCAAACTCAATGTCCTGGCCCTCGGCGCCCAGCAAGCCCAACGCAATCGGCATATGGAACGCTTGTTTATCATCCTGGCCTGGTGTTGCTGGACAAGATTGCTCGATCGTTAAAGTGTAGGTTTTCGCTGCATCATCATAGGCATCGCTCACGTTCAACACCGGCGTTCCAGCCTGACTGTACCAGTAGCGAAATTGCGACAAATCAGCATCGTTAGCATCTTCCATCGCCCTGACGAAATCTTCCGTGGTGACCGCCTGGCCATCATGGCGATCAAAATAGAGGTCCGTGCCTTTGCGAAAATTGGCTTCGCCGAGCAGGGTACGAATCATCCGCACTACTTCAGCGCCCTTCTCATACACCGTCGCGGTATAGAAGTTATTAATCTCGATATAGGAACCCGGACGAATGGGGTGAGCCATGGGACCCGCATCTTCAGGAAATTGTGAATTACGCAGCGTGGCGACATCAGACACGCGACAGACCGTTTCAGAACCCATATCCGCCGAAAACTGCTGGTCTCGAAACACCGTAAAGCCTTCTTTCAAGCTGAGCTGAAACCAGTCACGACAGGTCACCCGGTTACCGGACCAGTTGTGAAAATACTCATGGGCAACCACTGCTTCAACGCGCTGATAACCGGCGTCAGATGTCGTATCGGGCCGTGCCAATACGCAGGACGTGTTAAAAATATTCAAACCCTTATTTTCCATCGCGCCCATGTTGAAGCTCTCAACTGCAACGATCATAAAAATATCCAGGTCATATTCGCGGCCATAGGTCTTCTCATCCCAGGCCATGGAATTCTTTAGTGCCGTCATCGCAAAATCGACCTTGTCGATATTGTGCGACTCGGTGAAAATTTGTAGCGTTACATCACGACCACTCATGGTCGTAAAGTGATCTTCGACGTGCTTAAGATCACCGGCCACCATGGCGAACAGATAAGCGGGCTTTTTGAATGGGTCTTCCCAGGTCACCCAATGCTTTTCACCCGCATCACCCCGCGCGACCTCGTTACCATTGCTGAGCAGGATAGGATATCGAGCTTTATCCGCCCGAATGGTCGTACGATATTGCGACATCACATCGGGACGATCCAGATACCAGGCGATATTACGAAAGCCCTCGGCTTCACACTGGGTGCAAAACATATCACCCGACTTATAGAGTCCTTCCAGCGCGGTATTTTCCTGAGGCTTTAACGCGACATTGGTTTCTAGCTGAAAACTTTGCGGCACACTGAATAGCGTCAGTTGATCGCCTTCGATGACGTATTCATTCGACAGCAGTTCTCGACCATCAATTTTGATGGTCTGGGTGTCGAGATCAACGCTGCCGTTCAGAACAAGATCGTCACTGTAGGATTTTGAATCAGGATTTTTTGTGATCGCGAGGGTCGAGGTCACATAGCTGACATCCTCATTTAGATCGACCTGCAATTCTGTCGTACTGATCAGATAGGGAGGAACGCGATATTCGCTGAGCTCAATCGCTTTTGGTTGACCTTCTTTCATGTGATGCCTCGTATGACTGGCGCATTGGGATACAACGCGAAACAAATGGACGGGGGCTTTTGACCCTGCCGGCTATTGTAGCGATTTGGATGATCGCTCGCGAGTGCCATTCGGCAACTGATACAATTGCTACATGCGTGGATTCGTTAAAAAAATGCAAACAACACTCGAAGCGCCCGTGCGCTATATGCTGCCGCTGGACGAGGATGCCATCCATCTCAACCCGCTGATCGGCAGCCGCATCAGGCTTGAGCACTTTGGCAATATTCACTGCCATGAATGCGGCAGAGCCAGCCGCAAGAGCTTCTCCCAGGGCTACTGCTACCCCTGCTTCAAGAAATTACCCCAGTGTGATCTTTGTATGATGAGTCCCGAGCGATGTCACTTTGCGGCCGGGACCTGTCGCGATGAATCCTTTGGGGAGACCTTCTGTATGCAGCCTCATGTGGTGTATCTGGCGAATTCATCCGGCCTAAAAGTGGGCATAAC
>Ga0075118_10001713_pt1 | contig 15054 bp, 14 predicted proteins | sample AntAceMetag02UKE_FD_69794 | JGI IMG/M metagenome (GOLD analysis project Ga0075118, IMG submission 69794) | Saline lake microbial communities from Ace Lake, Antarctica - Antarctic Ace Lake Metagenome 02UKE | ecosystem: Environmental > Aquatic > Non-marine Saline and Alkaline > Saline | place...
TCGCGGAATACCCCTACCTCTCCCCGACCATACCCCCCACTGAGCACCAACGCGACGGTCCCGACCGCGGCAGTCGATTCGCCCAAGCGTTGGCCCAGCCCGACGAGATAGGTGTGCAACCGCGCCGCCAACGCAGGCTCATCGTCGACGAAGTAGACCTCGGTCCCCATCCGACTCAGCTTTCGATTTCGAAGATACGATGGAGCCGCAGCAATTCGATGACCGATTGCACGGACGGGGTGGTGTTCACCAACTTAACCGAGGGGGGGCCCGCCGGCAGTTTCTTGTAGATGCTGAGCAAGGCCCCAATGCCCGAACTATCGATAAACTGCACGGTGCCCAAATCAATCACCACGGCGCGCACGGCCTCATCCCACGCCGCCTCGCACTCTTGCTTGAACCCGCGCACCTCGGCCGCATCCAGCCGGGCAATTTTGACCAGCAGGTGGAGGGTGGAACCGTCGCGACAGGCATCAATGGAAGAAGGCATGTTTATCTGCTAGCTATGAATTGGCCGGGGGTTAAGCTTTTTCCTGACGTGATCGCTCCCCTCAATCTCCTCTATGTTCATGAATCGATGGGTAGCCTCGGCGGGGCTGAGGCCAACGTTTTCATCACCGCGACCGAGATGAAAAAGCGCGGCTATCGGGTCGGTTTGCTCACGCGCCGCGCCACCGGGCGCAATGAGGAAGCCTGGCGGGAGCTCTTCGGCACCGACCTGTTTTGGATAGATCAACAGAGCTACGAACAAACGGCCACCGCCTTCAATGCCTCGGTTACCTACGTGCACAAGTGGGACGACCTCGCCTCCCTCGCCGATATCGTCGCCAGCGGCCGCCCCCGCATTCGCATGGTCCACGATCACGACATGTATTGTCTGCGCAGCTATCGCTATCATCCCTTGACCCGCAAGGTCTGCCACCGCCCCACCTCCGCCTACTGCGTCTTTCCCTGTGGCGCCCCGCTAAAACGAGACCGCGAGGGAGCACTCCCTTTCAAATGGGTCAGCTACCGGGCCAAAAAACGCGAACGCGACCTTTCGCGCCAATTTCACCGCCATCTCGTAGTGACCAACTACATGCGCGAGGAACTCGAGATCAACGGCTTCGACCCCACCAGGATCGAAATCTTCCCGCCTGTGCCGCGAGCGACCGAGCCGTTGGAACCGTCATTCTCCGATCGGAATCTACTCATTTGGGCCGGACAAATCATCCGCGGCAAAGGGCTCGACGTATTACTCCGGGCCCTCACGCAGGTGCAGGAGCCCTTCGAAATGGTCGTGCTCGGGGATGGCAACCATCGGGTGGCCTGCGAAAAACTTAGCCAGAAACTGGGCTTAGCCGATCGCGTCACGTTTGTCGGCTTCGTGCCGCAGGAAACCCTCAAGGACTACTACCGGGACGCCTCCGCTTTTTTGCTGAGTTCATTGTGGCCCGAACCGATCGCGACCATCGGTTTGGAGGTGATGCGCTTTGCTCTCCCCGTGATTGCCTGGGATGCCGGCGGCATCAAGGACTGGCTCGAAGATGGCCACAATGGCTACCTCGTGGCGTGGAAAGACGAAGCCGCCTTTGCCGCCCGCGTCGACGAGCTCCTTCGGGACAAAGCCCTCGCTCGCACCATGGGAGCCAACGGTCTCGCGCTAGTTTCCGAACGTTACGATTTTGAGGATTACCTGCAGAATCTCGAGTCGTTGTTTGCTCGAATCTCGCAAGAGTATGCGATCCCCGTCTGAATAAGCACCGTCGTGTCCGAACCTGAAAATCGTGAAATCGTTGAATACTGGAGTCGGGCCGGCACGGCTCGCGGCCGCTGGCGGTTGAATCTGCGATTCTGGCGAAAACGCATCCTTTGGAGCCTGGTCGTCGGCGGGGCGCGCGCGCTCAAGCGCCTGATTGACATCGTAGCATCCGCCGCCGCCATGCTGGCCCTATCACCCGTGCTCCTGATCACCTGTCTGCTCATCAAACTGGAGGATCGGGGGGCGATCTTTTTCCGCCAACAACGGGTGGGGCGCTTCGGCGAATTGTTCGGTATGTGGAAGTTTCGTTCCATGGTGCCCAACGCCGACCAACTGAAGGATCAGCTGCTGAAGGAAAACGAGATGGCAGGCGGCATCACCTTTAAGATGAAAAACGATCCGCGCATCACCCGCATCGGACGCTTTATCCGCAAATACTCGGTCGATGAACTGCCCCAATTTTGGAATGTGTTTGTCGGCAACATGTCGTTGGTGGGGCCTCGACCCGCCGTCCCGCGCGAGGTCCAACACTATCTGGTCGAGGATCGCCAACGCCTCCTCACCCGCCCGGGCCTGACCTGCTTTTGGCAAGTCGGCGGTCGCAGTGGCATCGACTTTGACGGACAGGTGGAGCTCGACGTGCGCTACATCCAATCCGAGAGCGTATGGCTCGATATCAAGCTCCTCTTAAAAACCATTCCAGCCGTCTTGAAAGGAGACGGGGCATTTTGACGGTTGATCGCACCGCGACTCCGACCGGCACGCTCTGGTTGATCGCGCCCGACTGGCGCGATCTGGACGAGCTGACGCAACGGGCCATGCCTTGGGTTCTTTGGCGAGTCGGATTCCAATCCGTGCTCGCGCACTGGATGGATGAAGCTGTGCGCCGCAATGTGGCCCGCGTTGAGATCATCTCCCCCGATCAGACCGGCGCCGTAGAAGCCAGTCTGCGCGGCGGCACCTATTGGTCTCGAGCGGTTCGGGTGCATGCGACGCCGCCGCATGATGCCCCGCCCGAAGCCGAGTCCATGGCCGGCCTACCCGGTCAGGCCCCCTCCCCTCCTCCCGCGGACGGCGCCGGCATGTTAAAATACTGGCTAAACGTGCAACTGGATTGGCTGCGCATCCGCGAAGAAAAGGTGTCCTTGGATCGACAGCTTCATCCCCGAGTATGGGTGGGGCCCAGCGTCGTTATCCATCCCCAAGCTCGCCTGACGGGACCCTGCTGGATTGGCTCCCGCTCGCAGATCGGAGCGGACTCCGTGATCGGACCCAACGCCATCATCGGCACTCACTGCGTCATCGATCGACAAGCCAGCGTCAGTGATGCGGTGGTCATGCCCGACACCTTTGTCGGCTCGAATTTGCACCTGCATCACATGATCGGAGATGGCCGGATCCTGCTGGATGCCAGCCGAGGCACCCGGGTCGAAATCGTGGATCGTTTCATGATGGCACGCCTGCAAGTTTCCTTCTGGGACTGGCTAACCGGGAGGAGACAGCCCTGATGGCGACCCCTCGATCGGTATTTCGCGAAGGTGCTGAATTCGACCTCTTGCCGGATTTGGCCGCCGTGGAACCCGCTCTTCGCGAGATGAAACGCTACCTCGACGAGCGGGGCTTTCCGGAAACCGAATGGTCCGGACTTCAACTTGCACTCGCCGAGGCGCTCAATAACGGAATCCTCCATGGCTGCGCCGACAAACCGGAGGTGCGGTTGCGGTTTCGTTGGGCCTGGAGCGATGAACACCTCACCGTGCAGATTCGCGATCCCGGACATTTTGAACCGCCCGCAGACTGGCACCAACTGCCGGAGGATCCTCTCGCGGAGAGCGGGCGCGGCGGATTCCTCATCAGCGATTTCTTCGATCACGTGCAGCATGATAATAGCGAACGGGGCCACGAACTCACGTTGGTTAAGGTCATGCCCGTCCGCCCCCAAAGCCCCAATGTAGCCGCAGTCGAGGAGGAACTTCAGCTCATGACGCAGGATTTGAGCGACAGCTACGAGAGCCTCGCTGCCATGTTTAACATCAGCGCTCTCCTCGCGACTTCGAAGTCATTCGACGAATTCCTGCGTAGTGTGCTCGGACGCCTGCGTAACCTGCTCTCCGACGACTTGGTGTATGCCCGGATCCGGCATCAGCGGGGCGAGTGGGCGGTCTACTTCAATCGTCAGAATGAATCTATCCCCGCGCCCACCGCATCGTTGTCCGCCCTGGAGGAGTCGGTGTTGGCCGCCCAGCAGTTTCTGTCTCACGACCGGGCTAGTGAACTGCCGACTGACGATCCCCTGCATCGATGGCAGGCTGGGCTGATGGTCGGGCCGATCGGTTTTCAAGGTCAGTCCATTGGCCTCATCGTTACCGGTCGCCGCGAAGGGACGGCTTTTACCGCAGGGCAGACCAACCTGCTTCGCACCATCGCAGACTTTGTTGGCGTCGCTTACACCACCGCTGAACTCCATCGCCAGCGGGAAGAGCAACTGCGCGAACTCCGGGAGTTAGAGATTGCCGCGCAGATCCAAAAATCTCTCCTCCCCACCGCCTTCCCCGACAGCCCGCATTGGCAGATTCATGGAGTCTGTGAAAGTGCTCGAGCCGTCGGCGGCGACTTCTTTGATACCGTGGTCGGTCCCGATGGGCATATCCTCATCTTGATCGCCGATGTGATGGGCAAAGGGGTGCCGGCCGCCATGCTATCTTCCTTGCTCCGCGCATCGGCCCGGGCGCGCTTGGACCTCGCCCACGAGCCGGCCCAGCTTTTGACGGAACTCAATCGTCTGTTAGCTGGTGACCTCGCTGCTCTGGGCATGTTCATCACCGCGGAGCTCATTTCCCTCGCCCCGGATGGCGAGTCCTACCAGATCGCCAATGCCGGGCACTCAGACCCGCTGGTTTTCGCCGCCGGAGACTCCAGTGCCACCGAGATTGCGACCCGCGGAGATGTCCCGCTCGGGGTATTGCCGGACACCGTTTATCAATCGACCACCGCGTCAATCCCCGCGAACTCCGTGGTGTGCCTCTTGACCGACGGCCTCTACGAGCTTGAAGACAATTCGGGCACCATGCTCGGGATGGAACGCTTGCGGGAACTCCTTCCCACTTGGTGGACCGGCGATCTCGAAACCTTCACTTCGGGCTGCCTCGCTCATCTCGACCTCCTGCAACGTGATCAACAGTCGGATGATCGCACCCTCGTCGTCTTCACCCGTTCCAATTTAACTCCATGAGCGCAAAAACGATCCTCATCACTGATGATGAACCTCACATGCGGCGACTGATTGAATTCAGTTTGAAACGTTGCGGCCATACCTTGATTCAAGCCGAGTCTGGCGAGACCGCTTTAGACTTCATCTCCCGGCAACCGATCGACCTACTGCTGATCGATTACGGCCTCAAAGGTATCAATGGATTGGATACAATCCAGGCCGCTCGAAAACTCGAAGGGGGGCAAAAGCTTCCCGTCGTCCTTCTCACGGCCAGGGGCGACACTGGCATTAAGGATGCCGCCGAATCTGCCGCGGTAAACGCCTTCATCACCAAACCCTTTAGCCCGGTAGAGCTGAGCCAGTTGGTCACCAAACTTCTCGATACATGAAGAAGCCCCGTATCGACCTGTTCGCTTTTGCCGATGCATTGGGCTGGGCCCAAGCCGAACGGCGAAAATTCCTCGCCGATATCCTGCCTCATCGCGCCAAGTGCGATACCTTGTTGGGCTACTCCTGCACCTGCGATCCGAGTATCCTCACCGGCACGATTCCGGAGCAACACGGCCATTTTTCGTTCTTCGTATTTGATCCCAAGAACTCGCCCTTCGGCGCCGCCCGCTGGTTAGGGTGGCTGCCTGATGTAGTCGCCGCGCACCACCGCGTGCGCAATCAGGTGAGCAAGTGGTGGCAACGCCGCCTCGGTTACACCGGTTATTTCCAGCTCTACAGCGTGCCCTTTCGGCGGCTGCATTGGCTCGACTACACGGAGAAGCACGATCTCTACGAACCGGGTGGCATCATCGGTGGGCAGGAAGCCATCTTCGCGGCCTGGGAACGTTCAGGCAAAACCTGGTCTCGTTCGGATTGGCGCCAAGACGATCAGACCAATGTGGAGCGACTCCTGACCGAACTGCGCCAAGGAGAGATCGAACTGAGCTATCTCTTCACCTCCAAGTTGGATGCTACCATGCACGCTCATGGCACCTCGGGGCCAGCCGTGGATGCCGCTTTCGAACGGTTTGGCAATTGGATGCGCGAGATCGAATCCACCGCGCGTGAAAACTACGACGAGGTTCGTATACATCTGTTCAGCGATCACGGTATGGCCGATACCCAGCAGACCAGCCCCATGTTAAAGGACTTCGAACAACTCGGGCTGAGCTACGGTCACGACTACGCCGCCGCATGGGACTCCACCATGGTGCGCTTCTGGTTTCCCGGCGCGCCTGAAGTGCGACCTAAGGTGGAAGCTTGGCTCGAGGCCCGACCCGAGGGGCGCATTCTCTCCGATGCCGAACTTAAGGCCAACGGCTGTCTCTTCCCCTCCCACCGCTACGGCGAGCTCTGGTATCTGCTCAAACAAGGGATGATCTTCGCGCCATCTTTCATGAATCAACGCAACGTCCCCGGCATGCACGGCTACGATCCCCGGGATTCCGAATCAGCAGCCTGTTGGCTCACCAATCATGACCACTATCCCGCCCCCCCGCGGATCGAGAAGATCCACGATGTCATGCTGGCGGCCGCTCAAAGTTAAGCCGGTATCAGTATCAATTGGCTGATGCTTCGAGGGTGATTTGGCCCGCCAGCAATGCCATGGCTTGAACCCGTATGACTTCCGCCGAGATTGCCGCCGCGCTTCCAGCCCGATGCTGTCACCTCCATTGAGGGATTGCCCTTCCCCTTGCTGGCATCGGACAAGGTCCGGGAGATCTACGACCTCGGTGATGCGCTGCTGCTCGTCGCTCCGGCCCGCTCGGCCTCACGCAATATGCGGATCTTCTATTCCGTGGTGTATCTCTTTCCTTTCATAAACCGGGGCCTTTCTAGGTTCCCAGACTGACTCTCGCAATGGCTCAGTTTTCGTAACCTCGACCAGGAAAACTTTTCCACTTTTGTTAGTATCTTTCCAACAAATACTTCCGAATTTGACTCCCGAGATTCGACGCAAGGATCTAAGCGACTGGAGAAGGGACCCGGCTACGCCGGGGTGGCGTAGCGATACCGCGCCAGCGGCACCAATCCCCGTGCTTGTCCGCTGAAGCCTTGGCGAAGGCGGAGGGACGCCAAAAAAAACGCCTTCCGCGGCGGGGTTTTTTTGGCCCGGCGTAACCAGCGGTGCCTATTTGCGGAAAACGCCCACCGCTCCCACTACCGTGGCTAAAATCCCTCCCACCAGTAGAAATATGGCCTTGTTCGAGGGCGCGTCATTTATGACCTCGGAGACGGCCGAACCGAAGGAGTCGTTCGCTTCCAAGCCTAGGAACACTAAGACCAATCCTACAATGAGGATGGAGAGGGGGATCAGCTTTTTCATGATTGAGGCGTGACCGACAACGGAGGAAAACGCGAATCCTTCTAAAAGCCCCGAACGGGATCGAAAAAATTGCCCTATTCTTGGAATCCTATTTTTGATGGGAACTGCTGAAGCACCCATGACCACCGAAGAAATTACCGCCTCTCTACCCGCTGATGCCGTTACCTCCATCGCGGGACTACCCTTCCCCCTGCTGGCTTCCGGTAAGGTGCGCGAGATCTACGATCTGGGCGATGCCCTGCTGCTCGTCGCCACCGATCGACTCTCGGCCTACGACGTAATTTTGCCCGACGGAATTCCGGGCAAAGGCATCCTGCTCAATCAGCTTTCGCTGTGGTGGTTTGATCGCACGACCGACCTCATCGCCAACCACCTCCTGCCCGATCAGGCCGCCGAGTTCGATCGCCGCGGCATTCACGATCTCGATCTGCGTCTGCGCAGTATGATCGTGCGCAAACTTAAGCCGCTGACCATTGAGTGCGTCGTGCGAGGCTACCTGGTAGGCTCGGGTTGGGCCTCGTATCTGGAATCGGGCCAAGTATGCGGGCACACCTTACCGGCTGGCCTCGCTCAGGCCGCCAAGCTGCCCACTCCGTTGTTCACGCCGACTACCAAAGCCGCGGTCGGCGACCACGATGAGCCGATCAACGACGCGCAGGGTGCGGCCGCCGTCGGCGCGGATCGCTACGCGCAGGTGAAAGCGTTGAGCATCGCGATCTATCAGCGCGGACACGACCTCGCCGCTCAGGCGGGCATGATTCTGGCCGACACCAAATTTGAGTTTGGCACCGATGAATCAGGCAACCTGATCCTCATCGACGAGGTCCTCACCCCGGACTCATCCCGTTATTGGCCGGCCGACGAGTATCGCACCGATTGCTCGCCCCCTAGCTATGACAAACAGTTCGTGCGCGATCATCTGACCGCCATCGCGTGGAATAAAAACCCGCCCGCACCGCAGCTGCCCTCGGACATCATCAGCCGCACCCAGGAAAAATACCTCGCCGCGCTGCGTAACTTGATGGGCTGAGCGGGCAGCCTCGACTAATCGAGCTCGGTTACATCCCGCACTCGGATGGAACTGTAGCCGGGGTCGCTGACCCCGGAATCCTGCCTCTCCGTCTCGTCCGCGTCCTCATCCCCATCCTACCGAAATCTCTACTCCACCGCTCCGGGGTCAGCGACCCCGGCTACAGCCAGCAAGGGGATCGAACCGACTCCGCCATCAGCGGACTCTCAAAACTCGTCAAACGCGATCGACCGCGCGGGAATCGCGGGCTGGTCCGTCACTTTGGTCAACTCCCGCCGCAACCAATCGAGCGCGGCGTTGACGGCCCTCCGCTTGACCGTCTGACGCGGGCCTGGATAACGCAGCCGTTTCGACCACACGCCGTGCGGCGAATACAATGCCAAGAATATCGTGCCCACCGGATTTTCGTGCGTGCCCCCACAGGGGCCCGCAAATCCCGTAATCGCTAGACCGTAATCGGCCCCGAGCTTTTCGGCGGCTCCGGCCGCCATGGCGACTGCGTTCTCCGCGCTGACCGCGCCATGTTGCATAAGGATATCCTCCGGGACATCTAGGAGCTGCATCTTCGATTGGTTCGAGTAGCACACCGCACCACCCGCAAAAAACTTCGTGGCCCCCGCCAGATCGGTGAAACTGCTGGCCAACATCCCGCCCGTCGCCGTCTCTGCTACGGCCAACGTGCGCTCGGCGCCACGCAACATATCCGCGTTACCAAAATCATGAATCATTGGACTGACCCTTTTTGCTGTCCCTCTTTGCTGTCCCGAAAACCTATGGATCTTACGTTTGACTCCTTAAGGGGACCTCGAACCACACTAAAAGCATCTCCAATTACATCGCCAAAAATATCGCCAATTATTGGTGGTTGATTTTAGATAACTAATTGATTTATAAGAGTTTTTATCGCCAAAAATATCGCCAATTATTTCAATATATTTTAGTAAATGATGCCTTCCAAATTGTACACTGATCCAAGTTCTATGGAGCCGCTTTTCCCAGAAAAAGGGGACCCGGCAATGAGTGAATTGGTTGGGGAGATCACAAAACTCTCTGGGGCACTTTATGGGCGTCTGCCCACTCAAACGAGAGACGCGGTTGCTGAGACACTACGCTACACCAACTGCTACTACTCCAACCTGATTGAAGGCCATGCTACTCACCCGATAGACATCGATCGGGCAATGAAGGCCGACTTCTCCGACGAACCGAGCAAGAAGAACCTCCAGTTGGAGGCGCGTGCCCACGTCGAGGTACAGAAGGCGATGGAATGCAAACTTCGGGCCGAACCAACACTCAGTCCTTATTCACCCGAATTTCTCGCATGGGTTCATCATGCCTTTTACGAGAACTTACCAATTGATTTTCGCACAGTTCGGAATCCTATCACCGGCCAATCCCACGAGGTGGAACCGGGGAAATTTCGACGCACCGAAGTTCAAGTGGGATTGCACGTTGCGCCAGCCGCTGATAGCTTAACTACATTCCTAAGACGCTTTTCCTCTGCCTACGATGCCGCTGAAATTCCGCATTATCGTCGGGGTATCGCGTTAGCAGCCTCGCATCATCGGCTCGCCTGGATTCACCCGTTTATAGATGGCAATGGTCGTGTAATCCGGCTCTTCAGTCATGCCGTAGCTATTCGCTTAGGAATCGATGGTTGTGGGCTTTGGACTATATCTCGCGGACTCGCACGCACTAAGGATCGCTACCACGAACTACTGCAATCTGCCGACTCTCCGCGCCAAGGGGCACTGGATGGTCGAGGAAACCTATCCGAGAAAAACCTCTGTAAATTTTGCACCTATTTTTTCGAGCAGATGTTAGACCAGATGCAGTTCATGCACGGCTGTATCCGCCCAGGGCAGCTGGAAAAGCAGGCCGCTATCTATGTGCGCACACATGACCTTTTCGGTCGACACAACGAAATGGCTATTCGGCTTCTCCGCGAAGCCATTGCGCAGGGTGAATTTGCACGAGGCGATGCTGCTTTGATCACAGGGAAAGGCGCTTCAACAGCACGCGATATTCTTGGTAGAGTCATGGATTCGGGTTTACTGACTTCTCCATCAGTTCGGGGGCCGGTGAGGCTGGGCCTACCAATTAAAAGCCTCGATACCTTGTTCCCCGGTTTATTCCCTGTTATGGGTCTGTAGCCCTTGGCATTAGCGCCTTCACCCGTGGACCCTTTTCAGACCTCTCGCTTCACTCGTAGACGACGGAAGTCCGCGAATGCGGGCTGGAGAAGGGACGCTCTGCGAATAGCAGAGCGGTCGCAAAGCGATGCCGCGCAGACGGCACCAATCCCCGTGCTTGTCCGCCGAAGCCTTGGCGAAGGCGGAGGGACGCCATTTTTAAACCCGCCTTTCGAGGCGGGGTTCGCGGTGGATTGGTGCAGTCGCGTTGTTATCCGCGTTACCAAAATCATGAATCATTGGACTGACCCTTTTTGCTGTCCGACCCTTTTTGCTGTCCGCAACGGTGTCCGGGAAGGCGGTCATAGGTAGGAATTGAGGCGTTGCCTAAAGAGTGGATAAGCGTCCTCCCAGGGGATTTTATAGCGAAGTATATTGCGAACGGCGCGAACAAACTGGCAGGTCAGAGGGAAGGCGTGGCGGATCATCTCGTGGGTCGGCACGCGTTTGTTCGGTGAGGTCTTCTTGATGCGCAGGGTCGCTCGGTGTTCTACGGCATTTTGCTGGAGCCCGGTTTTTTCCAATCGGGCCAACAACAGGGTGAGTAGATTGTGTAGCAAGGCCACGAAGTGGGCCTGCATAGTGGCGCAGGTTTTACCGGAGCCCCAAGCTTTGCGAACCTTGAACTTGTTTTTGAAGACGTCGTAAGCCTTCTCGATTTTCCAGCGCATGAAGTAAAGCAGTGCGATGAGGCCGGGCCGCAGGTGGTTGCACGTGGTGATGAACACGAAGTCTTTGCCGGTGGTGGGATCACGGTAACGGATGCGCCGCAGCGCAGCGTTGCTGTAACCGGCTAACTCATCGTCGAGCACCCCGAGGTTGACCGGATCCTCGGGATCGAAGGCATTGGGACCATAGATTGTCGGCTTCATGTTATCCTTCTCTCGGGTGATGATCATCGCCTGTTTTTGGATCTTCTCCAGTGCCCAGAACGGGTTGTCGATGTAGGCTGGATCGACCACGAAAATGGGTATGCCTTGGCGTTGGTCCTGCGCGAGCCATGCCCGCCAGTTTTGTTGGAAGATGGACCATTCATGGGGCCGTGCTCCGTCTCCATAGTAGCGTGACATCGCTCGCACTAACCCGTGATGCAGGCACATCCCGTAAATCATGCCGGAAGGCACGTGCGCGCCTTTACCATCTTTGATGGCGTGAGAGGCATGCTGGATCTGATGGCCATCAACCGCCCAGACCGGACAGTCCTTGAGCTCGGGGAAAGCCCCCAGCCAGTCGCGGTCCTGCAATTGCCGTTCGAAGTGGTGGTAGCTCTTGGTGGCCACCTCATCGACGAGGCGTAAGCGCCGAGCAGATTGAAACGCATCAAACCAAGTGCTTTTGGCCAGAGTCGCAACCTGCGGCTGATCAGCCAGGGTTTGCAGAAACGCTCGACCCGACTCATCTACTTCGAGCGCACGCAACACCCCACAGCGCAGGAAAAGCTCATCGGTTAAGCCGGTCGTTTGCTTGCGCAGGCTCCGTGAGTAGTCGCGCAAAAGATGATTGGCTGGCTCCATAAACAGCTCATCGACCCGAGCACATGAGGTAAATCGCATGGGCGAAATGTGATAGAAAATAGATCCGGTTTCAATAATATATCATGCTTATAATCATCAATTTAAACGCGATTTAAAGAGTCGATTATGCCGGGCATGCGACGGAGACAAAACAATCCCCAAACGGCCGTAGGTGCCACACAATGGGCCGCAAACTATGCTGTAGACATGCGCGTTGCGCCAGCTGGCCCTCGACGCAACCGGCTGCGGACAATCTAAACGACTCTTTCCGATTCTTCGCTGTCTCCACTAAATCGATACAACAACTGCTGACGTCTACTTTGGGACTGCTCTAACGCGTTGTCAGCCAACCAACCTCATCCGCCTTCCCGGACACCGTTGGCTGTCCGAGTGTGGAGATGAGTATAATCATTCATATTTTTTCAGTGCCAGTCACACTGGAACTTGGTTGGTTCAATCTCAAAAAAGTAATGGTAGCTGGGTTACTATTAATTCTCAATTTTTGTTTGTAGGCACAGGTCCCCTCGTGGATTGGTGTTCAAGTGAATTTGCGGGTGGGGATTGTGTAAAGTATGTGCTTCATAGGCTCGTTCTTCTTGGAACTAATTTAGTTAGCGATACAAACCTAACAGCCAATTCCGCTTCAGACTCACGAACAACTATTGGAGTTAATGAAAAGGTAACTCTCAAATTTAATAATAATCCTTCTGCAGACTGGACTATAGAATCTGGAGGTGGTTCCTTGAACGCTTCCTCCGGAACTAGTGTCGTTTACACAGCACCTAAGTCGGCTGGAACTGTGGTAGTTGAGGGGACTCCGGGCTACTCGGCATCTGAGTCAATAACCTTTAACGTAGTCGAACCAAACAATGCAGAATATAGCTACAGAACCGCTAAACCGGGTTCAACGTGGCTGCCCGCGGGATCTGCTGACCCCGCTCGAGGATCAGGCTGTGGCTCAGAATTTAATGTCACCATAATGCCTGATACGGTTTCGTTTTTTAATACAGCAATTCGCGAAAATATCCCTGCGACTAACCGCACTTATCCAAGTGGTTATGTATTCACTCAACCAGCCGCCACTCTAGCATTCGTAATTACTGGTGGTGATAATCATTTAGTTGATCACAGTAAATCAGCAGTGATACATCATACAGCATTCATTAACCCTAACTTGACGTTCCCAAATTATATCGCGCAGATAGATTTGAAGCTCGAATGGAAGAATGAAAATAACCAATATGAGACTTTTGTAAACTCGGTCAAGCATCAGTTCATAACCCGCAGATCAGATGTTAAAGCAAAAAATAAATTAATTGCCCCAAACGCTACCATAGAGGGGGGATGGCAAGGGCCTTGGAAATAACAAACTAAAAAATGAAACTAAAAACCATCAATATATTAGCGATATTTCTCATCGGTTCTCTCAGTCTGTCGGGACAACGGGACCTCGAGAGTGTCATTTCAGAAGCGCAAAAGCCTAACCCTGACATTCTATATTTAGCGAATGAACTTCAGAACGTAATTGATGCTTCTTCTAAACGAGAAGAGAAAGACAGAGCCTTGGACGCACTGATAAATTTGTATATGAAGAATATGGATTCAAACGCCGGTAGAATTTTGATTCCTATTGAAAATCGTATTAGCTCCGTGGATAATCCTTTTGAACGATGCCGGTTACTTGTCTTGAGAGGTGAATCGCTGGAAATTCTTTCACTCAAAGAAAATTCAAATCAGCTTCGTTCGGAAGCCATGGCGGCATATCTAGAGGCTTATGAAGTAATGCTCTCCTACGATATTTCCAATTTCGATTATGAGTCTGAACAAAAGATGATAGTGGAGTTATCTTCCAAGAAGAATGATGAAGTTATATCAATGGAAGAATACCTTTCGGCAGTAAAAATATTTAAAGAAAAAACTAATCTTTCACCCTTCTTGAATCAGTTGGTTAACAAAATAAAAGAAATGAAACTATCTCAAGATGAACTCATGATAGTAAAACACTCGTTCCCAAAGCTGGAAGAAGAATTAACCCAACCTAAGAAATCCGATTAAATTTAAAGTTAATCCATCCAATTTTTGCTTGGAGACAGCTTTCTGTTTTGCAAGCCGACGCCAACGCGAGGGTACGTCCATGACTCGGGGTAAAGTTATTCTAGTCGCTTGAGTTCAGAATGGTCTCAACCGCGACCTTCAACGGCTCTGAAAGCCCGTCCCATTTTGTGACTAATTGAGCCAGTCTGGGACAAGTAGCGTCGGGAGTTTGTGGGGCTATTGCTGTGTGTTTGCGTTTGCCACTCCCTTGGGGACCGGACCCGCGAAGCCGCGCTTGGCTGCCTCTTGCAAAATCGCTTTGGTGGCGGTTGCGCCAATGCGCGTGACCCCCAGCTCCCGCACCTTTAGCACGTCATCCAAGCTCCGCACACCACCAGCGGCCTTGACCTGAACATTCAGGCCGGAGCGCTCGCGCATCAGTTTCAAGTGCTCAAAAGTTGCCCCTTTGTAGGCATAGTCACCGCTGGCTTGCTTGACGAAACCGTAGCCCGTCGAGGTCTTCACAAACGCGATGGCCAATTCCGTGCAGATGTCGCACAGACGCAGAATCTGCTCGGTCTGCAGAAAGTCGTTCTCGAAAATCACCTTGAGGATCGCCCCTTGGCTTACACAGGTCTCATTGATCGCGCCCAATTCGGATTTCACGTACTCCCAATCACCACCGAGGACCTTCCCGTTGTTCACGACGGTATCGATTTCCGTAGCGCCTTCTTCGATGGCGAGTGCTGACTCCGCAACTTTGATACGCGTTGAGCTATTCCCGTGCGGAAATCCCGCGACCGCACAGACGCCTACTCCCGAGCCGTCGAGGAGTTCTTTTGCCATCGGAACATGATAGGGCTTGATACACGCCGTGGCGCATTGGCAGTCGCGCGACAAAATCAGACCGGCTTCCACTTCTTGGTCCGTCATGGTCGGATGCAGGAGCGAATGATCGATCATTTTCGCAATTTCCAGAACGGTGGGGGTCGGTAGTTTTTCGGTCATAAAGTCA
>Ga0075118_10001726_pt1 | contig 14996 bp, 9 predicted proteins | sample AntAceMetag02UKE_FD_69794 | JGI IMG/M metagenome (GOLD analysis project Ga0075118, IMG submission 69794) | Saline lake microbial communities from Ace Lake, Antarctica - Antarctic Ace Lake Metagenome 02UKE | ecosystem: Environmental > Aquatic > Non-marine Saline and Alkaline > Saline | place...
CGTCGCCGTCAAGACGGGTTAGGCGGGTTGACACCGGTCGAATACGGGGCAATTATGTCCCATAAGCAAGGCCTCGCGGCCTAAACCAAAACTGTCACCAAAACGTGCACCAGTCCCTAGACAGAGTCCCTGCACGCGTGGTCAGACAATTCTCATTGGTTCTCAACTATCTGAATGCTCTTGGGTATGGCCTCACGTTCATTTCCTGAGTGGGCGGTCACTCCGATGAAACAAAACGATCGTTTGTTTTACAGATTTTTACGCTGGCACGTAACCGCGAGAATTAAACCCTCCGCTTCTAAAACAACTAGTCAATCAAACATTGACAAGCAAGCACCGTTTGATTTATACTCTACATATGACATCACAACGACTCGGCTACGGACGCGTATCAACCTTGGACCAAAACCTCGAAGCACAGGCAGACGCACTGACAGCTGCTGGCGCGAGCAAAATCTTTATTGAAAAAATCACCGGCACCAAAGCATCACGCCCTGAACTCGACAAGCTTCGGGAGCAAATGCGAGAAGGGGATGTTTTAGTGGTGACCCGGCTCGACCGGCTAAGTCGCTCGACCCGCGACCTTCTAGAAATTGCATCTGAGCTGCAGGAGAAGAATGTGGCGCTTGAAGTGCTGGAACAAAACATCAACACCACGACCCCCGAGGGCAGACTCTTCTTCACCATGGTTGCCGCCTTCGCGGAGTTTGAACACTCCCTCATGGTGGCAAGAACCAAGGATGGTCTTGCCGCAGCCCGCGCTCGCGGTCGCGTAGGTGGCCGCAAACCAAAACTCACGGATCCGCAAAAGAAAACGATCCGCACGCTTTATGATTCACGCGAGCTCACGGTCAGGGAAATTGCTGCCATGCATTCGGTGAGCTCCCCCACTGTTTATGCGGCTCTTCGGGATTAGAGGTTCAGGCAAGCTCGCGTTTAGCCCCAGCGAGAGTCTGGACGTTCCCGATCTCCTTTAGACACTCACCCCAGTTCTTCCTTGTGCGCTCCCATGGCTCGAAGAGGCCTTCGGCGTCCATTAGACCTGCCGTCCAATGCTCATGTATGTGTCTTGCTCTCCCCAATATACGTAACCCCGAAGGCGCGGACCTGGCGGAACTCCTGACGGCTGGCGCCAAAGTCGAACCAACCACCGTCCGACTTTTGGAAGATGTCGAGGCCCCGGCCGAGATTGACACGCCAACCGGAGTCCATTTGGATCCATCGGTCGTGCCCGCCGGGGTCCTTGGCCACGTTGACCTTGATGCCCTGCTGAGCGGCGCCCTGAACAATATCGTTGAGCATCCGGAGCTGCTTTGGCTGATATTCGGGATCTTCGTCAAGAACAGTGAACAGGTTGAAGATCACCTCGTCGGCCGGGTCTTTCGCGGCTGCGATCATCGCGAGCAGCTCAACGAGATTACGCCCCTGATGCGCCAATCGAATATATGGGTCGTGCAGTTCAATCTCGGTTGCGCCCTCCAGGTAGGGCATGAGCAGCATCTCGTAGGAAATGCCCCGCTGGTTCTCAACGAAGTCCCGCTGCCCCTGGAACAATTCTGCCTGAGCGAATGCAGGCACGGGTAGCACGGGTAGCGGAACCGATGACGCAGACACCTTGGACGCCACAGGTGCTTCATTCCCGTCCGACGTTTCGCCAACAGGAGTGACCGAGCCACCTCGGTGGTAGTGCAACGGGTACTCGTCTTCCTCAAGCGTCGTAACCGTCGACCAGCCTCCACCGAAAGAGTTGTAGCCGAACTTCACGGCAGTCATCGTGGCATCCATCCGGAGGATCTGATCCTTCACTCGCTTGCGCCCCTCAATGGCGAACCGCAGGATTTCCTCGGTCTCCCCAGCGGTGGCCTGCTCATGCGGGTAGAGCAGCTTCATCAATCCCGAAAAGGTTTTGTGAATGCCATCGCGATCGCGGGTCGAGATGTCCGACCCCAAGGTGAAGTGCTTCTGGTAGCGGTCAGAGTAGTCGAGGTTGCGCATCGATTTGAGTACTTCGGCAATGTAGTCGACGACGAATCCGTACCCGTCCGAGAACATTTCGCTGCGGATCGTGTCTACTTCCCAGCCAGGGATATAGAAGTGCAGCCGGTCAAGAAAAGCGGGGTCGTGATAGCTCTCAGGCAGTTCGTCGAACAGGTCCGAGTGCTTGAGCATGTACGGAACGGTGTGTGAGGTGTTGCCGATAAATACCATCGAGGCCTCGGCTCCAAGAGTTTCCACACCACGGGAGAACGACTTGTTCGCCATGTAGTTCTTCATAATGTCGACGATTGCTTTGTCGGTGCGCTTCTTTTTTCCCGCAAACTCGTCGAACGCGACTACGTCCCAGTATCCGACGAGACCAAGGCGCCCGTTGGCGTTGTTGACGAATAGTTTGGGAACGGTTACCTCGCCGCCTGAAATGAGCATTCCATGCGGTGAGAACTCTGAGTAGATGTGGGACTTACCGGTGCCCTTGGGACCCAGTTCTACCAGGTTGTAGTTTCGTTCCACGAACGGGATCAGGCGAACTAGTTGCAGCAGCTTCGCCCGACGGCCGAACTTCTCGGGGTCGAATCCGATCGACTGGATCAGCAGGTCGATCCACTCGTCGGTGGTGAACTCAGCGCGCGCAGCAAGGTATCCGGCGTAGTCGAAGTTCGACATCTGGATCGGCTTCAGAGAGCCGAGAATCCATGGCGAGACACGGGCATCGTCGGAGTGAAAGTACTCGACGTCAACAAGACACCACACCCCACCCACGAGCAGCTTCTGGTGTGCACCAATGGTTACCGAGTCGACGGTGACACCGCTGATTCCAAGGTTTGCAAATGATGCCTGATAGACGTCATCTTTCTCGTTCAGCGTGACGCCGACTTTGTCGATAATCCGGTAACGTCCTCGTTCCTTGATCTTGGATTTGGTCAGTTCTGACTCATTGCGATGCACGTAGTGCTGGGCGAGGATCTCCCGCACACGGTCAATGCCCGCTTGAATCGTTGCTTCATCATCGGATGCCGCGTACTGACCGAGGAGATACTCCAGCACGTAGGACGGTACGATTGCGTTGCCTTTGACTGCCTTGACGAGGTCCTTGCGGACTACCGCTCCGGCGAAGTGCTCGTTTATTTTGCGGTCGAGCTCACTCGGCGGGCGCTTGTTTTGAGATACCTCATTTAGACCGTCCTCTAAAGAAGCGACCTGGGTCAGGTCGATATTTTCGCTCATCAAGTGCTCCTAGAAGTCGAAGTCTGTGGTGAAGGACCGTTTGAGCGTGTAGCGGACGCTTTTGTACTTCTTCCACTCTCCGGTTTCACCGATCGGTTCGGATAGGCGAAATTCCACGCTTTGGCTATTCGCCGCATCGGCTTCGTTGCTGAGCAGTAGACGGATGCTTTGGAACCGATCACGCCCTTCAGCACTCTCGGCGTCGAAGTGCAGTTCGGGCTCGTTAGAGATCAGGTGCTCGCCGAAGTAGAGGCCTGCGCGTAGTTTCCTCGCAGTGCGCTGATCGGTGACCCCGCTCTGCTGGTAGAGCTTGACCACGATCTGGCCGGTGGTGATCTTGTCGGACTCCGGGTGGATGTCCACGTTCACCGACTCCACGGTGTCAGAGCGGCCCTTGTTGATCGAGATCACCGGCACCACGATCTCCTGAAGCGACGCGCCGCCGTGGACGAACTGGAACCCCGCGCCCGGTTTGATGATCCGGCAGATCGAGTTCGGGATTTGCACTTCCAAATCGCTCGACAGCCCAAGCTGCTCGGGCATGAACAGGCGGAACGCATCGTCCTCTTTCAACCCACGGCCGAGAACGTAGCGTCGATTGACGGCCACGAGCTTGTCGCCTTGCGGCTTCACCGTCAGGTTGAACTGCGGTGCCAACTTCGACTCTTGGTACAAGAAGCCGTGGTCTGCGGTAACGAAGATGTTCGTCGCGTTCGCGCTCGCGACCTTCTTGACGATGTCTACAAGTTCGTCGATTGCATCGGCCGCTGCTTTGAACGTGCGGTGCTCCGAGACCGCTTTGTCGCCGGTCGCGTCAATGGTGTCGTGATAGATGTACAGCACCTGATGCTCGGCATAGAGGTCGCGCCGCTCGCTGGGCTTCAACTTCAGGAAGTCTTTAGCCTGAATCGCTGCGCCGCCAACGGTTGCGAGGATCTTTGAGCGGTTCACCGTTCCGTTCGAGAGCTGACCGTCGGCGAGCACTGGGTCGCCACCTTCGGAGTGTGCAAGAGTTTTATGCGGAAGCAGCGCGGCCATCCCCAACTGCGTGTAGCTGGGCAGCACGCCGAGCATGGCCTCGATTTTCGCCTCGTACTTATTCTCACCGCGGATCTTTGATGTCAGTTCGTCGGCGATCTCGTAGCGCATCGCGTCGGAGATGATGACGACGGCCTTCTTGCGCCCGCCGCGCAGAAGCGGGGCTATGTAGTGGTCGTAGAAAGAACTCTGTGAAGTGATCGAGGGAGTCTTCCATTTATCAATCTGGTCTACCTGCTGCTGCCAACTGATCCCTAGTTTGGAATAGAAGTCGGTTACGTAGGCGTTCTCCACCTGCTCGTTTAGTGCTTCCAACGGCTGGTAGAAGTCGGCGGTCTGTGACGCGAGCGTGTACTGCCGGTAGAGCTGGTCGATCCGAAAAAGTTCATCACGATAGCGAATGAAGCCATCGTTAAACGTCGACACATCAAGTCGAGCTGAGCGGATCAAAGGGATCAACTCAGCAGCCGCACCGATCGCCGCGTAGAGCGTGGCGTAGTCGTCGAACCAGACGCTTCCACGACGACGGACACGAATAGTCTCGGCGATATCGCGCGACGGGATCGTCTGAGATCCGACGCCGTCGATCAGGCGTCGGATGATCTCCTTCTCGCCGGCATCGAAGACGTCGATGAGTACGAGTTCAGCGAGCGATGCCTCCGCCGCCTGCTCAACGTAGTCAAGGTCAGTCTCCGCCTGACGGGCAAGCTGCTTGAGCGCCTGCGCGCTCCGCATCGAATCGCGGAAGCTGCGAAAGTCGATCTCAATATTGCGCGCTGCATTCGATGCGGTGACCGCGAACCCTTCACGCGCCTGTTTGAACATCCACAGAACGAACCCCGCAACATTGGGCGATTCAGACTCATAGCCGTAAATTTGCGAGGCACCGACCCAATGGAAGTCGGCGAGACCCTGCTTGACGAGAGCCTCGTAGCCTGCGCTCTCCTCAGCAGCATGCTGCACCAATAGCGTGCGAGTCAGCTCTGAGAAGCTGTGCTCCTTCTGCCCGAGCACGGACGCACACATCTTGGCCTGCGCCGTGGCGAGATCGTCGTCGGCGCGCAGAAGCGTCTTGAACTTCGCGACCAACTTCGTTTCGCCGAAAAACTTCTCGTAATCAGCGATCAGCCGTTCTGACCCAGAGGCGGTGAGGCCAAGGTCGACTTGCATGAGCGCCCCGCGGTCTGCGGTGAACACGCCATACGCGAGTTCGAGGTCAAGGAGCCAGTTTCCCTCCCCCTCGGACACAGGACCATTCCGGTACAGCAGGAACCTCGTGTCGGGCTCCTCACGCAGCACACGGTGTTTGATCCCGAACTCATTATTCTCAACTCGTAGCACCGTTACGCCCGCCGGAGCTTGGGCGTCGACCTCGGTATCGTAGGTGCCGTCAACGTCCTGCCACACCACTAGCCGACACCGCTCGAAGCGTGCCGCAAGGTGATTTTGGATCGACGGCGCTTTGCTCACTCTGCCACCTTCAGCCCGGTGATCTTCTTCAGCGCCGGATAGAACTTGGGGTAGTTTGCCTTCACGCCGTCATCGAGGTCGATCGCGATCTGCTGGGTCGCGAGCGGGTAGAGGACATCATGCTCGTAGTCACGAAGCTCCGCGAGCACCTTGCGCAGCCGGTCGGCTTCCTTCTGATCCTTAGCCGAAGCCCCGGCTGCGGCGGCCCGATCGGCGTTAGTAAGCGCCACCTCCAGCTTCGCGCGGTACTCACGCAGGTACTCGTTGAGCACCGTCGAGACCGTCGACGCGTTGTAACGATGCATGTAGATCAGCGCGTTAAACGAACCCTTGGGTGAAGAGAACATCCAGTAGATCGGACGCATTTTATACCTTTGCACGTGGTCGTCATAGAATTTCGACTTGCCCGCCTTGGTGATGAAGTAGTCACGCAGCATCTTTACGCCCAGCGAGTCCTCAACGAAGCGCAGGTTCTCCTCGAAGTGCTCCGCCCCGAACGCGGTACGCAGGAACTGGCGGAAGCGTTCGACGATGTCGTCTTCGAACCAGCCGTCGTCGACGAAGGGAATCACATTGTCAGTATCGGGTCGGAACGATGGAGACCTAGCTTTCGTGAGGTAATCGTGAAGCGTTGCGCCCTGATCAGCGAGGATCAGCCCCGGCTCATCGAGGCTGTAGCGACCAAAAATGCACCCGATTCCATAAGAGACTAAGTCCTCCGTGAGCAAGGAACTGGAGCGGTCGGACACCAGCGATCGCGGCCCTCTCGCAACCTCAGGAACAGTGATTCCAGACTCCTGGGCGATTCGCCCGCACCAATACTCGTTACTCTCTACCTCTAGCCGCTCTGATTCTTGATCGAGCGCAACCCAAGAGGACCTCCATGCAGAAACACGAGAAATGAGGTTTCCTCCATTTTGAACAACCAACGGGTTGCTCTCGAAGCCGTAGCTAGATTCGCCTTCCGACCAAGATAGACGAGAAATCTCAACAAGTCGCGTAACACGGGAACCGTCTGTTCCACCATCGACAATTGGAAGCCGACCGACATCTCCAATCTGATAGTTAAGTGTTGGTGCCAGGACGTCTAGACCCAACCGCACTATCGGCGTGTTGAGGTAGCCAAGCAAGTTGAGAGCCGTCTCCTCATCGGGAGTGAACGCCGACATACCCGAAACATCGAAAATAAACCCCACTGGCACCATGCGAAAACGCGCACCACCGAGACCAATGTTCGACCAAGTAACTGCGGGGCGAAAATAGTACTGTGTATTCTTCGCTACGTAGCTGTAATTGCCGTTCAGGTACGGGTACTTTTGAACGATGTTTTCCTTGATCCTCTTTCCATCTTCTTCCCAGTCAACAACGTGTTCGAGGTTGCCCCACCAAGGCGAAGGCGTACCACCCTTGTTGTATGGGAACCATCGTTTGTCCGTAGCCGATGCATCTATGGCTGACCGGCATCCAAGCGCAGTCCGGTCACGTGATACTTCCCACCAGAACCTCACAAACTGCGCATTATCCGTTGTCGCAAGACCTTGCCGGAGATCTACCGCGTCACCAACGGTGCGCGTCTCTCCGTAAAGCGCGAGGAGGCTCGCAGGCATGTCGAAGTTAAGGCTTCCACCAGGGACTTTCTCAAATTGCTGCATATCGCTTGTATAGACCGTCCCTTGCTCAGGGGGTAAATGAGTTACGCCAGCGGACACATCCGCAGCAGACACTCGAAAGAAGGTTGAATCAATTTTTGATTGACTCCGGCTCAAGACTGAAGCAGCAGTATTCAACCGCACGCCAAAAGCCGACTTGTCGAGACATGCTGTGACGACGGGTGCCATGGAGCGAATGATTTTGCTGCGAAGCACTTCAAAACTTGCATTAAACAGCCATGACTCGCTGACCACAAGAGCAGCAAAACCACCATCTTGGGTAAAGTACGCGGCCCGCTCAAGAAACATCGTGCAGAGATCACCGGCCGAATCCGGGTATTCTTTTGCAGCGAATCCACGGAGGCCGTCGCCCATATTTCTCTTCCCCATGTACGGGGGGTTCGCAACAAGGACCGCATAGCTCCGAGCCAGATACTCTGCTTGAAGCAAAACTCGATCGGCCCGGTCAAGCACCTCACCCAGAAAGATATCACCACCACTGCTGTCCTTGTGTTGCTGGGACATCCTGTGCTTCAGCCGAGCAGTCAGCGCTGGGTCGAGCCTAATGAGGGATCCAAGCGTCGCTGCATTCGTGAATTGATTCCAAAAATTGGCGTCTCCCTCCTGATAAACGCCGGCCAACCGAAGTGCTCGCGTGTCATCTGGCTCGAAACTGACCGATTCGATGACGCAGACTCTAGGGTCAACCTGCGTACTAAAAAAGGTTCGCTGTTTGGCACGTGCCTTCATCGTGAGTGCGAACGCGGCGAGTGATCCAGCTCGCGGGTCGATCTCAGCGCCGTGAAGGTTGTAGCTTAAAATTTTTGTTGGTATGTCAGAAGGCGCGTAGCCCTCTTCTTCGTAAATCGCGTAGAGCAAGTCGAAGGCGTAGGTGAGCATGTGTCCTGAGCCGCAGGCAGGATCAATCACCGTCAGCTCCTCGGGGCCAGCGATCTTCAGGAACTCCGTCTCGTCGTCAATGGGAGCAATGTAGTAGTCCATCTTGTCGATAAGCCGTGAAGTCGGCCGATTGAGCATCCAGAGGCGTCCGACCGAGTTTTCGACAAGATAGCGAACAATCCAGTGTGGAGTGAAAAGCTGTGTGGCGGCGGGAATTTGGTCCGGCCCGGCAAGGGTGCGCGTCTTTCCCTTCGCGCTGAATCCCTCGAAAACCTCGGCCTTCCGTTCCGAAATGTAGAACTGGTACAACCAGCCAATCACCTCAACATCGTCGCAGACCTCCCCAGTGAGCACCTCCCGCGCGCGCGACAGAATTGAACCGTCGGCGAGCAGTCCGGTCGGTACGAGCAGTTCGGTGTAATCACCCTCGCGTTCGAACATGAATGGCATCGATCTGTGCCAGTACCGGCAATACTCGGTGAGAAGCAGTGCGTACGCCTCACCCTCGGCATCGGTGCTCCGCCGCGTCCCGTCAAGCAGCCCAATGATCGCCTCGGCGGCATGTTTATTGCCTACGACGTGGGTGTTGACGTTGCCGCGCTTGGCATCGGCGAGAATCTCCGGCTGGCCGTGCGTCTGGCCCTGCGCCGGTGAGACGACACCGGCGTTGGTGTAGCCGCGAGCATCCATGAAGCGCAAGGCAACGATGCGGTTGAACCAGGTGTAGGCGACCTTGTCGATGACATGCGCTTGGCCGTGCGCAGCGATCTCGGATTCGAGCCTCTTCACTGCTTCGGCATGCTCGCTGCGTGCAACGGATCCGAGGCTCAGCACGGCCGTAGCCCGTGCGTCGACCGCGGCGAGGAGGTTGCGGCGTGCCTGCGTGGCGAAGCGCTCTAGCGGTTTCGTGTCCATGTCGTCATCGTCCTAGAGAGTGATTCGCTTGTTGTCGCGGATGGTCGCCAGCAGAGTCGTGCGGAGCTGGTCAAGATATCCGTCGACGTCGGCCTCGGTTTCGAGCACCTGCCCGGCTCCCGGTAGGACAATCTTCTTGATCGAGAGGGTCTGTTTGGCCGGGGCGGGCGGTGACGTCGGCTCGGAATTCGAGTCAGCACCGGGCGCCGTTGCCTCGGGCGTCGGGACCGGCCGTGCTGCGTCCAGCTCGTCGAGAATCTCCGGATAGATCGTGTCCGCAAATTGCGAAGCGAGGTTCTTGATCCCGGGAATCTGCGTCTCGTGCTGGACTCGGTCAAGCACCGACCGAGCCTTGCGAGTCACTGACTGTTGCGCGGCCTCGGTCGCGTCGCCGAAGGCCTTGCTGGCGGGTACTTGATCCCACCGCGCTTTGATCTCGTCGTTCGCTGCCACACGTTGCGCGCGAATCACCTGCTCAAGTTGTTCCTTTGTCTTCTTGACGGTGGCGCCGAGCTGCGTGGTTCTGCTGCCTCGGAAAATCTGCGGGTCTTCAAGTGCCGTCTCAATGTCATCGGTCGCGCCGCCAGGCAGATAGGCGAGGTTGGATTGGTTCACCTGCATGAAGGCCGCGGCGTTGTCATAGATACCTCGCTGTGCGCCATTGAGGAACGCCTTGATCGGGTCGATCGTGTTGTCCTTGGCATCGAGCAGGTAGTCGGCGCCGGTGAAGTCGGTGACGAACCAGTCGGCTTTGTTTTTGCACAGCTCGGTGAGCAACCGGACCGGCTCGTCGAGCTGGTCAATGAACGGATACCGGGCGCCAGTGCGCAGCGCCTTCAACTCGGCAAGTTTCGCCGTAAGGTGCTCCTTTCCAACCCGGGCGAGTTCGAGCGGATCCTTCGAGATCGCACCATCGTCGGTGAACTCGATAACGAACTTCCGGAACGCTCCCACAATCTTGGGATCGAAAAGCCGCTGAGGGGCGATGACCATCTGGGGGTAGCTTTGCGTGTTGCGCAGCGCCGATGTGATCTCGGTCCGTGCAAGCACCTTGCCGTTCAGCTGGATCTCGATCTTCGACTTACCCGCGAGGTAGCCGACGACCGCGGCAATTGACCACTGGTCCCAGCCGTATGGCTTCATCGTGTACTTCTCGACGAAGTGCTTCATCGTGACCTGCACGTGGCGCTGGCCGCTCATCTCCAGATGAGCGAGGACATCGTCACCCGGCACATCCAGGATGCTGGCGGTCTCGTCGAACAGTCCACCCTCGGGCGGGTTCACGAAAGTAGAGAGGTCCTGCTCGCCGAAGGTCCTGCCGCCCAGCAGGGTGAGGTTGGTGTAGGTCGCGGCGATGACCTTCTGGAAGCCATCGTTGATCCGAGTGACGGCGTCGGTCGAGTTCACGTCGAGAACGCCCGCGTTGTGGACCAGCGTCGAGTGGCCGACCGCGGTGCGGAGGCGCTCGACGATCTCCTTCTCCCGCTCGGCGTTCTGCGTGCCCTTGGTTTGCAGGATGGTCTGCTCGATCGCGGTGCGGCTTGACCCCTGGGCGCGCTTGACGTACTTTTCAGTCTTCAGCAGCAGCCGCAGGTCGGCGAGGATCCGATCGGCCTCGGCAGGGAGCACGACACGGAGTTCATCGAGACCTGCGCTGTGGGCCTTGATCTGGTCCAGGCTGAACTCAGTTTCGGGGCTGGTGAAGTGCAGCGAGAGTTCGTACTGCTTGCTCATCGCTTGCCCGTCGAGCTTGAACCCGAATGGGAAATTTTGACCGTTCTTGCCATAGACGACCTTCGTTGTCTTGATGACTGAGCCGGTGAGCAGGTCGCAGAGTTTTTTGGAGACTTCGGAACTGTCGATGTCGACGTTCTTGATCTCTTGCTCGATTTTCTGCTCTTCATTAGTCAGATAGTCGTAAATGTCGCCGTTGCGCTGGATGTAGGTTTCTGCTTCCAACGCAGCGAGTGCTTCATTGACCTCCTTGCCAAGCTGGGCGAGGTCGGTGCCAAAGCGGTCGTATACCAGCACAGTGAGGTTGCGCGGGGTGGCTTTGAAAGTGTCCACATACTTGACGAGAAAAAGAGCCTTGAGAAGTCGGGCCGCGAGCGGTGGAAGCGATGAGCTACGTTCCGCATCCATGATTGCCCGGTGGCTCGCTGCCTTGAGGGAGGCACGAATGCCTTCGAACATTTGGTCGAACGATGCGAGCTGGCCGAGCGGCTTTTCCACGAGATCAGTCGCAACTTGTTGCACGACCCCGAGCATGGAACGCTCACCAACCGAGCTATTACGGCCCTCGAAGATATTGTGGTCGCTGATACCCTCGATCGCCGACTGGAAGAGTGTGAACTGGTAGGGCACGAATGGATAGGTACCAACGAAATTGGTCTCGTCGCTGAAGTTCGGGTACTGGCGGCCTTCGACGAAATCGAAGAGCGTCTTGAAGTTCGAATGCTCGACCGCGTAAATTTTCGCAACGTCAGCCTTGGCAGCGTCGGTTTTATCGAGGAGACGTTTGCGAATCACCTCTTGAACGTCCTGGCTAGTGAGCTTCAGCCGGTTCTTGAAACGGGCTTGAATCTTAGAGAAGTCGTTCGACTGGGACTTCGTGCGGTCACCGCCGATTTTCTCCATGTCTTCCTGCGAGGTGACAAAAATCCACGCCCGCCCCTCGCACTTGGTGGCTAGAGACTCGGCGATGGTCTGTAGGTTGAGCATCAGCTGGCTGTTGGTGCCGATAAACTGGCCGACCTCGTCTACGAAGAAGTTCAGCCGGGACCCGACCGGCTGCTGGTCGAGCCAGCCAGCGATATCACCAGCGAAGTCTTCGATTGAGACCGAATAGTTGGCGCTGTACTGGCCGATGATTCCGGGGCTCTCGGATCCGTTGACCTCGGCGAAGGCATCATCAATGTGCTTCGTTTCGAGAGAAGACTGCTCGCGTCCCTGCGTCCACGGGATGCCGGCGATACGTTCGAACGCATCCTTGAAAGCATCGTACTGGCCTCGGGTGTCGAGGTCGCCTTCAAAATGCGCTACATGCCCCTGATTTCCGTAGTAGCCACGGAACTCATTGAATTCCCTAATAAAAACCTTCAATAACCGATCATTGGGGTCATCTTTACTTTGTGCTGCCTTCTGATCAATATTGAACAACAGACTCTTCGCGGCAATGCCGTCAGCCTTTTCGATCAGCGCAGGCAGGAAGGCTCCATCGGCTTTAGCACGGAAATGCTCAGAGACCTTGGCCCGCGGATAGTCGTGGCCGTCGATGTCACCGAGCAGATGCGCAAGCATCTTGAGCAAGTGCGATTTACCTGAGCCGAAGAACCCCGAGATCCAGACACCGCTACCGTGCGTGTAGTTCGTGTACGCCTCCAGTACCTGTTCGAGGCCCTTAGCCGCCTCATTGGTTAGGACATACTCCTCGACTTCTATCGCGAGGTGCGATGTGTCGTCGGCTTTGATGACGCCTTCGATTGCCCGATTGATCGGCTTGGCAAAGATTCCGTTGATCTGTGTCATTGTTATGATTCCTGCTCCAAAATATCCTTGGCCCGGTAGTAGCTGTCGCTTGCGCTGAGGTTGAGCGCGTGCAGCTGGTGTCCGCGCAGTTGGGTGAACTCGTACGTGCCTGGGAACCAGGCGAGCATGGGTCTTCCCACCACAACGCTTTGGAGATTCTCCAGCACCGTGTGCGTCCGGACGAACGGGAAAACTTCACCGATGCCGGTCAGGAACACAATGTCGCTCGGGGTCTCAGCCAGGAGTTCTCGGATTGCGGGCGCGAGGTGGTCGTGTGGATCGAGCATCCCCTGCAACCTTTCTCGGAACTCGGACTTGTCCGTTTCCGGCTCTAGGGACAGAATGCGCTGCCATACGCCACGTTCTTTCAGAAGCCGAATGGCGAGGTCATACAGATTCACTTCAACCACGCTGAGACCGTCATCGTTGCGGAGCTTGTTGGTCACGCGTTCCCGCATTTCGTCGACGCCGTGCGCCCACGCGGGTGAGTAGTGGTAGATGAAAAAAGGCACCTCCTTAGAGAGGCCCTCCATCTTCAAAAACCGCTCGCTGCGCAGCACCCCGTAAACATGCTTTTCATCACTCATGAGGCTTCGCTCGGTCATCTTCATCGCTGCACCTCGATTGGCAAACTGGTGGGGAAAAATCGGATATCGCTCGGGGTGCGGGCGGCTAGGGCTTCTTGGACACGTCCCGAGAACACTGCGGGGATGATGTCGCCTCGTTTAGTTAGAAGCCCCGCTTCGTGAAGCATCCGGAAGGCATTCCGTCGAAGCTCGGCGCGAGTGGACGGTTTCAACTCGTCAAGCTCCGTGTGCCACAAACTTTTCCCTGCCATGAATCGTTCAAAGTCTTCATTCCCGACATTAGGCGTCATCAGCAGGAACCGTTCACGAACGACCTCTTCGGCGAAGTCCCCAATGAGCTCGTAGCGACGACACGCAGCAGCCCACATTAGGTGGCAGCGCTCGGTAAGACTCAAATCTGTGAAAAGTTCGAGCTCTGCGTCTTCGAGGACGGACACGCGTTGGATCGTCTCCCGCGTCACGCGGACGCTAGACGACGTCGTACGAGCCTGCAATAGATTCTGCTGGGTGACAGCCTGCCTCACCGTTGCCCAATCGAGCAACCGCAGATATTCGGACACGATCACATCTGCCTCGCGCACCAAGAGCCCCCCACTTGTGAACGACAGCGCATAGCGGTCGTGCTGTTCAGTAGCGGTCACCCTACGCACTCCTTACGAACTTTGAGGAATAATTAAGAATATGAGAAACCGCCGACATCGGTAACCAACATCTCATACCTTCAAGTCTGGATTACTGAGCTGAGTGCGGCTTCGCCAGACGCCCCCCATAACCAACACGAGTAGCTTGAACTCTCCTCACCACGTCGTTCTCACCCATTTGCGGTATCGGTGATGATCATCAGGCTACTTTTATTTTTCTCAACCAACACTTTTGGCCACTCAGCCTCAGCAAAAAATCCGCTCCTCAGGCGTTAGGGCCGCATAGTTCGCGGGCAACTTCGCCAGCAGCTTCTGAGTTTTTACTTCCTCGATTTTTTCACTCTGGTCAGATTCCACTAGATATGTCCCAGCCCTTTCAACATTTCGATGTCCTCGTCAGTCCACGTCTGGTTTGGGTACCACCTTGCCGCTTTTTCCCGGTCCTCCTGTGTCACCCGCGGCGACTCGATCGCGTGCATGGTTGCCCAAACTTGATGCAGTGCCTCAGTGAATTGGTGGCCTCTGGTTTGGACCATGTGGGACTTGTAATTGGTGTAATTGAGCCGGGAAACCTGCTCTAGTAGCCACTCTGCGAACACATCCCTGCCCACATGAATCCGGAACGGATAGTCATTGGTTGGGGTGGCCATGATTGCCGTCTCAGAGGCGCCAGAAAGCCTCCTAAGCGACGTTTCCTCCCTTGCGCGGACTACGAACACATCGGGGTTCTCAAAGTGCTCTACAACGCTTAAAAAGCCGGTCTCAATGATCGACGCGGCGCCTCCCTCAGCCTTAGTGAAACCCTTGCGGGAGCCGTACCGCGCGGTCGTTAGCAACGAAAACCGGGGCAGCACTGACCGACACAACCGTGTTGCTGAGCTCATCGACAACGACACCCATGCCGTCTTTACTAAAGAAGAATTGGGTGCCGACCGGGACTGATGCAGGTTTAGGGGACAGTTTTAGTCACGCGGCCACAGCGGCCGGTGTTGCCATCATGGTCTCGAATTCAATCGGCGTCAAACGCCCTAGTGCGGCTTGACGCC
>Ga0075118_10001731_pt1 | contig 14959 bp, 12 predicted proteins | sample AntAceMetag02UKE_FD_69794 | JGI IMG/M metagenome (GOLD analysis project Ga0075118, IMG submission 69794) | Saline lake microbial communities from Ace Lake, Antarctica - Antarctic Ace Lake Metagenome 02UKE | ecosystem: Environmental > Aquatic > Non-marine Saline and Alkaline > Saline | place...
GAAACGATCGCGAACTGAAACGCATTGGGATCGTTGTGGAAATCGAGATGACTCCACGGATTCACTGCCCCCGTTTCGTCGGTGGTCACTCGGATGGAGCGTAGGGCCTCGGAGTGAGAGGTGTGATCACCTTGGCCGGGACTGGTTTCGTGGGCGATCGCAACGCCAAAGCCACTCAGTCCGGCGACGATCAAGAGCAAAGCACGGGGGTAGCGCATGCCGACGACCGTTGGCGAAGCGGCGAGTGCTGTCAATTTGGTGATGAGTGGTGGGGATTGAAAGCGGGCTCTAACGCACCGAATAAAAGGAAGTCAAAGAGGGTGTATGCCCCCCGCAGGGGATTTCGTTGAGTCTCTACCGGCTATCCCAGTCTGCTGGCTCGTAACTCGATCCGCAATCGCGCCGCGGTGGCCCCAAGCTCCGCAGGCGCTGCGTCGCACGCTATAGCTCGCGGATGTCTTTGGCGCGCAGGGCGGTGGACTGGTGATGGTTTACCGGCTCGTCGGTTAGGATGCGGATGTTGCGGAGGTAGACGGCGCCGCCTTGGTGGCCCTTGGTGAGGCGGTGGATCTGGAATCCGATCGTGCCGGCCGCAGTATGATCATCGAGGAGGTGGAGCGTGGGCACTCCGTTTACCCAGATCCGGAAGGTGGGGCCGATGGCTTCGATGCGGTAGTGATTCCACGCGGAGGGTTCATACGCCGCGCGGGCGGTTTCCTGGTCTTCGAGCGAATACAACCAGCCGCGGCCGCCCTCTTCGTAGATGCCGCCGGTCCATTGGCGCGGAGATTGATCGATCTCCATTTGGTAACCGTGGGCGCGTCCGTCGTTCACTTCGGGGAGGTGCTGGCCGCGCAGGAGAATACCGGAGTTGAGATCGCCGATTACTTTGACGTCCAACTCGAGAATGAAGTCGGAGTAGGTTTGTTCTGTAACGAGGTAAGTCATCGCGGTGGCGTCTTGGTTGACCGCGATGATCGCGCCGTCGTCGACCAACACCGCCGAGGAGCCATTTACGATATCCCAGCCGTCCAGGGAATGTCCGTCGAAGAGGCTTTGCCATTGGGGCGCGGGCACGGGGTTGAGGCGGTAGAGTTCGCCGTAGTTGGGATCGCGGGAATTGAGCGCCACGTAGAGGTGGCCATCGGGTCCGCTGAGCACATCGCGCACGCGGCCTTGGCCCTTGAGCACGATCTCATCTGCGATGACTTCGCCGTCGCGGATGACGAGGCGGTGGAGCTGTTGAGAGGCCATGCCGGAGACGAACAGGTCACCGTTCCAGGCGGGGAATTTATCGCCTTCGTAGAAGTCGATACCGCAGACGGCGATGGAGGGATTCCAGTAGTGCGCGGGTTGGGCGAGACCATCGCGGGCGGTCTGGTCGGTAATCGGGGTGCCGTTGTAGTTCATGCCGTAGGTGATCTCGGGCCAACCGTAGTTCACGCCGGGCTCAATCAGGTTGACCTCATCGCCGCCGCGGGGGCCGTGCTCGGTTTCCCAAAGCAGTCCGGTAGCCGGATCGATATCGAGGCCCTGCGCGTTGCGATTGCCCAAGGTCCAAAGCGAGGGGTAGGCGTCGGGCTGGCTGGCGAAGGGATTGTGGGGCGGAATGCGACCATCATCAAAGATGCGGTGGATCTTGCCGTTGGGTTTGGTGACGTCTTGGGCCATCTCCATCCGACCGCGGTCGCCGATGCTGAAGAAGAGGTAGCCGTCTTGGAAGACGAAGCGGGTGCCGAAATGGACGCCGGAGCTGGTGTGGAACTCGCCGGGGACGCGGAAAATATCTTCTTGGTCGATCCATTGGTCGTCTTTGATGCGACCACGCACGATGGCGGTCATGCCGGCGTCTTTGCCGTCCTCTTGCGCGCCGATATTTTCGGAGTAGCCGAGGTAGATCCAGCCGTTGTCGGCGTAGTCGGGATGGAGGGCGACTTCGAGGAGACCGCCTTGGCCGTGTTGCCAGACCTCGGGAGTGCCTTCGATGAGGTGATTCACGCCAGCGGCGTGTCGCCAGAGGGGACCATCGCGTTGGACGAGGAGGATCGAGTTGTCCGGCATGAAAGCCATCGACCACAGGATGTCCTCTACTTGGGTAATCTTCTCCAAAGTGAAGTTGTGTTGAGACGTCGAAAACACGCCGCCTTGAGGTTGGGTTCTGGCGGTGGTCTCAGTAGTGCGGGCGATCTGACCTTGCTCGCGAATATAGATTACGAGGGCACGGATTTGCTCATCATCGAGCACGCCCTGCCACGGAACCATGCCGAGATCGGGAAAACCGGCGGCGATCGATTTGGTGATTTCGGCGTCGCTGCTGCCGTGTTTCCACGTGTCATCGACCAAGGAACCGCCTTGGCCGCCGGCGAGGTTTTTACCATGACACGATGCGCAGTAGATTTGGTAGATCTCGTCGACGGAGCCGGTGCCGATCCGGTTTTGGGCCAACGCAAAGTTGGAGGTAATCGCGACGACAGTGAGGGAAAGAAGGAGGCGCGTCATAAAATACAGTTCGGTAAAAGGACTCCGGTTTTGAGTCGAATCTTACGGAAAAGCAACGGATGAAGCCGCGGGCCAGCGAGGAAGAGTTTACCCGGGCACGGCGTAGACTTCCACGATGGCGATGCCTTCGACGCCGGTGGCGGCGGTGACTTGCGCGGTGTAAACGCCGGGCGGCAACGTGACCAACAACACGGCATCGCCCCCGCCACGGGTGAGCGCGAACGCGCCAACCTCGGCGGAGACCGCGGTGATCTCGGCGACGGCGGATTCCGCGCCCTCGCCCCAGTTGTCGTTGGTGGCCAGGACCTGTTCGGTGGAGTTGATGAGCGTCAGGACTGGATCGGGCAGCGTGGTGCCGGGGGCGAAGCCATAGAAGATTTCGAGCTCTGGGCCGATGCTGCGAATCAAGAGCCGGCTATTGGATTCGGTGACTACGATTCCCGGGATCATGACGGTCGCGCCCGGGCCGACCGCCGTCGTTGTCGATGGTCGATGCGTATTCGGGAATATCGCGGATCGTTGCCATCGCGACGGGGGTCGTTGTCCTGCCGAATCCACAACCAATCGCCGACGGCGAGGTCGCTGACGGCGGAAAGCGTGATCGCAGTCGAACCCCTGGTGAGTCCTCCGGTGATGTTTTTGGCGCTGCCGTCGGCAAGGCCGGCGATCTCGAACAGGCCGGCGTCCTCCGCCTGAGGATCCATGAAGAGGATTTTGGTTAAGCGGGTGCCAGCGCCGCGGATGATCACCCCGGGCAGCGACCGTGAGCTGGAGGAGCGAAAATTGATCCGGTTTTCAAAGCGGTAGGTGCCAGCGGGGAAATAGATGACCGTGTCGGTGGTTAGGCCGTCGACGAGGGATTGGAGTAGTGGGGCGTTGTCGCTCAGCCCGGAGTTGTCGCCGCCGGCGGCGATGAAATCGATCACGTTGGTGTAGTGGGAGATTCTGCCTTCGACGCCTGCCTGCGTCCAATCGATTAAGCGGGCAGTGAGGTTGATCGGGATTTCCCCGCCGCCGCCGGCCGCAGGGACGGTCACGGTGACATCATCGATCCGTAAATCGAGTTCGGTCGAGCCGGTGCCGATGATGAAATTGGTGAAGGCACTCAGCGCGCCGCCCGCGGTCGCGGTGGAGGTCTCCTGTTGGAGCGCGCCGTTCCAGTAAAAGCGTAGGGTGTTCTGGGAGTTGCTTTGGCGCTCGATCTCGATGCGCACGGTGTGGGCGCTGTTGCCGGCGTTGTTGAGATCGCGGAAGATACGCATGCCGGATTCGCCGCCGACGCCGCCGCGAAAGTAGTAGCCGGTCCCACTCTCGGTGCTGCTGGTCCAACCGTTACCGCTGGTGGCCGCGTTGACGGGTGAGCCGTTGCTGTGATGCAGCCCGAAGCGGATGCCCCCGTCGGTTAGCGGCGCTGAATCGGGTCATCCGGAGTTTAAGGCTCACGGTTTAAAGTGCGCCGGTATCGGCGATGGGTGCCTCGCTCGGAAAAGAGGCGGTAGCACGCGAAAAGCTGTCGGAGCTGATCAGTTGCAGCGCGTTGCCGGCACCAATACCCGCGCCGTCATCGGCGATACTCAGGGTGGCCGAGCTGCCCACAAACTAATCGGCCCCCGCCGCGTCGCTGCCGCCGACTACGGCGCCATCGGAAAAGGGGTCTTCCAGCAACGTGGTTGCGAACGCGGCGGGAACTAGGCTGAGGCAGAGCCCGGTCGTGAGAGAGGGGCGACGAAAATAAGGGAGGGGCGAGAAGGATAGCACGGCAGGGAGGGGTTAAGAAGAGAGCCTCTTAAAGGAGTTAATATTTATTAACCTTCAACTCCATTTCTCTCCGCGATTCCGGAGCGCGGTTATTGGGGTCTTGGCTGGGCCCGCGATTTTAATACTTTTTGGGACGAGATAGATTTTTAAGGGGTGAAACTTTTGGCGCCGAATAGCGTCTCTACTCGGGTCGCACCATATCTTCGCAGGAGCCGGTCACCTCTTTTATCCCTCATTATGATCCCCGTTATGTTCATTCGCTCACGCTGGATCGCAGTTGTTTTTGCCGCCGCATCCGCTTGGGCCGAACCCGGCAACGAACGGTTGCTGAATCTGTCGTCGCGGGGCTGGGTGGGCAGCGGAAGTGAAGTCTTCGTCGCAGGGTTCGTGATTGGTCCCGGTGAAGCCAAGCAAGTATTGATTCGGGGCATTGGACCGACGCTGGCGAGCCACGGCGTCGGCGGGGTGCTGGCGAATCCCGAGCTGCGGCTTTACGATGGCGATGACAATTTGATCGCGACCAACGACAACTGGGGGCCGGATGCGGGATCCTCGTTTGGGACAGTGGGGGCATTTGTTCTACCACCGGGTAGCCAAGATGCAGCGATGGTAGTGACCCTCGAACCAGGGGTATATTCGGCGCATGCCTCGGGATTGGGCGCGGTTGCCAATGGCCAAGGCATGATCGAAATCTACGATCTATCGGGCGAGGCCCGGTTGATGAACCTGTCGACGCGAGGCCGGATCGAAGCGGATCGGTCGCTGGTGATTTCGGGTTTTGTGGTGGCTCTGGGAGCCGTTAATCGGCGCCTGCTGGTTAGGGCGGTAGGGCCGACGTTGGCGAATTTCGGCGTGGAGGGAGTGCTGGCGGATCCGGCTATCGCGGTGGTGCGCGCGGGGGATGCCGTGCAGATTGCGAGTAACGATGACTGGGGCACGTTCGGCGATCCCGAGAATTTGGCGGCGATTTTTAATGTGGTCGGCGCGTTCGCGCTACCACTCGGCAGCAAGGATGCCGTCGCGCTCATCGAACTCGCCCCGGGAATTTACACGATGCAAGTGAGCGGCGTGGGCAATGCGTCAGGAATTTCGTTGGTGGAAGTCTACGACCTCACCGAGGTTGATGCGCCGGCGGTGAGTATCGCGGCGACCGTTGCGACCACGGATACAAATGATGCCACGACTCCCGGGTTGTTCTCCCTCAGTCGGACCGGGGATCTCTCGGAGTCCCTAACCGTTTCGCTCGGCGTGGGAGGTTCCGCCGTGAACGGAACCGACTACATCTTCATCCCCGCGGAGGTGACCTTCGCGCCGGGTGAAGCCACCGCTACGATAGCGATCAATGCTTACAGCAACACGGTTTCGACCGATTCGAGTAAAACGGTGATCTTATCGGTGAAACCGGGGAGCGACTATCTGCCCGGAACGCAGCCTTCCGCGACGGTGGCAATCGTGCTCGTGCCGGGGGAGCTTTTTATCAGTAATCTTCGTCCGCTGGGCTCGATCGTATCGGCGGCTTACGGTTCAATTTCGATTCAGCTTTCGGCCGATGAAACAACTACATTAGTCAACATGTCGTTTGCGGGCCTGACCTCTCCCCAGACGGTGGCGTATTTGCGATTCGGCGTCCCGGGAGACAACGGCCTGTATCTGTTTCGCTTGCCGACTGGGCAGGTAATTAACCGGCGCTGGGATTTTACGCCCACGGGCGGGCTTAGTGCCGCGGACTTGGTGCAAGCGTTGCGCGAGGGCCGGATTTACGTGAGTATCGGGAGCGCAAATTACCCCGGTGGCGAGTTGGCGGGTTCACTCATATTGCACAACGGGGCGTTCGAGTTTGAGGAGCCCCCGGCTCCGCCGGCAGTGGGCGATGCGGTCGCGACTGACGTGGAGGCGGCCCGGTTTTTGACTCAGGCTACGTTCGGCCCGACGCGGCCGGACATTGATCGGCTCAAGGAGATCGGGATCGATGCCTGGATCAACGAACAGATAGCCAAGCCGATTTCCTATCTCAGCGCCGACACGGTGGCGGAGTGGCAAGCGGTGCCACAGGGTGGGCGCGGAATGGATAACGCTCGTCCGGGGTTCCACCACCGCAATTCTGCGTGGTTCAAAGACGTGATCTCGGGCGAAGACCAGTTGCGGCAACGGGTCGCCTTTGCGCTGAGTCAGATCTTCGTGCTTTCGATCGAAAACGCTCAGGTCGGTAACTGGGAGAATGGCGTCACGGCTTTCTATGACGTATTGATGGATGAGGCGTTCGGCGACTTCCGGTCGCTGCTGGAGCGGGTGACCCTGCAACCGTCGATGGGGATCTATTTAAGCTACTTGCGGAATGCTAAGGCGGATCCCGAAACGGGGGCATTGCCGGATGAAAACTATGCGCGCGAAGTAATGCAGTTGTTCACCATCGGACTGAACGAACTGCAGCCCGACGGCACGCTGAAGCTCGATGATCGCGGCTTGCCGATTGCGACTTACGACAACGGAACTATCGAAGAGATGGCGAAGGTGTTCACGGGATGGACCTTCGCCTCGGCGAATCCGAATTTTGATAATCAGTTCCGTCGGTCGCAACGAGATGACGCGAGTCCGATGATCCTGTTTCCGCAGTTTCACGATGATTCCGAGAAGACGATTGTGACCGGAAGAGTGCTGCCGGCGGGGCAGGGAGGCGCAGCGGATTTACGCGATACCTTGGATACGTTGTTCGATCATCCGAATACGGGCCCGTTTATTTCTCGGCGATTGATTCAACGCTTGGTCACGAGCAACCCGAGCCCGGCGTATGTCTACCGGGTGGCTCAGGTCTTCGCGGATAACGGAGAAGGCCAGCGGGGTGATTTGGGAGCGGTCGTGCGGGCGATTTTGACCGATTACGAAGCCCGGTCCCCGGAGATCGCCAGCACGGGGTCGTTTGGGAAATTGAAGGAACCGCTGCTGCGGTTTGCGGGGCTGATCCGGTTGCTGCCGATTTCTGCTGCGGATGGCCGTCTCGATGTTCGGGGGATGGAATCCCTACTCGCGCAGGAGCCCCTGCGCGCGCCCAGTGTATTTAACTTCTTCGAACCCGATTTTACCCGGCCTGGCCCCTTGGCGGCAGCGGGACTTTACGCCCCGGAGTTTCAGATCCTCACCGATACGACGGCGATCACAGCCCCCAACATGTATTACGACCATCTGTTCGGCAGCCCGGGCGGTATCACGATGAATTTTGATTTGATCGTGGGATTGGCCAATGAACCGGATCAACTGATCGCGATCCTCAACCTGCATTTGGCGGCGGGGCAGTTGTCGGCCACCAGTATCGCCCAGCTTAAGGCCGCCCATGCCGCTTTGCCCTCCGGGACCTCAGCGCTCAATACCGTCCGCTCTATAACCTACCTTGCCCTGTTAACGCCGCAAGCGGCGGTGCAGCGCTAGCCGTCGAAATCGCTATGAATTCCAAGACTTATCTGCCTGATTTGGGTCGCCGCAATTTCATCCGCTCGTGTTGCGCAGCGGTAGGCTCGACCGGGTTGCTTTCGGCGATGGCGCAATTGCGACTCATGGGGGCCGTGGCGGGAGATTCCGCGGGCGATGATTACAAGGCGTTGGTGTGTTTGTTCCTCAACGGAGGTAATGACGCCAACAACCTCTTAGTGCCGTATGATGGAACCGGATACGCCAATTACGCGGCGGCTCGTACGACGTTGGCCCTGCCGCAATCGAGTCTACTGTCGATCTCGCCGCTCACGACCGACGGACGCAGTTATGGTTTACACGGATCGGTGGGCCCCTTGCGGGAACTCTTTGCGGCGGGTAATCTTGCCTTTTTGGCGAACGTGGGAACCTTAGTGGTGCCGACTACGCGAGCCCAGTTTGAGGCGGGTTCCGTGCCGCTGCCGGCCCAGTTATTTTCCCATAATGATCAGCAGGTGCAGTGGCAAAGTAGCTTGCCGGATTTGCCGTTCACCAGCGGATGGGGTGGCCGCTTGGCGGATTTGACCAACGCGTTCAACGAAAACTCGACTTTGTCGATGTCCATCAGTCTGGACGGCCAGAACTCGTTCCAAGTCGGGCAGTCTGTATCGCAGTTCTCCGTAAATCGCACTGGAGTCGTGAATCTTTCGGGCTCCAATAACGCAGCCGGAGAGGTGAGACTGCAGGCGTTGAAGTCGGTGCTGGGGCAAGAAAACCAACACCTCTTTCAAACCGCTTTCGGCGACCTGACATCCTCGGCGATCGATACGAGTGCCTTGCTTGGCGAGGCGCTGGAGGGCGCGCCCGCCATCAATACGGCGTTTCCGGCGGGGCGTCTTGGGGAACAGCTGGCGATGATTGCTCGGCTGATTTCGGTGGCACCCCAGTTTGGCTTAAAACGGCAGGTATTCTTCGCCCGGCTGGGCGGTTGGGATCTCCACGACACTCAAATCGACGCGCATGCTTTGTTGCTCGAAGAAATCGCCACGGGGATGAAGGCGTTTTACGACGCGACGGTGGAGCTTGGCTGCGAAAACCAAGTCACGACGTTCTCCTCTTCTGATTTTGGCCGCACCTTTAATACCAATGGCGACGGCTCCGATCACGGGTGGGGTAGTCATCAGATGGTCATGGGAGGCGCAGTGAGAGGTAGCGATATCTATGGCACAATGCCGGTGCTCGAGATCAACGGTCCTGACGATACCGGTCGGGGGCGTTGGATCCCGACGACGAGTGTGGACGAGTATGCGGCGACGTTGGCCAGTTGGTTTGGGGTGAGCCCAACCGACCTGCCGCTAGTGCTTCCGAATATCGGCAGATTTGGTCAGCCGGATCTCGGCTTCATGCTATGAGTTCGACGCGCGGGCTCATCACGGCGATTGTCGTTGTCGCGATACTGATTTGGGGAGTGTGGCGGGCAGGTCCATCTTCACCGCCGGGTGAAATGGGGGAAAGCCCGAGCCGGGCTTCGATTGGTGAGACCGGTGCAGTCTCAGGCTCGGCTTCAATCCCGGCCGCCCCGACTAGCGGTGCATTCCTGCTCGATCCGGCGGGTGATCCCTTGGCTGGATTGGTCGGAGCGGGGCTAAACCACCCCCTTGGTGATGCGCGTCGCGATCTCAGCATCGTTGAAAATATTTTAGATGCGTGGCGGACCAACTTTCCCAAGTCGGGCAATCCGGTGGGGCTGAATCGCGACATTACGCGCGCTTTGACCGGAGCGAATCCGTTGCGAGTAGCATTCGTGCCGGCGGACCATCCCGCCATCAACGAAGCGGGCGAGTTGTGTGATCGATGGGGGACGCCGTTGATCTTCCATCAGATTTCCGGGGTCCACATGGAATTGAGATCTGCCGGCTCGGATCGGATTCCTTACACGGAAGACGACCTTATCTGGAACGAAGCGGAGCCGCTCTGAATCTAACTGCTGCTGCACCTCACCAGATCGCGAGGACCTGATCGATGTAAGGGGTCATGACGCGGTGGCCGATCAGCCAGTAGATTGCGGCGGCAATAGCTAGCATGGGCCCGAATGGCACCTGAGCGCCCATGGCGAGTTCGGTTTCTTCGCCCTCAGGCGTCTCCGCGCGCAGGTTTCCGGAGCTTTTACCCCCGGTGGCCTTAGTCACTACTAGCGCGATTATGAACCAGATAGTACCGACGATGGCTCCGCCGAAAATGGTGAAGACCGCCCCCTGCCAGCCGAGGAACGCGCCGATCAATCCCATGAATTTAACATCGCCGAAGCCCATGGCCTCCTTGCGCAGGACGGCCTCGGCGATCAGCCCGATCCAGAGGATCAACGCCGAGCCGATCAGGGCGCCGACGACAGCGGCAAAGGCAGCGCGAATACTGCCAAGCAGGTAGAGCGGACTGGTATCGTAGCCGTGGAGCGAGGGGATGGCGGCGGCGACTCCAACGGCCGCAACGGTCCCCCAAATGGTGATCCCATCGGGGATGATCATGTGATCCAGATCGATAAAGGTGGCCGCGACCAACAGGCCTAAGAGCACCATGCCAGCGATGGCGGCCATGGGCGGGTGGCTCAACCAACTCGCCAAGAAAAGTAAGCCGGTGAGCAGTTCGACGAACGCGTAGCGAAACGAGTAGGGGCGGCCGCAGCAGCGGGCTTTGCCCCGGAGGAGAAACCAGCTGAGAATTGGGATATTGTCATACCACGCGATGGCTCGCCCGCAGCCGCAATGAGAGCCCGGTCGCACAATCGATTCCCCCTTCGGCATGCGGTAGATGACGACGTTTAGAAAGCTCCCCAGCATCGCCCCAAAAACAAATACCACGGGTGGGAAAAACCACGGAAAGGCCGTGTTAAACTGGATGAGATCAAATTCCATTCCGAGAGATGATGCGGGCAAGGAAGAACATCCGCCGACCGGCAAAGTAGTCTAAAAACTGGGTTCGGCGGGGATTACGCCGACAACCTTGATCTCAATGGGACCGATCTCGGTCGTAAGCCCTAGATTTTCCCGATAGATGTTGGTGATCTCTTGGGTGAGATAACCTTGGATGGCGTCGAGCTTGGCCTCGGGGCGAACCTTGAGTCGTAGCTTGGTATTGAAACGATCTCCGCGGATGCGAATGGAAGCATTAGCGGAAACAACGCCGCGAACCTGCTCACAGCAGGCTTCGACCATGCGATGCAAGGCGCGGCGCGAAATCAGTAGCTGGCCCCCATCCGTGGAAGCGAGCAGGAGGGATCTGGGTTGACGAAAGAAAATGAGGACCAGCAGCAACGCGAGTCCACCGCCGACCACGATCGTCGAGATAGGGGAACTAAACCAGAAGTCGGATAAAAAACTCACAATCGAAAATGGGCTTAATCGGTCCCGGCGTTATCGGGCCAAAGGTCATCTTCGGTGGAACTGCCCCCGTCGGGGAGACGCACCCCCTCGATGATGACGTCGACCTTCAGAACCTCTTTGCCGGTCATCGCCATGACCTGCTTGCGCACGTCGATTTGGACGTCGTAGGCAGTCTGCCCGATTTCCGATCCGTAGGATACGATCAGACGGAGCTCAATTTCGTAAGCCCCGCTCTCGGATTCATTGACGCGGACCCCGCGATTATCGGCATCTTTCTTGGTGAAAATCTCACCAATACCGTCGACGATACCGCCCCCGACACCGGAAACACCCTTAACTTGAAGGGCGGCTAATCGCACGATGCCAGCAATGACATTGTGATTGATTTTAATGTCCCCTAAATCGGGTTGATCGTCGTAGCGAGGGGGGGATTGAAACTCGGGCGAGTGCATTTATCAGAGGGAGTTAGGCGACATTCGCGGCTGAAGCAAGGCTGCGCCGCAGCCATTGGAGGCGGTCCCTATATCCAGAGGGGCAGCTCATTCAAACATCTCAGCCGGGGTGCGATTAGCGAAATCTTCCATGTAAGCCGTGGTCGCTTTTCCCTCCTTGAATACGGGGTCCATCATGATCGCTTTGTGGAGCGGGATGGTGGTTTTGATTCCGCGGATCAGATATTCACTGAGAGCACGATACGTGCGCTCGATGGCGATTTCCCGAGTCTTTCCGTAGCAAATCAGTTTGCCGATCATGGAGTCGTAGTAGGGAGGAATCTGGTAGCCGGAGTAGGCATGACTGTCGACGCGGACGCCGTGTCCCCCTGGCGAGTAATAGAGCCCAATGGTGCCCGGGGAGGGAATGAAATTACGGGCCGGATCTTCCGCATTGATCCGACACTCAATGGCGTGTCGATCAAAGGTGATATCCTCTTGGCGGAAGCTGAGCCGTTCTCCGTTGGCAATCAGGATTTGCTGCTTAATCAGATCGATGCCGGTGACTTCTTCGGTTACGGGATGCTCCACCTGAATGCGGGTGTTCATCTCGATGAAGTAGAAGTTACCCTCGGCATCGACCAGAAACTCGACCGTGCCGGCGTTTTGGTAATCGGCGGCTTTAGCGGCTTTGATCGCGGCTCTGCCCATCTCTTCGCGGAGAGCCGGTCGGGTCATGAGGAATGGCGAAGGTGCCTCCTCGATCAGTTTTTGATGCCGGCGTTGCACCGAGCAATCGCGTTCGCCGAGGTGAACCATATTGCCGTGCTCGTCGGCGAGAATCTGGAATTCGATGTGCCGCGGCTTCTCAATAAATTTTTCGATATAGACCGAGCCGTCACCGAAAGCTTTTTCGGCTTCGTTTTTGGCGACGTGTAGCTCCTTCGCGAACGACACATCGTTATGGGCGATGCGCATGCCGCGACCGCCTCCCCCCGAAACTGCCTTGATGATCACGGGATAGCCGATCGAGCGGGCGAGCTTGATGGCATCCGTTTCGTTGGCTACGGGACCGTCGGATCCTGGCACGACGGGGACCCCGGCCCTCTTGACGGTCTCCTTAGCGACCGCTTTGTCACCCATTTTGCGGATGGCCGACGATGGGGGCCCGATAAATTTGATGTTGCAGGTCTCACATTGCTCGGCGAACTCGGCGTTCTCGGAGAGAAATCCGAACCCGGGATGAATCGCGTCAACATCAGCGATCTCGGCGGCGGCGATGATGCGGTCAGCCTTGAGGTAACTGTCGGAGCTTTTCGGACCTCCGATGCAAATAGCTTCGTCCGCCAACTGGACATGCAGTGACTGCACATCTGCTTCGGAGTAAACGGCAAGGGACTTGACTCCGAGTTCGCGGCAGGCGCGAACGATGCGGAGAGCGATTTCACCGCGGTTGGCGATGAGGATCTTTTGAATCATACGGGAAATTATTCAGGGACAAGGAGCATCCATCCTAGAGAACCAGGAGTGGGGCTGAGGGTCAGTGGATGAAATCACGCCGTTTTCAACTTGAAGAGTTTCTGGCCATACTCGATGGGATCACCGTCTTCCACGAGCACCTCAACGATCATTCCTTTGGACTCCGCCTGGATCTCGTTCATAATCTTCATAGCCTCCAAAATACATACTACGGAGGATTCAGTAACACTGTTTCCTACGTCCGCGAACGGCTTGGCCTCGGGTGACGGCGAACGGTAAAAAGTTCCGACCATAGGGGCTTTGATAAAGCCGATTCCGACTTCCTCTGCAGCTAAGGCGGGGGCCGTCGCTGATGGCGGCATTGCAGACATTGGAGCCATCGTGGCATATCCGGAAGCATCAGTGGCGACGACGAAAGGGGGAACTGAGTTCTTCGAGACCCCGTTCGACCGTCCCGCGCCGCGCCGGATTTTCAGTTTGAAACCCTCTTCCTCGACGGAAAATTCGTTCAGTTCGGCTCGTTTCATCAGATCGATGACTTGTTTGATTTGTTTGATATCCAAAATGAATGCCTCGGTTGAATTGCGTGAAGGGTTCCGGTGTTAGTGCCGTCCCGACGTGTGGCGTTCAAAAAGATTTAACTTAAAAGGTGCAATGCCGGTTTTTACCTTATTTCCTCAAAATTCCTGACTTTTCGTCCTAAAAACGCTCAAAAATTTGCGATAACGAGATATTTACCGCCAGGCGAGTGATTGCCCGATACCGCCCCATGGGAAATATTCGGCGGGGCGATAGGGGCGATAGATCTTCAGTTAAGAGAGCTTAGCATAACTACATCGCGCAGGTTATCTAGCCCGGGATATGCCTCCGCATGAGCGATCCCAGGCCATGTCTTGACCTTTTTTTGGGCGCTCCAACGGCATGCTGATGCGCTCAAACTGTGGTCGAAGTCGATGAATCCCTCGCAGGCTCGCTCCATCTGAGGCTTTTGCAGTTTCGGCCGCAAGCGACGCCTGCCATACCCTTCAACGCTACCAACGCGGATAGCGCATGTGGTCGCGATGCCATTACAATTCAGGAGGCAAGTCATGCCACGGGCAGCTCGTTCGTGCCAACCACAACGAGCCTTCGCAGAAATCACGTTCTTGCTGTTTGTTGTGGTTCACCGGCTGTCGAATGCTTGGCCCCTTTGATCAGGGGTGCTAGCGCCTTTCTCCCCTGAAAACAGATGCACGCTTTTACTGTTTCAGGCTCAAACCAATTACGGGTCAGACCTTAAATCCGGGGTTCAGCCCCAAATTCGTGGCCCTTATTGGCCTTTGCCGTTGGGTATCCGAAAGCCAGTAGAAGGAGTCGGAGCGGCATTCTAGCGGCACGAGCCCGCTTTGGGAAGGCATCCAGCTGACGCAATTGGCAAGCGATGATCGAATCATATCGCCGATGAGCCCCCCGCAGGAGAAACCGCATGCCGATCCGTTGAGGAGAGCGAGCCTAGCGAAAACGCCACAATTCATCGAATTAAAACGTATCCGGAATTAAAATACGCACTAATTTTACTCGTTTAAGATGTTGAAGATTAACATTTTAAAACTTTATTCGAATTTTGATTTTAAAATGCTTGATACGAGGTCCGCTTTTTTCATGTTTCGGCGTCCCGCTGGTCGTTCAGGTCAACTAAAGGAACAGCGGGACGTTCATTGAAAACCAGTCCAGCAAGCTTCTTAAATCCATTTTGAAAATTATTCAGAAAAGGGGTTGACGAAGTAATTTTGGTTTGGTTTGTTGATCGCCTTTCTCCGGAAACGGAGAGGCTCTTTGAAAGTTATTTTGTGCGATTGATTGGGACCCCCAATCAACATATTCCAAATATAAATAAAACATTGGTAGTTACTTCGGTAACTTACCAGTAGTTCATGAATCACTAGGTTCTGAACTCTTTTCGGAGAGTTTGATCCTGGCTCAGAATGAACGCTGGCGGCGTGGTTAAGACATGCAAGTCGAACGGGATTT
>Ga0075118_10001736_pt1 | contig 14927 bp, 14 predicted proteins | sample AntAceMetag02UKE_FD_69794 | JGI IMG/M metagenome (GOLD analysis project Ga0075118, IMG submission 69794) | Saline lake microbial communities from Ace Lake, Antarctica - Antarctic Ace Lake Metagenome 02UKE | ecosystem: Environmental > Aquatic > Non-marine Saline and Alkaline > Saline | place...
TTTTACAATCCAAGACGGCGGCACTCGTCGTTAGGTGGAAAAAGCCCCTTGGAATTCGAACGAAAGGCCGCATAAATGAGTTGGGAGACCGGAACGTAAGCGGGACAAGACCAGTTCGGCGTTTTGATTTTGCCTCCGAATGGTAGCGCCTCAGCAGGCGACGCTTGCGGTAGATGAATATTTGAAGCTCATCCATGCGCCGTTTATCCACCCTGGCAATCAATTTAATCGCCTGCCATAACAGTTTTGGTGTCTCAGCGTGGGCCATTATTTTGGCATAAAGTATTTGCTTTGTTTCCAGCTCAGAAATCTCTTGCAGCAGGGGGTCGTCTTGGGCTTCAAAGGCCGCCAGTGCGAGGTGGGTGCACCTTAATTGCACCTCGGCACGCGCAAGGCTCAGAGCCAAGATTTCGGCCAAGGAGAGCACATCGTCTACACGCAATTTTGCGTCTGGTCTGTTGAGTATTATGCGAAACCACTGCTGAACAGAGCCCGCATCTGGCCCTGCGGTTAGCCCATGGCGCCTCGCATTTTGCGACGAGATCGCCTTGCCTGCCGAGGTTCGCGGGCCAGTGCCTTCACGTTTCTTCTTTGCACTGCGATTATCGCCAGGCATCACCCTCAAGCCTCTTCGGCTGTCGCCTCGATTGGCCTGAATTGTTGTAGGCGATCATTGTATAGGTTCAGGTCTTTTGAGACTCAGGCGGCTTCGGCCTGAGTGATTCGAAGGTACTCCATGGGGGTTTTACCTTTCAAGGCGTGATGCGGCCTGAATGTGTTGTATTTTTCGACAGCTTTTCGCAGATCAAACCTCATAGCTCCTATGCTGTCGGCAATGAGATCACGACACGCATAGAATTCCTCGCGAAAGGTACGGTTGCCACGTTCAACGCCACCGTTGTATTTTGGTCTGGCTGGTGGCAGTACAATCAGCGGGATTTTCATCTGCTCACATGCCGTCTCAAAGTCGGCCATAAACTCAGACCCACCATCGACTTGAATTGAGATGATCTTATAGGGAGCGATTTCCACAAGCTCTAGTAAAAACCGTTTGGCAGAACGTGCTGTGGCATTCGAATACACCTGCGCGTGGATATGTTTACTACGCCGCTCCCATGCTTGAAAATGTTTGCACGTGACACCGTTCTTAGTCGCAGTCATATGATCGATTTGCACGCGCTCACCTACCTCTATATCTGTGTAATCCTTGTATTTCCACCCTTTGGCATGGCCTTTGGAGAAGTTACGTGTACGCTTTTGGGGTGCAGACCTTGATCGTGTGATCAGACCTTTCTGTCGTAGAAAACTCAGGATGCGCCCCACGGTGCTATCACTTATGGTTTGGTTTTTATCACGGCGCAAAACAACCCCGATTTTCTCCTTTCCAAAGGTTTCATTATCGCGCCGAACCTCAAGCACCAACTGCTTTTCTGCCTCGCCCCACTGTGTCTTGTTGCGGTGCTTCAGAGCCTTTGATGGCGGTAGAATTGCCTGAGCCAAGTCCTTCAATATCCGCTTGTGACGGTAGTATGTCGCGCGGGAGATGCCGACAAATTTAGCGCATTTAGTTAGGGAAACGCCTTCTGCGCGTAAGGCGTTCCAATGCCGAACCCTGTCTTCGTATTTGATACGATATGCATCCAAACATTCTTGTGTTCGCGCCCATGCATAAAGTTTATAAACGTTCTTGTGCTGTCTTAGGATTTGCATATTGGCCTCGTGAGTTGGTTTTTTACAATACTCAGTCTCCGAGGCCGCCTAAATCTTGGCAACAAAAATCAGTCTCACATCTATCTGAACTTATTCACAATGAAACATAGTTTTATGATGTTTTTGTTTAGTGGAGGCGGGTACCGGAATCGAACCGGTGTACGCGGATTTGCAATTGATCCACATCTAATAGACGCAATGTCCTTCAATGGGTTATAGTGTAGATTATTCCGTGTGTACAAATTTGTGTACAGACAAGTATCAGCTGAAATTAAGTCAACTATCTGGTTTTATTGATATTTTATCAGTTTTGTGTTATAATAATCGTAAGAAAATGCACGGTTTAGTTACGTCTGTACTGTTCAAGGATAAATAAACATGAACGGAATTACAGATGTACTCAAATGAAAACCACAACTTTGAAAATGAACTGCTGAAAGCAGAAATTGCAAAAGCCGATCAACTGGCAAAAGCAGTGGGTACAACTGAGCTGGACCCTTTTGATAAAGCCAGCGTCCAGTTGATCAATAAATACAAAGACTGTGTTGAGGTTGTGGCTTTTAGAGACCAAATGAAACGTATCTGTGAACTGGCAGGCATCAATTACGAATTAGAAAAAAGCCGGTGGTGGGCAAAGTACCATCAGCTAAAAGACAAACGGGATTAAGGCTGGCACGCCAACTGATATAGTGCCGTGGTGGCGTATTTTGAAAACGTCATTGCCATCGAATTGCTCGTTATTCGCTTCAGCAGACACCCAGTGGGGTGCCTTAAAGATGCAGGACTGATCCTGACAAAATTTCTGCTGATAGGAATGGTGGTAAGTTCGAAAGAACTGAATTTAGGCTAAATTAATAATGGCTCAAAGTGAGAGGGAAACAACGCTTGGCAACAAGTGACCCTCAAAGACCCGCACGATGCTCTACAAATTCGTATCATCAGCAGCCCTCATACTGCGTGTGTGTCTTGCGTTTGGTGGCACAGTAAATGGGAGACAGCAAAACCTGCCCAGCCTTAATGGTGTGTGTATATGTGGATGACAAAAACTTCAGGAAAAGTTTGTCGTACTTTCGCCTGAAAGGGCGTTGGTATGACTACGGCTTAGGAAAAGTCATTAATCAAATACTCATTAAAATAATCAATCAAAATTAATCGAAGAAGGTGCAGGTGAAGATTGCGAAGCAATTTGAAACTTGCTGCTTGCTGTTAGGCAAGCATAACCATTGACCCCATAAATAATTTTACAAAAAGGAGATATTACATGTCATTCATTGAAGAGGCATATCTAGAACTAAAGACGATCGACCCAAGTATAACCGCAACTGAATTCAGCACTAAATGGCTCAACAAGTGCAGTTCCTATTACAGGTCATATAAAGCCAGAAATCGGGATATGACACTTCATGCACTGATGTGTTTGTTGGTTAATCTCTCAAATAAATCAGATGCATTGCGTATGAATAATAGCCATCAATTACTTCATGAAAAAGCGGATCAGTATGATCAGTTGGAAAGCTTGATAAAAAGCCAAATCAACAGTTTTATTGCCAAGTAGTGCTTTATTGGCATAGCTTGTTGCTATGTTCGATTTGTCTGATGAAGTATGTCATTTTTTGCATGGGAAGCGAAGGCTTACCGAAACTGACGTAAAGTTGGCTGGGCTATACGGTCCTCTATTAAAAACATCAGTTAGGCCAAGTGCAACAATACAAATCAGAGACTTTATAGCTCTTGCAAAGAATACCTATCCACCCAACCATTCTGTGATCAATAATATACTTCCAATAAGTATTGGCCGGCGATTTGAATGCTTTCGACTTTATCAAAAATTCAATGATCTACCTGACCTGTCTTCTTTGGTGGTCAGCGCTAATGGAATGAACAGTCCTCAATATCGGAACGATTTCGTACCAAAAGAACAAAGGAACGCTACTCTTTTTGTTAATTGGAATAACTTTATACCTGACGCCAACCAATCACTTAAAGAATATGATGATTTTTTTGATGCGCTTCATACATGTGCTTTTGAACGAAACAAGGTTGCATCCCAACTTTCCATACACAGAAAACTCGCTGAGTTAAAAATCGATCAATTTGCATATCGAAATAGCAAGGTCATGGCCTGCCTTACCACCAAGAGCATTCAGGATTTCTTAAAGCCATATCGCTTTGATCTTCGGAAACACATTCTGACTAGAGTTTTTGACAATATTTTGGTCGAAGAAGCATTTGAATTGCACGTACCCAATTTCAAAACCACAGTAGTAAATATGAATAAATCCAGACAGATCGACATCAAAAGTTCGTGAGTGCATTATCTGTGTATGAAGCAATCAGCACATGGATTGAAAAAGAAACTCCGTCGAGAACAACACCATGAACAGTGGCTGAGGAAAAACCTCAAAAGCTCAAGTCAACACTGGGAGTGTCGTAAGAACATTTTGAAGCTCAATACGAAAATTCGTGTAGATCTTCGAAATTAAACTCATCACCAAAATTAGTACTCAAAAAAGATGTTATAGAACTTACAATCTATAACATCTTTGTCTTCCAGTAATGATATCAGCGGGATAAATTTCTGCCTTTTCAGGTCGGCTTTTAAAATGTGTGACTTTATAATGTTTGATAACAAAACCAAACATTTGGGGGTAACGCCATGAAACAAGCAAAGCTATTAACTGAACCAGAATTTCGACGGCTCACCGCCATTGTAAACTCTTTAAGATACCAAACCCGCAATCACACAATAGTGGCATTTAGCTTTTATGCTGGGCTAAGAGCATGTGAAATTGCGGCACTGCGTATTGGTGACGTGTTTGATGAGGCAGGCGGTGTTAAAGACACCATTTATCTCAGCTCCGCTCAAACCAAAGGTTCAGACAGTGTCACTGTTTTGGTGAACACCAAGCTCAAACGGCAGCTTGTGAAGTTTGCCAAGCAATACCCAGTACATACCAGTAATAGATCAGCACCACTGCTGTTCAGCGCCAAGGGTGGAGGCTTTACCGCTCAGACCATAGTGAACTTGTTCAAACGCATTTACCAATTGGCAGGGATTGATGGAGCCAGCAGTCACAGTGGTCGCAGGCAGTTTGTCACTCAATTGGCCGACAGAGGCATCAACGCAAGACTGGCCCAGGTTCTAGCCCGACACAAGCACCTCAGCACTACGCAACGCTATATTGATGTGAACGAGAGCAAGTTGAGAAGTGCGATTGAATTGATTTAATCACCTGAGAGTTGCCTTAACCTTTTGAACCTTGCCATCTGGTCTGTTATGTCAACGACAGTTTCCTGTTCTGGCGCAGTCAGTTCTTCTAATATGGCCTCGATGGCATCAATCTTTACCTCCCGAATTGTACGCTTATTGACTAAGTAGCCTCCGCCTTTGTTGTTGAGACTTCGGGAGGTTATGATTTTCGGAAAACTATCGGGGTCTAACCCAAAGCTATTTTCAGGAGTAGTTTCAACTGCTCGATCAAACCAAGCTTCCAAATCAAGATCTCCCGCAATCTTCTCACTCAGATATTCCGCTAGGCGCTCAAACAGCGTGTCAGTATAATTGAACATCTTGTGTGCCGACTTGTGCTGCCCTTTTACACTCTTATTGTCCGCTTTATTGTATGAAAACGTTGCAGCTTTGAGACGCCGTTCATACTCAGTGATTTCTTTAGGTTTGTCCCCTAGCATCTCACGCAACTGTTCCTGTTCACGGTAGTCGTAACAATATCGTGCATATCCTTCAGCGCCCAAGACCGTTTTCAACTGTCGATTTTGCACGACTTTTCCACGACTAAGCCGCTCAAGAACTTGCTTGAGCTTATTAATGCGTTTCTCTTGAGATTTCATGCTTGGGTTTCTCAGACTTAGATCAGGCTTTGGGTCGTTCATGAATGTTATAATGGTGCCCTACCGGTACCAAAACAAAAAGGCATTTATTGTGGCTCGTATTAGCTCAAACCGCCATACTCTTTAAGCCAGCGATAATATGTCTGAATTATTAAGGCAAACATTGGCCCGAAGCGGTTCCACCAAAACCGGACCGTTTCATGGCTCACGTCGATACCCCGCTCATGAAGAAGGTCCTCCACATTACGGAGCGAAAGCGGAAATCGAACGTACATCATTACTGCAAGTCAGATGACTTCAGGACTGGTTTTAAAGTAGCGGAATGGAGAATGTTTTGTCATTCGGCATCGTTACAAATTAGCCCTGCCCGCTTCAAGCAAGTTTACTTTGACAGTGCCTTTTTTGTTATTCGACGCGGCTACCTGTCCGATTTCGTGCCATGATTTGTCTGATCAAAATTGGAGACATAGCAACTAAGCCGAGTACTAAAGTTAACATTCCAGGGGCTATAAATAAGAAGGACACCAACGCGACCCACCAGCGCTCCCATTTGGCCAAATGAGTAAAAAAATAGCCACTAAAGGCCACGCCGAGCGACGCGATCCCAAGCATTGCACCCAGTAAAGTGACTGAAAATAACCACCAGGTAAATCCATCCACGACTAAAAGAAGCGCGGGAGAGTAAACAAATACAAATGGTACTAAGGCCTTAGCAATGCCCAGTCTGAATGCGGTATTTCCAGTCTGAAAAGGATTGGAGCCTGCAATGCCAGCCGCTGCATATGCGGCTAGAGCGACAGGCGGTGTGATGTCAGCCAAAACCCCATAATAAAAGACGAAGAAATGCGCGACTAAAGGCTCGACCTGCAATTGAGCCAACGCGGGCGCTGCAACGGCAACCAAAATGATATATGTAGCCGTTGTAGGAATGCCAGCGCCCATAATGATGCATGAAATTGCAATTAGGATCAGGGATACAAAAAGGGCCCACTGCGTTATCGTAAAATATGACAAAACGGGAACTGAGTTTAGAAAACTGCCAATGTCTGACGCCGTTTGCACAACGACATAGCCCAAACGAAAACCAACACCAGTCAGTGTAACCACACCGACCACAACCCCAACAGTTGCTGCTGCAGCACCCACCGCCAACGTGTTCTTCGCGCCAGAAGCTAAAGAATGCCAAAGATCGAGGATGGTGAGGCGGCGTGTCGGGTTGAGAAAGCCAACCACCACACAGGCTATGATCCCATAGACAGCGGCATAATCAGGTGTTTTTCCAGATAAAATAAGATAGACCAATATGATCAGAGGTATAACCGAAAGCCAGTGGTCCTTGAGCACAACACCCATCCGTGGAAGCTCTTCTGCCCGCAATCCTCGAAGACCAAGCTTTTTGGCTTCAAGGTGAACCATCGCAAAAATACCGAAGTAGTGCAGTAATGCAGGAAACAATGCCGCGGCAAGAACGTCTCTGAGGGGGATTTCTAGATATTCGACCATAATGAAAGCAGCCGCGCCCAAAATGGGTGGAGTAATCTGGCCGCCCGTTGACGCGGTTGCCTCCACGGCGCCAGCGAAATGAGCGGGATAGCCCACCTTTTTCATAGCGGGAATAGTTAACGCGCCTGTTGTTACGGTATTGGCAATGGACGAGCCTGAAATTGTGCCCATAAACGCTGAGGAAAAAATAGCCACTTTAGCGGGTCCGCCAGAATAGCGCCCAGCAATAACCATGGCAAAATCGATGAATAATTGTCCTAAGCCAATCCGGGTGGCCAAAACACCGAAGAGGATAAATAGGAACACATATTGGGCCATCACGCCAATCGCAATTCCGTAAATTCCTTGGTTGGTCATATAAAGATGATTGATGATTCCGAGCCAGCTGGCCCCGCCATGCTTCAATGCGCCTGGCATCCAGGGGCCAAAATAGGCGAATATGATGAAAAATATAGCAATTAAAGGTAGGGTCGGACCTACAGATCGGCGCGAGGCCTCAAGTGTCAAGATCAGCAATGCAGAGCCCATGAATACGTCAAACTGAGATGGATTCCCAACCCGCTCGGAGACGATCGTCGGGGGTAGAAGGGGCAAATAAAGAGCAGCACCCACGGCCAAACAGGCCAATAGTATATCTACCAAAGGTACACCGCTCAAATGGGTCCATGAGGTGGCCGGCACTGTGGTGGGATTGGCGAGATCTGATTTGCGAAATCCGAACAGCAAAAAAACAAGACCTAAAACGAATGAGAGGTGGATGCCGCGATGCAGCAACTCACGTATCAATCCAAAGCCAGAGGCATAAAAATGGTAAACAGACATGGCTACTAAGAGCGTCGCAATAATATATCCCAACATTCGTCCCGTCGAGCGAAACGCAGTTTCAGGGTCATATTTTTGTTCAATTTCAGCCAATTGCTCAGGCGTCAGTTCAGGGGTGGTGTCAACAGCCATCAAGCTAATCCGTTTATTTGATATTAGTTAATGAAATGGGCCCAAAGGCTAAGTGCCTCCGGGCCCAATCCTTAAATATTTTGGACTATTTGATGAGGCCAACTTCTTTATAGAAACGCTCAGCACCAGCATGCAATGGCACGCCTACACCGTTAAGCGCTGTATCTGGTGTGATGGTTTTGCCTTTGGCATGACCTACATCCAGCAGCTTGCGAGATTGCTCATTCCAAAGTGCTTTAGTGATGTTATAGATCAATTCATCATCTTCTTTTGCAGAAGTGTACCATTGAGCACCAACAGCAACTGTTGGTGTTGTTTCAACACCTTCATATGCACCTGCAGGAATATCGGAAGCCGCGAAAAAGCCATATTTGCTTGTCAAAGCCTCTGCACCGGCACCGTCAATTGGAACCAATTTGATGTCTGCAGCTGAGGCGAGTTCTACCAAAGACCCTGTTGGGTAACCGGCAACAACGAAGAATGCGTCAATCTTACCGTTGCGCAGAGCTTCAGAAGCGGCGCCCCCCTTGAGGGCCTCAGCAGTGATGTCGTCCAAGCTCAAACCGTTAGATTCAATGATGAGGTTTGCGTCAACATAGGTTCCTGAACCCGGTTCATCCAAAGAAACTCGCTTGCCCTTGAGGTCAGCGACAGAATTGATACCGCTGTCAGCCATGGCAACCAAGTGAATGTGCTCTTCAAACAATGCCGCAATTGTACGCAAATCGGTGGCAGGCTCTTTGCCTTCCATAGTGCCGGTGCCCGTATATGCCCAATATGCAACGTCTGATTGCGCAAAGCCTGAGTTACGCAGTCCAGACAAAATAGCATTAACGTTATCGACTGATCCACGTGAAGAAACTGCCGATGCAATCAAACCTTCGACGCCGCACGACCCACCAGAATCGCATTCGCGCGACCCAGGAGGCTTTGAAATTGCATTCGCGATTACACCTCCAACAGGATAGTAGGTATAGGCTGTACCACCCGTGCCAATTGTAAAGAATTTCAATTCTTGGGCGAAAGATATCGTCGCCATCCCCGTTGCTAAAACAACTCCAATAGCCGCAGCTTTTATCACTTTTAGTGATGTAGTCATATTTTTCTCCAGTAGTGTTTTTGGCTTCGAGGGCATTTTAAGCCACTACAGCCAATTAATGGGACTCAGAAGGGATTCTGAGTCTATTGCGAACCTTATGAATTCTTTTATGGCGTTGTAAACGGTGTCAATTTACTACTGGCCACAATCAAACTGAATTAGAACCAGCATCAGATTGTTAGCACAGCCTAAATCTATGCGCTCAATAATTGACGCCACTCAGCGAGAGCAGCGGCACGGTTCAGCTTGAAATTGAGGCGTGAATATCGAACATACAACATCACCGCCAAGCGAATGGCTTCAGGGCTAGTTTTGAAGTAGCTCAATGGAGAGTGATTTGTCATTTGAGGAATGCTATAAATTAGCCCTGCTCATATCAAATGATATTGTCTGCCGAACGGTGCATTTACAATTGACCTACCAACGCATCGACTGCCGCATCAGCATGGATTAATGCCTGATCATCCTTAAAGCGTTTGTCAGCAGCGATGAATGTAACATCTGTGATCCCAATGAAGCCAAGAATGTGACGTATATAGCCGCTTGCAAAATCAATATCTGATCCAAATGGTGTGCCACCTGAAGCAAAGCAAACGATTGCCTTTTTGCCAGTCATCAGCCCTTTGGGTTTACCCTCCGAATAGGCAAAAGTCTTTCGAGTGCGGCAAACCAAATCAATCCATAACTTTAGGCTGGCCGGAATTGAGAAGTTGTAGAGAGCCACGCCAATAATCAAGGTATCAGCCGCTTCGATTTCGGCGATCAGCGTGTCAGACAAGGCTAATGTTTTTCTCTGATAGTCAGTGCGATCATCGATCGGTGTTGTGTTGGCTTCGATCCATGCACGATCCAACTGCGGGAGACGCTTATCCAGATCGCGAACGGTTACGTCTAGTGACTTGCCAAGCGCGTGCAACCCATCAATGATACGGTTAGACAGGCGGCGGCTCTGCGAGGTTTCCGTTTGTGCGCTGCTATCAATGCGAAGAATTTTCATAGAGACATCCGGTATTACAATTTAGCTTGAGAGGAATTTGCCCGACCCAGAACTTCTGGAATTTGGGTGCGGTAAATATGGTTTTGTCTGGCAGTATTTCCAAGTACAACTCACTATCTTTTTTAGTGATCCAACGGTTTAATAAATTGATTATTACGCAAGTCGGCAAAAGCCTGTTGTAACTCTTCGCGCGTATTCATCACAATCGGCCCATGCCATGCCACTGGTTCTTGAATAGGTGAACCAGCAATAAGTAAAAATCGCATTCCATCCGGTCCCGCCTGAACAACCACCTCATCCCCAGTGCCAAAGTTTACTAGAGTTCGGTTGCCGGACAGATCACGGATATTTAACTCCTGACCCATTACTTCTTTCTCAAGCAATATCCCCTTTGGAATTGAAGCGTCAGCAAATTTCCCTGACCCATGAAAAATGTAGGCAAACGTGTTGCGATATGTATCGACTTTAAAGGTTTTACGGCGTCCCGCTGGAATACTAATATCAAGATAAAGTGGATCAGCAGCTATTCCATCAACAGGGCCTCGGCGCCCCCAAAATCCACCCGTGATAACCCGCACGCATGTTCCATCATCATCCATAATCTCAGGTATCTCAGTCGCTTCAACATCCTGATAGCGAGGGGCTGTCATTTTAAGACTGGCAGGTAAATTAGCCCAAAGCTGGAACCCATGCATTTGCCCAGTAGTGTTACCATTGGGCATCTCCTGATGCATAATACCAGAACCAGCCGTCATCCACTGTACATCACCAGCTGCTAAGGTGCCATTATTACCTAGACTATCGTTATGCTCCACAGAACCTTTCAAAACATAAGTAATAGTTTCAATTCCACGATGAGGATGCCACGGAAACCCTCCCGCATAAGCTTCTGGATTATCGTTCCTGAAATCATCAAACAGCAAGAACGGATCATGCGCCTGAGGCTCACTAAACCCAAATGCACGATGAAGATGAACTCCTGCGCCCTCAAGTGTGGGAGTAGCGGTGCTAGTTGATACGGCCGGCCTGATCGACATTAGAGATCCTCTCTTTTGGATGTTGATAAAAGGAAACTAATATATTTTTCACAAATTAAGAGTTCTAAATATAAGAACGAACAGGGCTAATTTTTATACATGGACACTTATATTAGACACCCTTATTCAACACAATTGAAACTAAACTGCAAATGTCAAATGGCAGCCGCACCACTTGTGTGCCAGGAGGGGAACGCTTTGGGGAAGGTAGAAGATTTACACCTATTTACAATGGTTGTGGAGCACCGGGGTATTGCCAATGCTGCCGCTCGTTTGAATATAGCAAAGTCTGCAGTCAGCCGAAGGCTAAGCCTATTGGAAGATCGCTATTCCACTAGACTTATCGATCGCACTCCAGGTCGATGGGAGGTCACAGAAACGGGCCGCGAACTTTATCAGCGTGCTACGCGTGCGGTTAATGATTTTAAAGAAATTGAAACAGATTTCAAAAGCACGCATGCGGATATCTCTGGTCCTTTAACGATCTCCGTGCCACGAGAATTTGGTTTTTTGTTTTTAAGCAGATTGTTAGTAACGTTTAACAACAAATACCCTGAAATCCAGCTCACTGCAGATTTTGATGATCGTGTTATCGACCTTGAGCGTGAAAATTATGATTTCGCCATTAGAATAACACCTAATATTGATAAACAGCTAATTTCTGAGAAAATAGGGACCGTACGTCACCAGCTGTGTGCTGCGCCTTCTTACCTAGAAAAATATGGTCAGCCAACCCAGTTAAAAGATTTACGGGAGCACAGACTTTTACATTTTGGCACAGTTAAAAGGGGCACTTGGGCCTTGGCATCAAGCGAATCGAAAAAGACCTCAAATATTGAATTCAATCCCTCTTTAAATAGCAATAGTGGCCAGTTTCTTTTCGAGGCAACCCTACAAGGTCAAGGTATTGCTAATTTGCCCGATTTCATATTCGGCGACACGCTTGAAACCGGAAAACTAATCCACGTCCTGCCACAATATGAAACTTCAGAGTTCTCAATTTATCTTGTGCACTCAGAACAGCGCCAGCTAAATCGTCGAATGCGATTATTTACTGCAGAAATCAAAAAAGCCTGTGCGGTGGACTAACAGCACAACTGCGCACCGGGCATTAGGCTTCAGCCTAATCGAATAAGGCCCAGCATCCGAGAAGCGTAGTTATTTTTGATTTTTGACCCACCTCAAAACTTTAATAACATCAGCATTGAAGCAGGTTTTTGTGAATATTATCGATCCTTGATTGTGACTAACTTCATACAAGGACTACAAAGATTCAGTTCCATATGCTGAAGACCTTTGTTTGAGTCCACAGATTTCATGACAAACACGATCTACCATTCAAGCTTATTCAACAGATCTCATTTTTAGAACAAGAGGGTCTCAGCTTCAGGCATTATAATTTATTCAGGGGCAAGCAATTATCCACACACACAGAGAAACTGAGAAGGAAAAGAAATGACTGAATCACCAAAATGTGGATGTGGCCGCTCTCCGACAGGCAACTGTATCGGGTGGCATGCTCTCTCTGAAGAAGAGTATCAAGAAAAGAAAACTGCCTATGAAACACGTCAGGCTCAAAAATCTTGAAAATGAATATTGGTTGGGTGGCTGCGCAATGGCAACCGCCCAGCCAATGCTTCGAATAGGATTCCCAGAGATTGCTAAATGTTAGCCAAATCCGAAGAATTATCCCTCTAACTTGGAGAAATAACTTGAACACTATTTTAAAAACGATCGCGCTTGGAGTGTCCTTATCGCTAACACTGCCCGTATTGACGCAGGCGGCGAGTTATACGATCGATCCCTCACATTCCTTTGTAAAATTTGAAACCAGCCATTTTGGTTTTTCAAAGCTGTCGGGCCGTTTCAACAAAATTGCAGGAAAATTGAAGTATGACCCAGCTGCAGGAGAAGAGAGTCAAAGCGTCGAAGTCAGCATCGACACCACTAGCCTAGATACAAATTGGGCTGATCGCGACAAGCATTTGCGCAGTGGCGATTTCTTCAACGTAGCAAAATTTTCAAACGCTACCTTCAAAAGCACGAAATTTGACGGTGACGCTTCTGGTGGAACTTTGACAGGCATGTTAACTTTTTTAGGTGTCAGCAAAAACATAGAGTTCCCGATCAAGAAGATTGGAGAAGGTAAAGATCCATGGGGCGGTTATCGCGTCGGATTTGAAGGAACCTACAGGATAACACGTAAAGACTTCGGCATGGACTTCAATCTTGGTCCGGCAGCTGAGTTAGTTGATGTAACGCTGCAGATCGAAGCAATAAAAGACAAATAGAACCTTAAGCTGTCCCGGCAGATGATCGGCACAGTTTCAAACATCATTTGCATGGAGATCTGCGATGACTTCCGAAATTAAAAAGAAATCATTTTCTCTCAGCACAAAACTGCTGCACTGGTTGATTGCAGGACATATGAGTGGTCTGATCGTTTCCGGTTGGTGGATTGTAGATCTTTCCTTTTATTCCAGCTGGTATTATTCTGCTCCAGCTCTGCACAAGTCTTTTGGAGCTGTGGTTTTCCTTATGGGTTTACTCCTCCTGATTAGCAAATTCCGGAAGCGTCCGCCTCCATTAGAAAGTCACACCAAGTTAGAAAAACTAGCCTCAAAGTTCGCACATTTACTCCTCTTTGCAAGCTTGATAACGATTCCAGTCTCCGGTTATATATTTACGACGTTCACTGGTCAAAATGTTTCAATATTTAATACCTTTGACATTCCTGCTGTCCTTGTGACTTCAGAAAAAATCCGTGACTTGGCAATTGAATTCCATATTTATGCTTCCTACGGAATAGCGGTAGTGGTTTTCGTCCACGCAGGTGGAGCGTTAAAACACCATCTTTTGGACAAGGACCGCACTTTGCGTAGGATGCTTTGGTGATTGTCTTCTAGAGGGATCGGTCGAACAAATGAGACCAGCCAGAGATTGTAGTCATAGCTTAAATTCTTGTGCTGGTTTTATTAGAGTAAACATACTTGAAGCGGGCAAAGCTGTTTAATTTCGAAAACCTCAAGATCACACCGAGTAAAAAGTTTAACTCTCGTAAGCTGTAAATGACAAAACCTAAGTTACGACTCCAAAACCTCGCCTGGGTAGCGAAGGCTACCCAGGCAATAACAGAAGGCGAATATCATGGGATTATTACAAGACGGACGTTGGGTCGATCAGTGGTATGACACCAAAGAGACAGGCGGCCATTTCGTGCGCAAAGCGCCACAGTTTCGCAACTGGATTACTTCAGATGGATCAGCCGGCCCAAGTGGAGATGCTGGCTTCAAGGCTGAGACTGGTCGTTATCATCTATATGTATCACTTGCATGCCCCTGGGCGCATCGAACATTAATTTTTCGAGAGTTAAAAGGGTTAGAAAAGATGATTTCGGTATCAGTTGTGCATTGGTACATGGCTGACAAAGGCTGGACATTTGAACCTGGAGATGGCGCAGTTCCAGATACTGTTAACGGTTCAAATTATATGTATGAGGTCTATACTAAAGCGATGTCAGATTATTCTGGCCGAGTTACAGTTCCAGTTTTATGGGACAAGAAGAACAATACCATTGTATCAAATGAATCCCCTGAAATAATTCGGATGTTCAATTCTGCCTTTGATGGAATTGGTGCAACTGCGGGCAATTATTACCCCGAACCAAAACGAACAGAGATAGACGCGTTGAACGACCGGATATATAATACGGTGAATAATGGTGTTTACAAAGCTGGGTTTGCAACCACACAAAATGCTTATGAAGATGCCGTTTTGC
>Ga0075118_10001753_pt1 | contig 14843 bp, 10 predicted proteins | sample AntAceMetag02UKE_FD_69794 | JGI IMG/M metagenome (GOLD analysis project Ga0075118, IMG submission 69794) | Saline lake microbial communities from Ace Lake, Antarctica - Antarctic Ace Lake Metagenome 02UKE | ecosystem: Environmental > Aquatic > Non-marine Saline and Alkaline > Saline | place...
CGTAAGGACAGCGGAACGATTGCTCGCATCGGACTCTTCTTCTAGGGCTGCCACCTGCTCCAACGCGTTGAGGAACTAGCCGGATATAAGCGAGCGTCGCCGGTTGATGCCAGAACGAGGCGATTTTCCGATGAAGAGATGCTCGCTCCAATATACGGCTTCGATTTCGGCTCTGCGGCAAACACCCGAACAAACGGCCCAAGAGCGGTACTCCCGACGAGCAGCAGGGCTGACAGTGGCAATACTTTCATGTTTAAGGAAGTTAACCCAGAGTCTGTTGGGGAAGACACTGTTTGCATCCACCGCATTTCTCAAGGAGAGAGCACCAGCTTGATTGCCCGAGTCATTTAGCGGACAATGCGTCTCGAAACAGAGAGGAGCCGACCGGATGCCAGCTCCCCTCGTATCAGGCGCTTTACCAATCGTAGCGAAGCGACAAACGATATTCAGCGGGCGGCGACGTCTGAACCAGACCCTGAGCAATTACGTCAATGATATAGAATTCATCGGTAATGTTTGTTCCGTTTAGTTGAACCGCCCACTGGTTTTTGAATTCATACCGGGCTAACAGGTTATACGTTGCGGGATAATCAATCGTGTTGAGGTTTTTCGTCGCCATTAAACCCTGATCGTAGACTCCTGCTCCCAATGTTAAGCCTTTCAGCTTGGTACTGGTCCACGAATACTTAGCGAATAAACTGTGGGCGTTATCTGGCGACCTACGGGCGCGCCCGCCATCTATCACTGTCCGGGTCTTCCTATTAGTATAAGTGGCAATGAGATCGAGATGACCATTGTCGGAGATCAATCTGCCTGCCACTTCGGTCTCCACTCCTTTAGATGTATCGCCAGCGGCATTTTGACCAGAGAAATAACCGAGTTCCCTCGATGAATCAGGTATGCGAGCACGAATCTGCGTCTGGGCCATGTCAAACACAGCAACCGAGGCATTGAGACTATACCTATCATTTGACTTTGAGAACTTAGCTCCGAATTCACTCAGAGTGCCGTCGGAATTCACGAAAGGAACTCCATTGCCGTCGAAACCTCCCACCGGCGTCGTGTTCTGTGCATTTGTATAATAAACCGAAATATACTCGACGGGTTTGAATACGATACCATAGCGGTGAGTGAGTACGATTGGATCATCATCGAAAGTAACCGAATAGGGGTTCGTCCGATTGCCTGGTCTATCAATCTTATTGCCGTTCTCGTTGACACTTGAAGTATCGTTCCAGCGTAGGCCACCAACCACGGTAAGCTTGTCGTTAAGCATGGTGAGACTGTCTTGGAGCCAGAAAGATCCAGCAGTAGATCTCTCAGTGTTTCGGGAAAGATTAAAGTAATATGTATGCCAATTGGTGATATTCGGAACGGTATAGGCAGCTTGGTTGGGGTTGCGCGTATCAAGTGCGGGTGGAATCTGAAGATCATTGTATGTTCCGTCCCACTCTCGACGCAGCTCGGTACCGATCTGAAAGTCGTTGCGCCATGAATCCCGCGTCGTTTGATACAGATATTCGATTTGCCCCGCTCGGGTGTATCTATGTAAATTTTGGATGATGTCTTGCCGGTTAAGGGTATAATTGTCGTCCGCCACTGAGATGCCGCGCAAATTGCGGCGGTGATCGACTCCGAGCATGTCTGTATAGTTCATCCGCAACGTACTGTTTTGAGTCAGGGTCGCAGTGAGCGTGGCGTCGATCGCGTATGATTTTGTTTCCCAAAACTCCTGCTCGGCTAGGCCGGGACCGAACGTTCGGGTCGAGTATTGATTCAGGACGGCAGGCCCTTGTGGCACACTCTTTTCAATGTCCAGAAACTCTGGCCAATAATCATTGTTATTGTCTTCCAGGATATAGCCATTAATATCAATCCGAATTCGATCATTAAAATCCAACCGAATGGCACCCCCGATGAAGTTGTCATAGACCGTGTCCATAGGGCGAATCGGGTTACCCCTCTGTCCGCCAATGGTCACTCGATAAGATGCGGTGAATTCCTCTGAAGTGGACCCCGAAAGTTGGACATGAGGGATAGTTAAATCCAAAAGGAGTCCAAGATGCCAAAGAAACGTCGAACATTCAGTGCAGAGTTTAAAGCAAAAGTAGGGCTAGAAGCCCTGAAAGGGATCGAGCCGATCCACGCGATCGCGCAACGCTATGAGGTTCATCCCGTGCAGGTGAGCCAGTGGAAGAAGGAGGTGACCGCGCGATTACCAGAGGTCTTTGCCAAGCCCTCGGCCCAAGCGCGCGGTCAGGAGGATATCGAGCGCAAGGAGAAGGAACTGTATGCGCGGATCGGGCAGCTCCAGATGGAGCTGGATTGGCTCAAAAAAAAAGTTGGTCCGTATGAAGGGTGAGGAACGACGCGCCATGATCGAACCCCAGCATGCCAAACTGAGTGTGAGCCGCCAATGCCAGTTGGTGGAGTTGCCGCGCTCGACTTACTACCACCGGCCCGATCCGGTGCCCGAGGACAACCTGGCGTTGATGCGCATGATCGACGAAACTTACCTAGCGAACCCGTTCTTTGGTAGTCGGCAGATGACGCGCTGGCTGCGTCGCTCTGACCATGCAGTGAACCGCAAACGCGTGCGGCGGTTGATGCGGCTCATGGGCTTGGTGGCAATCTGCCCCCAACCCGGTCTCTCCAAGCGGGCCCCCGGGCATCCCGTTTACCCGTATCTGCTGCGGCATTTGAGCGTGGATCTCCCCAATCAGGTTTGGGCCACCGACATCACCTACATCCCGGTGCGCGGCGGTTTTCTCTACTTGTGCGCGGTGCTCGACTGGCACAGCCGCTGCGTGTTGTCGTGGGAACTGTCCAACACGCTGGACGCTTCGTTCTGTGTGCGGGCGGTCCAACGGGCGATGGCCGAGCACGGCATCCCGGAGATCTTCAATACCGACCAAGGCTGCCAGTTCACCAGCGCGGAGTTTACCACGCCCTTGCTGGACGCAGGCATAAAACTGTCGATGGACGGCAAAGGCCGATGCCTGGACAACGTCTTTGTCGAACGCCTATGGCGCAGCGTCAAATACGAGGAAGTCTACCTGAAACGTTACGAGACGATGGTCGAGGCTCGCGCCAATCTCGCCACCTACTTCCGATTTTACAACGAACACCGCCCGCACTCTTCGCACCAAGGCCAAACCCCCTCCGAAGTCTACCACGCCCAACCCAAACAAGCCGCCGCCTGACAGCGGCAATCCGAGCGGGGAGGAAGCCAAGCTTCCTCCCCTGCGCCCCTCCATTTATCTTTTCCCTTGTTCAGTAAACCCAAAAACCATAACTAAAAATCTGCCCCACCTGTCCAACCGATGGGGTCCACTTCAAGTGCACACAGGGCAATGCGAGATTGCATTCCCTTGGCAACAAGACGAATTGTATAAATTACTCACATGTAGCATCTTTGAAACGGATTAATGAATGAAACTGCCTAACCTGAAAATAACCCGACATCTCAGCGATAAAGTCTATGATTATCTGGAGGAACAGATACTGGCGGGTGAATTGCTTGTAGGTGCACGGTTACCCACCGAACCTGAGCTCAGTAAGGGCTTTGGGGTGAGCCGAACCGTCATACGGGAGGCGATTCAGAAGCTCAAAGCGCAGGGCCTAGTGGTTTCCAAGGTGGGTAATGGCAGTTTTGTGGCGAGCGATCCGATGGCCCAGATCCGCAAGGTGTTTAGCCATTTTCGACAGATCTATGCCAACAAGCATGCAATTCTGGACTATGTGCGTTTGCGCACCTTGATTGAGGTCGAATGCATTCGCATCGTAGGAGAGGCTAGGGATTCGAAGTGCCTGCAATCCCTTGAGAATATTGTGCAGCAGATGGGCAATAGGGAGACTCCACCAACGCTCGAGGAATTTGAGAAGCTTGATATGAGCTTTCACATCACGATGGCTGAATACACGAATAATATCATGTTTCAGGCTATTCTGGAGCCGTTAAAGGATTTTGGTCGTCGCTCGGGGCTAATCGATATGCAGCGCAGTGATTTTACCCCGACTCGTCGTGATGCTCTCTGGAAAGAACATCGCCAATTATTAGATATGATCAAAGAGGGGGAAGTTGATGAGGCCACCGCTTTTTTCCGAGATCGCATGCGGGATACCATTGAACTGTTTGGTGAAATAGAGGCTCAATCATGAGCACTCGAAGCTAGTCATCTGTTTTTTGGACGAGGGGTTAGTATGAGGCATCGCCGACTTGGAATGTTCGGTTGTCACTGATTCCGAGACTTACTACTTAATTAATACATCTGTCATAAGACAAATTTGTATTAAAAAATAAGTATTTGGATTAACCAGTAGTCGAAATTCTAGCGCATGAGCGAATAAATGGAGGAAAATAGTTTCTCATATGATTGTGTAAATTACATGAATATAATTAGTTATGTAACTTAAAGAGCACGTTTGCGTCAGTAACCATTTCTGGGTGCTGGAGAGTTCTAAGGATGGTTTTAGTAGAACTTTGTTGACAGATATTAGGTTAAAAGTAAAACGTCATACAAATCCGCTTTGATCCTTGATATCCCCTGATTCATCGGAATTTCGCAGCGGAGTAATCTACACCCCCCATGAAAAATAACCCAGTTGTCCGTTTACGCGGGCGCATGCGCACATTTTGCCATGTCTGCCTTTTCTCAATGATGGGAGCGGGAGTCATTTCCGCTCAGCAAACCGACTCCGATGAGTCTGAAGATACCGATAAGGAAGTCGTTAAGCTCTCCGCTTTTGAGGTGGAATCCACACAAGGTGGCGGTTACCTCAGTCACCACGCGACCTCCGGGTTTAGAAGCCGCAAGGAATTGCTGGATATCCCCCAAGCCATCACCGTGGTGCCTCGCGATTTGATCGATGATATTGGTCAGTTTCGTAATGAGGTCGATATCGTGAAATACGCGGCGGCTGGTATCAGCTCTGAGCATAAGGGGAATCAACCTCACATGCGTGGATTCCGATCTAATGTGCTTTTGGAAGACGGTGTTTGGGATGCCACATTTAATAACGGAGATTCCATCAATGTTGATTCCTATGAAGTCCTTCGCGGGCCTGCGGCAGTTCTCTATGGTGGTCGTCCGACTCTGGCGGGTATCATTATGCGTTCCACGAAGAAGCCCAGTATGACTCCGGGATACATGGCTCGCGGCATTTTTGGTTCGGAGAACTTCAATCGGGTTGAAGTCGATTTGAAGGGGCCGATTACGGATTCGCTTTTTGGTTCTAAAGGCGAGCTCTCCTACCGGTTGGTTGCCGGTCTCCAACGCGATAAAGGTTTCCCGACCGGAAATAAGGATGATCGAGAATTGTTGTTCCCGGCCTTGCAGCTGGAATTCCCTAACACGACATTTCGGGTGCAGGGTGAAATCAGCGAGCAACGCACCGGTGGTGTGCCACTCGGGTTCTTCACGCAAGATCTCAAGAACCTCTACGTGGGTTCTGACAAGGGACGCAATCAGCTTTGGAAAGAGGACTGGTCTGAAGCGACTTTCTCGCGCCAAAAAGTGCGTTTCACTGCCGAGCATAGCTTCAATGATTCGTGGGACGCTCAACTCATGGTTTACCGGAACATGTATGACCGTAAGGATTTCGATATTCGCCCAGGCGGGAATCCCGACTTCGTGAATCGGACATGGGCGCAGAACTACTTCCACAATTTCACGAAAGCTAAGCTGACAGTATTCTCACTGGATTTGGTGGGCAAGTATGAGCTCTTCGGAGTCTCGCAAGAGTCCTTTGTTGGAATTTATGCAGATAGAAATTCTTCTCGTTCAGGTCGCCAAGTCTTTGCGATGACGCCAATCTCCCTTGATGCCCCGGTTTTAAACCGCGTAAGGCCACCTCTTCCGGCGGACGTGAACGTGCCCTATTGGGGTCTAGGGGTTGGTGATACGGGCCATATTTCATACTCACATACGGTAAATCTCCTGGATAAGAAATTGGCTTTCGTGGCGGGGCTGGCCCGCAACTACGTCCAGAATGAAAGTTACAACTTCCCGGCTGGTGATATCACTCGTGAACAGACGGTGCGCGAGACCACGCACCGCTACGGAGTCGTTTATCGTCCGATGCGATCGTTGTCCTTTTTTGCGAATAATTCGTCGACCTTCCTGCCTCAGACCAATCGCGATTATCTCGGAAATTATCTGCCTTCGACGCAGGGTGATGTGGTTGATGTCGGGGTGAAGTTCAACACGGCCGATGAACGCCTCGTGGGATCGGTGACTTACTTCGATCTGACTGCATCGGGTATCCGTGTGCAGGATTTTGATCATCCCGGTTTCTGGCTGGCGTCTGGTGAGCAGAATAATAAGGGCTTCGAAATCGAGCTGGCGTTTAAGCCGACCGAGAATTCTCAAATCATCGCTACCTACTACAAGGGTGATATCAAAGACACCCAGAGCGGTATTCGGCTGAACAACTCGGTCAATCAGACCTACAGCCTGATCGCGAAGTATGACTTCGATTCCGGCTTAACCGTGGGCACCACCATGTATCATCAAGGCTTCCGACTGCAAAGCGGCACCACCGGCTGGCCAGCCTGGACAGTTTGGAATGCGTTTGTGAACTACAAGGTGAACGAGCGGCTTAGCCTCGCGCTGAATATTGAGAACCTAGACGACAAGCTCTATTCTCCCGGTGGTTTCAACGTGACGGCTTATTCCAATATGGGTGCCCCACGTAATGCTAAACTGACGGCAACCTATCGTTTCTAAGGGCTGTGGTAGGCCTTTGTTAAGGGTGTTCAAATGTCCTGCAGTGGTTCGCCGCTGCAGGACATCTTGCGTTGGACTCCAAAGTGATAAGGTCTATCTAATGTTGGAGCTAATGGGTTCGTTTCGACGTTCGCCAACACGGCTTTTCGCGTGAGTTGATTTTTAGAATAACTCATCATCATTATCCCATTTACATGAATTTTTTATCAGCATTATTGAAGGTTCGGGCTGCGATTTTGGGAGCAATTTTCATGATCGGTTGGGGCAGTGAAGCGACCGCTGCTGAGCAGCCGAATCCACGGCATGGCTGGGAGATGTTGGCGCGCTATTCAGCTGCTTCAGCCGCGCTTGATTTTGATCCAGAAACCACGGTGGATACTGCGGAGAAACAGTTGGGGCGGGCCGCAGTTTACTTAGGGAAATATCCACAGACGCCACAAAATGTCGATCAGGCAACCGAACTTTTGGAGGCGCTCGTTAGCCAACCGGAACGAAGTGACTATCAGGCGGCTGCTTACTATTTACTGGCCCGGATCGAGCACATTTTTCAGGAAGATCGCGAAGAGCAGGCGGCGGTTTATTACCGTCAATTACGATCGGCATATCCGGAGAATCGCTTGGCGGATAATGCTGCAGTTAAATTGGCGATGTTGCAGTTGCACGCCCTGCCGTCCGATGTCGATGATGCCACGGTTAAGGCCACGATTGCACGATTGGAGCGTCCTTTTCTCAAGAGCACACTTAGTGATTTTCATCAAGTGCTGGCAGCTTATCTGCTCGAGCGTGGGGAATTGGCGACTGCGTTGAATCATCTTTCAGCCGCACAGAATCTTCGGATGGTGGCGGGAAAGAATCGGGCCGATTTGCTGGTGCAAGTAGGCCGAGTGGCGACCTTGGTGGAACAGCCTGAAAAGGCGCTGTCTGCCTATCTGTCTTTTGTGAAGGAATTCCCTTCGGATACGCGAAACTACATGGTGATTGAAGAGATGCGTAAGCTGGAGGAGGCGCGACCATGAAGGTGCAGTTTGGTTATGGTTTGATCGTGGTGGCCACAATCGGGGCACTGTTGATGACGCGGAAAAACTATGTCGCGACTACGACTCAGCCGGGCACGGTGACGATTCGAGTAGCCCACTTTACTTTGGATCCGCAGTTCCGAAGTTTTCTGACTAAGGCGGGTGAAGCTTACGAAAAAATACATCCGGAGGTGCGCATCAAACAGATGGATGTGCCGCGGCAGGTTTATCCCCAGTGGCAGCGCACGCAGATCATCGGGGAAATGGCTCCGGAGATCATGCAGTTTGCCTACTTTAATTCGGGAGTGGAGGACATGGTGATGCATCGGTTTACCGTGCTCGATTCCTGGGTTGAGAAACCCAATCCCTATCGTGATGATGATCAGACTAAGGGGATGGCGTGGCGGGATACGTTTCTCGACGGATTGAATTCCCGGGATGCCTATAACGATAAGCTCCGGGCCTACTTCGGAATCCCTCTCATCATGGGCGGCTATCGTTTCTTTTATAATGAAAAGATGAGTCGAGAAAGATTAGGCGGCGAAGAGGAATGGAATTTCCAGCAATTCAAGGGACTCGTCACGCGTCTCAACGACCCCTCAGTGGCAGCAGGTGATCTCCGGCCGGTGATGCCGATGTCGACCTCTAACTATTCCTCTTACAGTTGGTTTAAAATGCTGTTCGGGAGTGTGACCCAATCGCTCTTATTTTCTCTGGATCGCAACTATGATTTACAGATTGCCGGTCGCGATTCGGCATTGGGGTTTCTGGAAGGGCGCTGGAATTATCACACCGAGGAAGTGCAGGCGGGGCTCCGATTGATGCGCGAGTCGAGTCAGCTGATGAACCCAGGATTTCTACAATTACAGAAGCCGGATGGGATCATGGAATTTGCGCAGAACCGATCCTTTGGGGTGGGAGGTGCGCATGTGGATCTGACGTATTTAGAAGAGCTGGCCCGATTCGAAGTGAAGGAGGCGAGTTTCCCAGTGCCGGATCAAACCCACCCCGATTATGGACGTTATGTGCTTGGTCCCGTTTCGGAATTAGCGGGATCTTCTTCGCTGACCTTGGGGGTGTTGCGATCTCCGTTGCAGGAACAAGCCGTGGACTTTCTGCAATTTCTAACGGGCAGCGAAATGGTGGCATTGCTACGGGAAGAGACGGGTTGGCGAGTATCTGTTGGTGACTTAAAGCAGGAGTCTAAACTCAATCTGAAGACGGGATATCCAGATGTGATGTATGATGTGATCAATACACGTGGAAACATTATGGCTTTCCGACAGAATGCTTATCGTCTGCATGAAAGAGACGGTGGCGTGGAGATCTTTGCGGAGAAAATGGATCAGGAGGCGCCCGCGGAAATACGCACCTGGGTCAAATCACAGACGACCACGTTGCGACGGACATTACGGCAGCAAGAGATGTCGATTGTGGCAAGTTGGGCCTTGGGTCTGTCTCAAGAAGGGACTGGCTCTAAAAATATCAGTCTCGATGGATTTCTGGAAGTGAACAACCGGCAAGAAGCTGAATACCGAGGCATTCTTCGATTCATGATGCGAAATGGCCACTCCCAGTGAAGCCGAGCGCTCGAACTAGATTTTAACCAATACCAATGAACCCTTCCTCCAAGATCCATTCTCGTTCCATCCGAATTCCGGCCAGTGTCTCCGCCAAGCAGACAGCGGCTACGGGAAGACGTGATGCGGTGTTGAATGATGCGCGCGCGTTGGTGGCCGGACCGAACGGACCTAAGATCAGATCGCATTTTATCCCGCTGCCAGCGGGTGCGGTGCGGCCGACTGGTTGGCTGAATGATTGGGCACAAAACGCGGCGGCGGGTATCACCGGGCATCTCGACGAGCGCGCGGAAGTTTTCAAGCATGGTTACAAGGGCTATCATTTCGAGGCGGAGGGGGTGAAATCTCCCGGCGTCGGCTGGCCGGTGGAACAGTGTGCTTACTGGCTCGACGGGCTGGTGCGGCTGGCTTACATCCTCGACGACCCACAGCTGATCGCGAAGGTTCGCGCGCGCCTCGACCTCGTCGTCGACGGCGTGAACAATGGTGGCGAGTCGTTCATCTACTGGCAGCCCAAGGCCGTCCTCCACGTCGAAAAGGACAAGGTTAACGGCCCCTTCAACAACTGGGCGCATTCCCATATGGGTCGTGCGTTGGTCGCTTATTACCAGGCCACAGGCGAGCGGCGTATTCTCGACGCACTCGTTAAGGTCTATCGCGATTTCCCACTACCGGATTTTTCGTCGGCGTTTTATCCCACCAACGGTATGGTCAATCTCGATGCGATGCTCGACACTTACATGTTGAGCGGTGAGGGCAAGGTGTTGGCCAACGCGCTTGAGGCGGTCCGCCGACCCAGCTTCGAGGAAATCATCGCGCAATGGAATGCCCACATGTTCGTTCCTGGGCACACGGTCATTTTCTACGAGAACATCCGGGTTCCGGCGTTGATGTATCCGTGGACAGGAGACCGCAAGCTGCTCGACGCTACACTCGCGGCAATTCGATGGTCCGATCAGCATCACGGACTGCCGATCGGGTTGGTCTCCGGTGAGGAATACTTGGCGGGTATCGGCTCGACGCGTAATGTCGAGACCTGCAACGTTGCGGCCGGACCGTGGACGTTCGGCACATTATTGCGGATTACCGGAGAACGCGATTGGGCCGACCGGATGGAGAGGGTGTTCTTCAATGCCGGCCCCGCGCCCATCTCGCGCGATTATCAGACGATGAGTTACTACCAGAGTCCGAACCGCCTCAGCATGTCATTGCCGTGTGACCGGCCGGAATGCCCCAGCAGTGCGATGGGCGATAACTACCGTTTTACGGACATCGGACATCCCGTGCTTTGCTGCGTCGCCAACAGCAGCCGCATCGTGCCGAACTATATCATGGGCATGTGGATGGCCACGGCGGATAGCGGTGTGGCTGCGACTTTATATGGCCCTTGTCGGCTGAACACACAAGTGGCTGACGGAGTGCCCGTGGAGATCAAGAGCGAAACAGTCTACCCGTTCGAGGAAAAGATCCGGCTGACCATTAACCCCAGCGTGGACGTGGATTTCCCACTGTATCTGCGCATCCCCGCGTGGTGCGAGCGGCCGTCAATCAAGCTGAACGGAAAGACCGTTCCAGTGCGGAGAGATGAAAAAGGCTTCGCGAAAATCCAGCGCCGCTGGGCGAGTGGTGACCGCGTCAGCTTGCGATTGCCGATGCGCGTTGAGATAACTAAAGGCCAAGAAACGCCTTTCCCGCAGGACAAGTATTTCGAGAAGCGCTCGCTCTCCAAATTGACCGACCTTCACAACCCGTTCGCAAGCGTGACCTACGGCCCGCTACTGTTTGCGCTACCAATTCCGGACGAAGGAGATCCCAACCAACCGGTTGAGGATGCGGTCTGCAACTACGCACTTGATGTTTCAGATCCCTCCCGTGACGTGCTGGTGGTCCGCCAACCACTGCCCACCCATTGGTCGTGGGAACTCGATGCGCCGGTGAAACTCCAGCTGCCTGCGCGTGAGTTCGAATGGCAACCCTCCGAGCTCCAGCCACTCCCAGCCGCGCCGATCGAAGACGGCACGCCCGCCACAATCACGCTGATCCCCTACGGATGCACCAAGTTCCGCGTCAGCATGTTTCCGGTGGCAAAGCTCAAGAATAGCCGAAAGTGAGGTGTGAGCTGATTACGTCCGAGGCGGTTTTATGCGGATATGTATCGAGTCGACTTTCTCGAGGAATTTCTAACCGGGGGTTCTAGGTTGAAATCGAATTTATTCCGGTGCCATGAATCGCTAAGCTCGGAGAGCTTATTCCTTTATTTTGCTGAATAGTTTTGGAGAGCGGTGATTTAGGCAGGAGTTGAAACTCAGTCCGAAAACAGGTTTCTGGGTGTGATGTAAGATGTGGTTGCCTTCTGTCCTCTGAGTTACGGAAGTAACGGACGTGGCGGTATGCGATGCGGCAAGTTTCTACAAATCCATGAAGTATTTTTTTGCAGTATTTGTCGGTCTGGTGGTGAGTGCGTTCGCGGTGCAGGGGAAAGATGAAACTGATCTTTCAAAGGCATGGCAGTCTATGGCGGGTTTTTCAGCTGGGAAAGCGATGAAGGCGCTGGAGCAACTACCGGCCACGCCTGAGGGGCAACTCGCTTTGGCGACGGGTTGGCTCGGAATTTATCCGCAGACCCCACAGAATGTAGAGCGAGCCAAGATCATGCTGAAAGATTTGGTCGCTGTGGATGAGCGATCGAATTTTCAGGCAGCGGCTTTGTATATGCTTGGGAGGATCTCGCATATCTTTGAAGAAAACCAAGAAGAGGAGGCTGAGCGTTATTATCACCAATTGCGTGAAGAATATCCGGAGAACCAACTGGCAGATAGTGCCGCCGTGAAACTGACGTTGATCACTTTGGGGCGACTTTCTTCGGGTTCTCCGAATACAGAAGAGAGATCGATTATCGATGCGCTTCCGGTGCCAAGAAACCGTTACGCTCAGGGTGATTTTTACTACGTATTGGCAGAGTATTATATGGAGCGCGGAGATTTATCGGCGGCCTTGGAACAGTTGATGGCCGTTCGAGAATTGAATGCCCTCAAAGGTAGAACTCAGGCGGCTCTCTTGGTGCAGATCGGTCGAGTGGCCTCGTTGTTAAAACGTCCGAAGATCGCGATCGAGGCCTATGAAAGTTTCCAGCAGAATTTTCCAAACGATGATCGAAAATACATGGTCAGCGAAGAGCTTAAGGTCTTGTTGAGTGGAGGTTCCTCATGAAGGAGCGTTTCGGATATGGCTTAATTGTGGTCGCGACGATCGTCGCGTTTGCGATGACGCGAAATAATCTCAAGGACAATGCCACTGAGCCAGGAACCGTAACGATTCGAGTCGCTCATTTCACTCTGGATCCACAATTCCGCGTCTTTCTGACGAAGGCGGCACGTGCCTACGAAAAACGTCACCCCCATGTGCAGATTCGTCCCATGGATGTGCCGAGGCAAGTGTATCTCCAGTGGCAACGGACTCAGATCGTCGGCGAGATGGCACCGGAGATCATGCAGTTCGCCTATTTCAATCCCGGCGTGGAGGACATGGTGATGCACCACTTCACCGTGCTCGATCCTTGGGTGGAGAAGCCAAATCCTTACCGCACGGAAGCAGGCGCTGATTTGATGCCCTGGCGGGATACGTTTATTGACGGATTGAATTCACGTGACGCTTACAATGAGAAGCTGCGGGCCTACTTTGGGATACCGATGATTGTGGGCGGGTATCGGTTTTATTTTAATAAATCGATGAGTGAGGAGAGGCTCGGCGGTCAGCAGGAGTGGACCTACCGGGAGTTTTTGCCGCTGATGGATATGCTGAATGATTCTGCGGACACGAGCGGTGAGTCACATCAGGTGATGCCGGTGGCGAGCTCCAATTTTTCGTCCTACGCTTGGTTTAAAATGCTGTTCAGCAGTGTCACTCAATCGCTCCAATTTTCATTGGATCGCAATTACGATTTTCAGCTTTCAGGAAGGGATGCCGCGCTGGGATTTCTGGAGGGGAGATGGAACTATCATACGGAGGAAATGCAGGCAGCATTGAAGTTGATGCGAGAAGCGTCGTTTCTGATGAACCCCGGGTTCTCGCAGTTGCAAAAACCGGATGGTATCATGGAATTTGCGCAGCAGCGCTCGCTCGGCGTCGCTGGTGGCCATGTAGATCTCACCTATTTGAAGGAAGTGGCTTCGTTTGAAATTGGCGATGCGAGTTTTCCGGTGCCGGATAAAGCTGATCCGGTTTATGGCAAATATGTGCGGGGGCCTTTGTTGGAATTGGCCATAGGCTCCAGCCTGACCTTGGGCGTGATGCGTTCACCGGTGCAGGAGCAGGCGATTGATTTTTTGCAGTTTCTAACGGGGACGGAAATGATGGCGATGCTTCACGCGGAAACGGGATGGCGTGTGGCCGCCGACCCAGAATTTGATGCCGCCAAAAGTAAGCTCAAATTGGGCTATCCGACTAATTTGTATGATAGCATGAATGGTCGGGGAAACAATATGACGTATCTCCAGAATTCCTACCGTCTATATGAGAGGAACGGAGGGGTCGAAGCGTTTGCTGATCTGATGGACGCGGAAAGTTCGACTGAATTTGTGGGCTGGATCGGATCTCAAACCACCACCCTGAGGCAAACCTTACGCCAACAGGAAATGGCGATCATGGCAAATTGGGCTTTGGCTCAAGCTCGAGGGAATGCCTCGTCGGAAGATTCGCTCGTGGCGGAGTTTTTGCAGGTGAACAATCGGCAGGAAGCGGAATATCGGAGCATCTTACGATTCATGAAGAGCCACGATGAATCGCTTTAAGCATTTATCCTTGGGAGTCGGATCACACTATGCAGTCTCACTGGGAGTCCCGTGTTAAGTCTTACCCCATGAGTCATACTTCCTCATTCGTGAACAAAGTCGCCATCGTGTCCGGTGGTTCGTCGGGAATTGGTCAGGCCATTGCCTTGGCTCTCGCGCGAGAAGGCGCGAAGGTGGGCTGGACGAGTTTGCCCGCTGATGTGGCGGAAGGCGAAGAGGCTTTTGCGAAGGCGGGACTCGAGTGCGTTTCGTTGGGTGGAGATATGGGCGATGAGAGCTTTTGTGAGAGCACGGTGGCGACGATGGTCGAGCGATTTGGTCGCGTGGATCTTTTGGTGAACAATGCTTTTTCGTTTATCGCTGTCGGCACGGATGGGACGCGCGAGCAGTGGAAACGATCCTTCGATGTTGGTCTATTTGCTTACGCGAAGATGACGCAGCTGGTGCAGGAATCGATGCGGACGAATGGCGGTGGAGCGATCGTGAATGTCACCAGTATTTCGGGCGTGATCGCGCAGCCGAATCGGTGGACTTACAATGCGGGGAAGGGAGCGGTGAATCAGCTCACGCGATGTGCGGCGCTCGATCTCGCACCGATGGGGATTCGCGTGAATAGCGTGAGCCCGGGTTGGATTTGGACTCGCGAGAATGACAAGGCCGCGGGATATGATCGCGCGAAGTATGACAAGATCTGGGGGGATTTTTGCATGTTGCGCAGAATGGGAAAAA
>Ga0075118_10001762_pt1 | contig 14779 bp, 13 predicted proteins | sample AntAceMetag02UKE_FD_69794 | JGI IMG/M metagenome (GOLD analysis project Ga0075118, IMG submission 69794) | Saline lake microbial communities from Ace Lake, Antarctica - Antarctic Ace Lake Metagenome 02UKE | ecosystem: Environmental > Aquatic > Non-marine Saline and Alkaline > Saline | place...
ATGCACCTGCTCTAGCCGAGGCACTGCTCCAAGCAGGCGAGCCCGAAGGTCTCGTGCTCGCGGGATTGGGCGCGCGGGACAGTCTTCGCCTCGAAGCGGGTTATCCGCTTTACGGTCACGAAATCACGGCCGACATCTCTCCTTTGAGCGCTGGTCTTGGCTGGACGGTGAAACTTAAAAAGGAATCTGACTTCGTCGGTAAAGCCGCGTTGGTCGCGGAAAAGGCTGAAGGTTCTCAACAGAAGATCGTATTTTTCAAAACTGGAGATCGACGGATTGTTCGGCCTGGGGCCGAGGTGATGAGTCCAGATGGTGCGGACGTGGGCACGGTCGTTTCCGGAACGCTTTCACCGATTCTCAATGAGGCGATCGGATCTGCCTTAGTCTCGACTTCCGCTGGTGCTGATTCGCTCGTGGTGGATATTCGCGGCACGAAAATTAATTTGCATCTCGTCAAACCTCCCTTCGTCGAACTAAAAAAAACTACATGAGTAATATCCCTGATACCCTTCGCTACGCGAAATCCCACGAGTGGCTGAGACTGGAAATTGACGGCACCGCGGTGATCGGAATTTCCGATTATGCTCAGAGTTCACTTGGCGATATCACTTACGTGCAAGTGCCGGGTGTGGGAGAGGAATTAACTGCTGGTGGCCCCTTGGGCGTCGTTGAATCCGTGAAGGCGGCTTCCGATATTTACGCTCCAATCGGCGGCACGGTGATAGAGGTCAATGCCGACCTCGATGCGACTCCTGAAAAGGTGAATCAAGAACCTTACGAGGGTGGATGGCTAGTGAAGATCAAGGTGAGCGATCCGACGGAAGCTGAAGCGCTACTTGATGCCTCCGCCTACGAGCAGGAGATTAGTTAAGCGATTGCAGCGGCAGACTCTGCCATAAATAAAACACGCCGTTTCGATGAAGAAACGGCGTGTTTTGTTTGAGTGAATTAGGCCTCTATGAGCTGACGGCCTGCTTGGACTGCTTCGCTACCTTTTGGCGTTCGCCGTTTTTGAGGATACGTTTCCGTAAACGCAAGTTCAGCGGCGTGACTTCGAGCAACTCGTCTGTGGCGATGTATTCGACCGCGCGTTCGAGTGAGAACTTGATAGCCGGCGTAAGCCCCGTGGAAACGCCATCACCTTGCGAACGGAAGTTGGTGAGTTTCTTAGCGCGCACGGCATTGATCGCGATGTCTTCATTACGAGGGTTTTCACCGACGATCATGCCTTCGTAAACACGTTCGCCAGGACCGACGAAGAGCTTGCCGCGTTCCTGACACATCACGAGGGCGTAAGTGGTCGTTTCACCAGCTTCGGTGGCAATCAGAGTGCCGGAGATGCGGGTGAGGACTTCGCCTGCATAGGGACCGTATTCCTTGAAAAGGTGACTCAGCACACCGTGGCCACTCGTGGCATTGATGACGTCGATTTCCATGCCGATCAAACCGCGGGTGGTGATGGTAGCTTCGATCATCGTCGTGTTGACCATCTTTTCCATGTTGGTCAGCACACCCTTACGATTGGCGAGGTTTTGCATGATCGTGCCGACATTGTCGTCGGGCACTTCGATCCAAACCGTTTCGTAAGGTTCGTGGCGTTTTCCATCGATGATTTTTTCGATCACGGTGGGGCGGGAAACGAGAAGCTCGAATCCTTCACGACGCATCGTCTCGACGAGCACGGCGACTTGCATCGAACCACGGGCTTTTACGTTGAACACGCCACCCATTTCCGCGTCTTCGATCGTGATCGAGACGTTGGTTTTGAGTTCGCGCATCAAGCGTTCGCGCAATTGGCGAGAGGTGACGAGCTTACCTTCGGTGCCGACAAAAGGTCCGTCGTTCACCGAGAATTGCATCTCAAGGGTCGGCGGGTCGATCTGGGTAAAGGGGAGGGCATGGCCTTCGGCATCAGCTGTGAGGGTGTCGCCGATATTGATATCTTCGAAGCCGGAAAGACCAACGATGTTACCGGCGCTGGAGCTCTCGATTTCCTTAGTGCCGAGACCGGTGAACTCAAAAATCTTGGAGATCTTGGCGCGAACGCGTTCACCATTTTCATGGCTAATCACATGGATGGTATCGCCCAATTTTACGGTGCCGCCGAGAATTTTACCGACCGCAATACGTCCGACATAGTCGCTCCAATCGATGTTGGAAACGAGCATGTGAAACGGATCATTCGGTTTTGCGAATGGAGGCGGCACATGATCGAGAATCGTTTGGAAGAGGCAGGTCATGTCCTTCTTCTCGTCATCGAGATTGAAGACCATGTAGCCATCGCGACCAGAACCGTAAACGACGGGAGCGTCGAACTGTTCATCGTCGGCATTTAGCTCGAGCAGGAGCTCGAGAACCTTCTCATACATTTCCTTTGGCTCGGCATTTTCGCGATCGATCTTGTTGATCACGATTACAACCTTGAGTCCGAGGGCGAGAGCCTTGCGGAGCACGAAACGAGTCTGGGCCTGAGGGCCATCGTAGGCATCGACGACGAGGAGCACGCCATCGACCATGCGGAGCGCGCGTTCGACTTCACCGCCAAAGTCGGCGTGACCGGGGGTGTCGAGAATGTTGATGATCTTTTCATTCCAATGAACAGAGGTATTCTTGGCTTTGATCGTGATGCCTTTTTCCTTTTCAAGATCCATGGAATCCATGGCGCGTTCAGTCACTGCCTGATTCTCTCGATAGACGCCACCTTCCTTGAGCAATTGGTCCACGAGCGTGGTTTTCCCATGGTCGACATGGGCGATGATAGCGATGTTACGGATGTTCTGGTTCATGGCGCGGACGCGTTAGTTACTTGCGAAAAGGAAAAACGTGCCAAGCGGCATCCGGGAATGCAAGGCCGAAGGCGGCGAAACGGTCTTGCGCCCCGCCTTGATAAGCACTGGCTAGAGGGATGTCCGATGAATCTGTAGTCGATAGCGTGATCGAAGGGCGCAAGGTGCGCGAAGAGAAATTGGCTGTGGCGCCGGAAGTATTGGGTTTGGCGTTGGCTACACCGTGGCGTCGATTGGGTGCGATTCTGATCGATATGCTGTGTATCGGAGTGCTGTCGTGGCTTTCGGGGCCCGTTCTGGGAATCGCCTCGGGAGTGATGTTGGCGGTGCTGTTTGGTAATCAAGCGTCGGCACCAGTGGCGCTGCGTCTATTTCGGTGGATTTGCCGCGGGCTCGGTCTGGTGTTGGTGGGATTGTCGATTCTCGCGCTCGGCCACTGGTCGTTTCTGCAATCAGAGACTTTTAACTTAGAGGTTATCCAGGGAACGGAGGAAAGCGCGGCGATGAAACGCAACGTGTGGATCGAACCTAACGCCTCCTACAACCAATTACGCGCCTCGACGAAAGAACTCCAAAAGCAGGTCGATGAGCTCAAGGAAGAGGTTGAGATAGAAAAACAGCAGAGCGCCACTTGGCTGGGGCGGGCTCGAGGTTTTGTGGGCGCGCTGGGAGTGACCTTCGGTTGGTCGGGCGTGTATTTTACTTTGTGTGCCGGTCTTTTAAATGGACGCACGCCGGGCAAAATGCTGTGGGGAATTCGCGCCGCCAAGATCAATGGTAACGCGTTTACCTTTATGGATGGGTTCGTGCGACATGGTGGCTACATCGCCGGTATCGCGATGGGTTTACTTGGTTTCGCGAAAATCCTCTGGGAGCCTAATCGCCAAGCCGTGCAAGATAGCATGGCTGCGACCGTGGTAGTGAAGATCTGATTACGGCGCGCTATTCGTTGAGCCAGCCTTGGGCGACGGCATCTTTCCAGCTTTCGGCATCATCCACATCGTTGAGCGTGGGGAGTTCGAAAGTTGAAAGCTTGGCTTCTGCTAATCGACGGCGCGTTTCGCAAAGCACGACGGGCGTGCTCCAGGGCATGTTCTCAAAGAGGTAGGGGGAGGGTGCGCTGAGGCCCAAGAGATAGTAACCTCCGTCCTGCGCGGGACCAAGAACCGCATCATGAGATTCGAGCGCCTGCGCCGCGCGACGCAGAAAGGACTCATCCAGTGCCGGGCAATCACCGCCAATGGCCATGACCGAATTGCTCCCCTCAATAAAGGCATCGGAAAATGCGGCGTCGATTCGCTCGCCGAGGTCACCTTCGGGTTGGGCGTGGAATGTCATGTGGGGTCGGGTGAGAGGCGCGAGCCAATCTTTCATGTTCTCAATGTCTTCAGCCGGCGCACAGTGAATGCGAATATTCCATCCAGCCGGAATCGCTTGGATTTGTTTCTCAACCATTTGCCGATAAATCCGAACCGCATGAGCAGGGCCAACCGTGACCGCGAGGCGCGTCTTCACCTCGCGCGGACGCGGTGCTTTGATGATGAGGGCTAGAGTGGGAGGGCTCATGTTTACTCGGCTGCTTCAGACGTGCTGTTGAGAGACCAGTCGTAGGACAAGAATTTAATTTTCCAACTGCGCGGATCGGCTTCGATGGATTTTCGGATATCGTCGGGTGCGTATTCAGACGCAGCTAACAGCGCGTCGTATTTGTCTTTTCCGAAGTCTTTCTGATACCACGAGAAAATGGATGAAAGCCACGCGGTCTTGGTTTTGAGATCGAATTTATTGCGCGATGAGTCGGCGAGGAAATCGCGCGCTTGATCGTCGAGTTGATCATCGAGGTCGTCAGCCGTGTAGGCTTCGGGGCGCAGCACCGGGCAGGAACCGGAGGCGCAATTGAGCGCGAAGTGAGCGCGTGAGTCCTGGAATTTCTGGCGGATGATCTCATGCTCAATTTCGTTGAGCGTGTATTTCTTGCCGCCGATTTCAGCGAATCGAATATCCCAAGCGGTGGTTTTGAAAATGGAACCGAGAATCAGACCGCCTTTCCCGATTTGAGTGATGCTCTTCTTGGGCTGGTGTTCGATCACAAGTTTCAACGTGTAGGCGTTGTAGGCATTGAGCCAGAAGGCCAGTCGCGCGGATTCGCTCGGCAGATCTGCGGGGTTGGTGCTCGCCAATTGGCCTAAATACTCGGCCAAGCGTGGGTCTGATTTCAGGTCGTCATAGTCGACGCGACCTTCTTGCACGTGTTCGGCGAGAATCGCGGTGTAGAGATTGTGATCGGGCGCGGCCGTTGCGGTCAAAGAGGTCATAGCAATGAGCAGGGTAATGATGGTGATGAGCTTCATGAACGGTATCGAGCGGCGAGAGTTTCAGGAGATGTGCCGAGTAAGAAACGGCAAAGCAGTCGGGTATTGAGCCACTGTTGGCTGAGCATACCGCGTTTGTCGAAACGACGAGAGGATGTGGTCACGTAAGCACGGAGAGAGCGCACTGAGGTCTGTCGACGAGCGATGCGCAATAGCTCGACGTCTTCGAAGAGCGGCCACTCAGGAAAGCCGCCAATTTGGTGATAGAAGTCGCGCTTGATCGCGATGCCCTGATCGCCGAATCGCGTGAACACCGTATCGAAACGAGTGAGCCAAGCGCAGGCACTGAGAAACCATGATTTCTGATCAAAGCTGAGACGGAACGTAGCGATCTGGTTGTCCGGCTTACTAAAATAATCGCTCAGGATTTGTTCGGAATTGTTCGGCAACAAGGTGTCGGCGTGAAGGAAAAGGAGCGCATCGCTTTCCGTCTGTTGAGCGGCAGTGTGCATTTGTAGACCGCGCCCTTTGGAAGAGTGAATCACTGAGGCTCCATAGTCATCAGCAATACGGATGGTTTCATCCTGAGAGCCGCCATCGACGATCAGGATCTTTGCTGTGGGGAGGCGTGCTCGCACGTTATCGATACAACTTGCGATCCATTCCGCTTCGTTGAGCGTGGGGATGATGACCGTGAGTGATAGCGGGGAGTGGGACATGGTTAATCACGAACCTTCGTTTGCGGACCTGCCTCAATCTGCAGATCAGCGAACCACGCTTCACCATCAGTCTTGGTGTTATCGGAATCCACGACGATTCCGATGGCGCTGATCTCCTTCGGATCGCGACCGAAATACTTGCGATAATCCGCGATAATATCGCGCTCTTCGCTCAACCATTGGCCTGCGGCTTGATCGCCACTTTGCAACACGATCATGCCCACTTGCTTTGAATAAGGACTCCGATAACTCGCGCCAACCGGCTCACGTGACGACCACACATATTGGATCGATCGAGTGCGCAGCGGTATAATCGAGGTCTCGAAAACGAGACAGATACGCGCGACGTAATCGTCACCGCTCCGTGTTTTTTCTGAGGCTTCAGCGTCGAGCGTTTGCGCGATCTTCCACTGCCAGCGTAAACGAACCGGATAATCAGCTGGTGAAAGTTTAAGCTCACGGAGTAGACCTGAGTTGGCCGATTGGCTGATCGCGTGCAGCACCGGCTTACTTTTATCACGGGTTACGCGGTAAACCGTAGGTTTGCTGAACAGGCTTTGTTCGCGCCAGGAGTTACGCCAGTTGGCGGCGAATCCATCGAAGAGATCGATCGTTTCTGCGGAGCAAGCCACCGCGAGTAGACTCGAGCTCAACAAAATGCGCAGTAGTTTGGGCACAGCCAGAGGATGGGTTAGGTGATGGCCCCGCTGCAACTCGATCCGCAACCGGCCGTGCAACCATAACAGTGTGAGCCTGTCGCGATGGGCTGGCCGCTCAGTTGCTCATGATCGATATCCCAGAGATAGCGTGGCTTCTGGTTAGCACCGCCGAGAGGGAGCCCTAACATTTGATTGAAATCGCAGTCGTGCACCTCGCCTTGCCAGCTGATGTTGATCGTGCGTCGACACATCAGCCCATCAACAGTCGCAGGGTTAAAAGCAGTGGCCAGTAGCGTCATGTAGTCTTCGTAGAGACCGTTGTTTTTTAGATACGAGGCGAAGCGCGCGATCGGCAGATTGGCGAGGGCGAAGAGGGAGTTGAATTCGATTCCGAAATGGGATCGTAGCTCGCGTTTGTAGTCGGCCTCGAGGTCGGCTTGGTGAGGGGGGAGTTTGGCGCCATTGGGATTATAGACCAGATGCAGCGGCAGATGCGTTTCGCGGCCGTAGCCGAGTTTGTTCAGTAATTGGAGCGCCTGGATGCTGTCATCGAACACGCCATCGCCACGCTGCTCGTTTACGTTTTCCGGCGTGTAGCACGGCATGGAAGCGATGATCTCGATCTGATGATCGCGGAGAAATTCAGCGAGGCCATCGTGTTCGGGCGAGAGTAGAATCGTGAGATTGCAGCGATCGATGATGTGGCGTGGCACTGATAATTCACGCAGTCGGGTCACTAGATAGCGGAAATCGGGAATCATCTCCGGTGCGCCGCCGGTCAGGTCGATCGTGTGGATCTCGGTGCCTTCGAGCCAATCGATCACGCGATCAATCGTCTCGCGGGTGATGATCTCCTTGCGGGCAGGGCCGGCATTTACATGGCAATGCGAACAGGTGAGGTTGCACAGCTTGCCCACGTTGATCTGGAGGATATCGGGCGTCTCGCGACGGAGTTCGAGTCCGTTCGCATTGAGTGAGGCGTCAAAACTAAGCATCCTGAATAAGAGTTACTTAGATAGAGTTTATTCCGAGAAAGAATTGCAGCCTCCCAAGGGTCGCTCCTAAACGTCTCCTTGCCCATGCCGTCCCGAGAATTGCCGATCTATGAGTTGGAAGAGACCATCGTGGCTTCTTTGCGCAAACAGGGGCGGTTGGTGATCCAGGCCCCGACGGGATCAGGTAAGTCCACGCAACTGCCCCAGATGCTGTGGGAACATGGATTCCTCGACGAGGGGCAGGCGGTGGTATTGCAACCGAGACGGCTAGCGACGCGCATGCTGGCGAAACGCGTGGCGGAGGAGATGGGGACGAAACTCGGTGATGTCGTCGGTTATCAAATCAGGCTTGAATCACGGGTTTCGGAACAGACGAAGATCCGGTTTGTAACCGAAGGCGTGTTACTGCGGCAGATGTCGGGCGACGCGAGCTTGCGTGGAATCAGCACGCTAATTTTCGATGAGTTTCACGAGCGTCATTTGTATGGCGATATCACTCTTGCGCGAGCGTTGCAGATTCAACAAAGCACGCGACCGGATCTGAAGATCGTGGTGATGTCGGCGACGCTGGATACGGAGGTGCTGAAAAACTATCTCGCGCCGTGTGATGTGCTCACATCGGAGGGACGCACTTATCCAGTCGAGATCGAGTATTTGCCGAAAGCGGTGAATTTCGAATCGGATCCTGTTTGGGATGTGGCGGCTCGGGAGTGTGCTCGGGTGGCGGCGGATACGGATGGCGACATGCTGGTTTTCATGTCCGGTGCATATGAGATCAGCCGCACGGTCGAGGCGATTCAGCATCAGCGTGGATTGCGTGAGTTTCAGTGTCTTCCACTCCACGGTGAATTGCCGCCGGAGCAGCAGGATCGCGCCGTCTCACAGAGCGACACGCGCAAGATAATCGTGTCGACCAATGTGGCCGAAACTTCGCTCACAATTTTGGGAGTGACCGTGGTGATCGATGGCGGATTAGCTCGCGTCGCTCGATTCGATGCCAATCGCGGGATCAATACTTTGTTGGTGGAAAAGGTCTCCATCGCGAGCACGGATCAACGAGCAGGTCGCGCGGGGCGAACAGCGCCGGGGATTTGCGTAAGACTCTGGACCGAACGCGAGCATGCGCAACGCGCATTGCAGGAATTGCCGGAAGTGAAGCGGCTCGATCTCGCGGAAGTCGTGCTCACGCTGAAGGCGAGTGGGATCGATGATGTCGCGGGATTTCCGTGGATCGAGAAGCCTGATGCGCATGCTCTGGAACGCGCGGAAATTTTGCTGACGGATCTTGGGGCGGTCAGAGGAAATGCGAATGCCGATCAACGGCTCACCGGGACGGTTCGCCCTACCTCGATCACGGAAGTCGGGCGCCGGATGTTACGCTTTCCGCTGCACCCGCGATACGCGCGCATGTTACTCGAAGCGCAGGAGCGTGATTGTGTGCGGCCGGTCGCGCTGATGGCGGCACTCACGCAGGGGCGTAATTTTCTGTTGCGTGGGGCTTCTAAGCAAGTTGAGCAGGCACGTGAGGATGCGTTTGGCGAAGAGAGCGAGAGTGATTTTCTGCTGCTAATGCGCGCATGGAAGTATGCGGATAAAATGAACTTCCGCATGGAGGCGTGTCGTTCTTTGGGGATTCACGCGCAAGGAGCACGGCAGGTGGGACCGCTATTTCAACAGTTCCTGAAGATTGCCGAGAAGGAGGGGCTACAGATCGGAGACCGTGGAGTGGATGAGGTGGCGGTGCGCAAGTGCGTGCTCGCGGGATTTTCTGATCAGGTAGCGAAGCGGCTCGATAGGGGCACGTTGCGGTGTGCTCTCGTGCATGAGCGTCGGGGGATGCTCACGCGTGAAAGTGCGATTCAGAAATCGCCGCTGCTGGTCGCTGCTGAAATCACGGAGGTCGGTGGACGGGGCGGCGAGGTGAACACGTTGCTCAACCTTGCGACGGCGATTGAAGAATCATGGCTCGAGGAAATGTTTCCGGAAGATTATCAAACCGTGCGTGGGGTGGTTTACGATGAATCGGCGAAGCGCGTGGTGACGCGTAATGAGCGGCGATTCCGCGATTTGGTCATCGAATCGAAAGTCGCTCACGACGAACCCACAGCTGATGAAGCGGTGGCTTTGTTGTCGAAAGAAGTGTTGGCCGGACGAATCAAATTGGTGGAATGGGATGAGAAGGTAGAGCGCTGGATCACACGGTTGAATCGTTTAGCGGAATGGTTTCCGGAATTAGAAGTTACTCCGATCAAACCTGAGGATCGGGCCACGCTGATCGAGCAGATTTGTTATGGAGAAATGTCGGTCAAAGCGCTGAAGAAAAAGCCAGTATTGCCGGTGTTGGAGGAATGGTTACGGCCGGAGCAACTCGCGGTGATGGATGATTATTTGCCGGAGCGGGTGGACCTGCCTTGTGGGCGTCGGGCACGAATCACGTATGGTGAAACAGGTAATCCGATTTTGTCGGCTCGCGTGCAGGATGTGATTGGGCTGACCGATGCGTTCACGCTGGGGATCGGTAAGCTCTCAGTTCGTTGGGAGCTGTTGGCGCCGAATCAGCGTCCGGTGCAGATCACGGATAGCCTCGATGGATTTTGGAGCGGGGCTTATCGGGATGTGCGGGCGCAATTGGCAGGGCGCTATCCGAAACATAACTGGCCGCCGGTCGCGGAACGGAATTAGATTCCCATACGTGCTGATCGAGTGTGGATTGGCGAGGTGGACTATCACCCTTTTTCTAAGCCGGCCGGAAAACGTTTCGGGCCGATCAACTGGGCACCGTATTGGGAGGTGATTCTGACATATGAGAAACCAGACGGCACGACCGACTGTGAGTTTCCAAGACCGTATTTTATTAATCGGCATGTGCGCCCGGACGTTTCGTTTGATTGGTCGCACCAGGTTTCTCGAGATACGCCCGGGATGGATGTCGATCCACTGGGCTGTCACGTTTCCGCAGCGGCGTTGCCACCGGGGAGCAGTAGTGGAATCGAGGAAGATGATTTTGTGGATCGTTGGCCGAAGGAGGCTTTACGTGAAGCGCAGGCTTACGATGCGAACGATGGGAAAACCGCGCATCAACGGGATTGGGATATCCTGAGCCAAGCCGTGGAAGATGCTTTCGCGAAGGCAGGCGTGACTAAAGATTCGCCGGCGCGTGATCAGATCAATGCGTTGGTCGATCTGCAAAATGAGCACAAGGGACAGGTTTATCTCGCAGGCACCCGGTCGATACTTTGCTTCATTCAAGTTACTGCACAGGAGCCTCGAATCTATTTACAGCGCTCTGCATGATCGCGGGTTTCCCTGCTCGCTCACTTAACAATGCGATTCACTCAATGTCCGAAGTGTGGGACGGTAGTCGCTGGTTATTTGTCGATAATCTCACGAGCGATCAGTTGACCGAATTTGCGACGCGACCTGATCAACCGGCGGAGGCGATCTTCGATCAGAACTACCTCCAAATGCTGGCGGGGCAGGGCAAGGCACCCGATGGTTCGCCTTTAACGCCAGCCATGCAGACGCGTTATGCGGATGAGCAACCTTACTTTGAACCCTTTGTGAATATCGGCACACGTGATTGGCGGTTTAATCATGGACGGATGGGATTGGCCCCTTCGCTGACACCGATGGAAGCAGGAGTAGGTTTGTTTGCACTGCCGTGTGCTGACAACATGAAGGCGATCTATCCGGAATGGGATGAGCCGATTCTCTTCTCGCGGAGCGGTCGGGATAACGAACTTTCCCTCACGCCTCGACAGGGCTGGATCGAAACCGTGGCGCGGGTAGATCGTGAGATGGGGATTCGCAAGAGCTTCTACCTCGGTAGTCTCGAACCGGGTGATAATTCGATTCGGTCTGTCCGCGCCGATCTACATCTGTCCGATGCGATTGGGTATGAGTTTAATCCAATCCGAGGCGGTTGGAATCTCCTGCTTAACGGCAAGACACTTCCGCTGGATTCTGACGCCGTTCGGCAAACCTCGGGCGTGCTGTCCTTCGAATTACCGGTGGATGGGCTGATCGAAAATCAAATCAACACACTCGAACTTTATTCCGATCAGAGCTATGATCGTTATATTCGCTACCGGATGCCCGATGGGCTTGCGGTGCGTTTATATCCAGATGGTTTAGGCACGGAGTTGCCTTGGTATGGCAACGAAAAGATGGGTTTGTATCAACCTGCGTGGAAACCAGCGGAAGGATCGATGGCCGTTTACGATACCCATTCGGCCTGGCTGATGTCATGGGATTCAGGTAAGAGCTGAGTCTACTTTTTCTTGGTGGGTTGCTTCTTCTTGCCGCGCTCAATACTCAGGTAGGTTTTGTTGAGCATTTGTTTGGTGTAAAGCTCGAGTAAGCGCACGCCTTCGCGTGGCTTGATCATGTCTTTCCGGGTCGCGGCATCGATCTGCTTCTTCATCTTACGACACAGATCCTGCTGGCTGTATTGCACGCCTTCGATCACATCGGCGATGCGGCTACCGTTGAGGGTTTCCTCGATGTAGAATCCGTTGGGTTCATCGTCTTCGAGGAAGACGTGAGCTTCATTGACGCGACCGAAGAGATTGTGGAGATCGCCCATGATATCCTGATAGGCACCGGTGAGGAAAATACCGAGGTAGTAGGGCTTGTTGTTAAGCGGATGGAGCTGCAGGTAGTCCTGCACGTCTTCGACGTCGATGAAGCTGTTGATCTTGCCGTCGGAATCGCAGGTGATGTCGACGAGGGTGGCGTTGATCGTGGGCTCTTCATTCAGGCGATGGAGCGGAGCGATCGGAAAGAGCTGCTTGAGAGCCCAGTGATCAAGGAGGGACTGGAAGACCGAAAAATTACAGACGTATTGATCCGCGAGCATTTTTTGGAGCTCATGTAATTCTTCGGGCACGTAGCCCATCTTCTTGGTCGTGCTCGCAATACGCTCACAGATTTGCCAGAAGAGTTGCTCCGCGGCAGCGCGATTTTCGAGATCGAGGTAGCCGAGATTGAAGAGCGAGAAGGCCTCTTCTTTCTTTTGCACCGCATCGTGAAAGCATTCGAGGCGTCCAAGCTTGGCGCGGTTGCGCAGCATCTCTTCCATGTCGGAAACGATCTTGTGCTTGGTTTTGGGCTGGTGGTGCTTACCCAGCGATTCGCGTTTGTTGATTCGCTCAAAGACCTCGACCACGAGCATAGAGTGGGGTGCGACGACGGCGCGACCTGACTCGCTCACAATATCGGGCACATCCACTTCGGAAGCGTCGCAGATCTCGTGAATGTTGGAGACGACGTCGCGAGCGTATTCTTCCATGGTGTAATTCATGGATGATTCGTAATTCGAACGTGAGCCGTCGTAATCGATCCCGAGACCGCCACCGACGTCGAGCAATCCCATCGGGAAGCCCATCTTGGCGAGCTGACAATAAAAACGGGAGGCTTCGATCACCGCATTTTTGATCGTGATGATGTTCGGCACTTGAGAGCCGATGTGGAAATGGACGAGTCGCAGGCAGTCTTCGAGATTGGCGCTGCGGAGCTTTTCACAGGCGATGAGGATCTCTGTGGTGTTGAGTCCAAATTTCGCGTCATCGCCGCTGGACTTAGCCCATTTGCCTTCTCCACGGGTTTGGAGTTTCGCACGAAAGCCGATCAGTGGTTTGACATCGAGTTCGGCGGAGAGGCTGATGATGTCTTCGAGTTCGGAAAGTTGCTCGACGACGATGATGATTTGTTTGCCAAGCTTGCGACCGATCAAGGCGAGACGAATGTAATCGTGATCCTTATAGCCGTTGCAGATGAGAAGGCGTTCGTTGCCTTCATGCATCGCGAGTGCGATCATCAGTTCGGGTTTGGAACCGGCTTCGAGACCGTAATTGAACTCTTTGCCGGCATCGACGATCTCATCGACGACCTCGCGTAGCTGATTCACCTTGATGGGGAATACACCACGGTAGGACCCCGCATAGTCTTCCTCCACGATGGCTTGGTTGAAGACCTCGTTGATTTGGGAGACGCGATGACGGAGTAAATCCTGAAAGCGAATCACGATTGGCGCGCGATGTCCCATGTCCACGGCTTCCTCCACCACATCCAGAATTCGGATGTGTTTACTGTCGCCAAGAGGGTGCACGGTCGCAAAGCCTTCGGCATCCACGGAAAAGTGGTCTGCGCCCCAACGTTTGAACCCATAGAGTTCTTTGGATTTGGCGGCGGACCAAGATGTTGAGGATTTACGTTTCAAATCGGGTGGGTTGGTCGGGAGTAATAGCTTGCTTTTACCAGAGTGGGATCAGTTAGATGCCTGTTTTCTTTTTTCAAACACATCAACACGCAATGCCGAAAATGTCCCTATTGACCGACGCACCTCTTTTTATCGCCCAAGCAGCCCCTGCTGCAGCCGCTCCATCTCTTTTTGGCGGCCTCATGCCAATCATCCTGCTCTTCGCGGCGATGTATTTTCTGATGATCGCTCCACAGCGCAAAAAACAGAAAGCACACGACAAGATGCTCACCGAATTGAAAACGGGTGACGAAGTGGTGACCAATGGTGGAATTTTCGGCCAAATCACCAACGTGAAGGACGATCGCTTTGTGCTTCGCGTCTCGGATAATACCAAGATCGAAGTCGGTAAGTCTTTCATCAGCACGGTGCTTAACAAGACCGACGCCGAAAAAAAATAATCGGCGATGTCAGGCCGGTGTCCGCAGTTTCGTGACGTTGGATCGACGAACGTTACATTCCCTTTAAACCAAATATATCATGCTTAAACGCAATCTCTGGAAACTTCTGCTCAGTATCACCATCATGGCATGGGCAGTTTCCTCACTTCTGCCCCTCAAGAACGAAGAGTTCTCTGATTACGCCAAATCGGCTGCGACCGCGAAGACGGCGGAGTTTGCCAGTTTAGTGGATGAAGCTTCGGCGATGCATGCCTCTGGTGAAGTCACCAGCGCTTTTATCGCCCTCAAGCAGATCAGCAAACAGCGGAAAATCGACCTGGCACCGTATTTCCCCGAGATGCGCTTCGAGACCAGTCTCACGAATATTGATAAGCGGAATAACATTCTGCTGACAGAACTTTTGAGCCAATCGAAGAGCCCGTTGCAATACGGACTCGATTTGCGTGGCGGTATCGCGATCACGCTGGAAGTTGATGAAGGTGCAGCCGAGGTTGATAGCCAGTATGAGCGTCGTGAGAAGCTTGATAAAGCGATCGAGATCATCGGTGACCGCGTGAATTCGTTTGGTGTCACCGAACCTTTGATTCGCCCTGTGGGTGACAATCGCATCGAAGTTCAGCTCCCGGGATTGGATCCCAAAGAGAATCC
>Ga0075118_10001773_pt1 | contig 14725 bp, 11 predicted proteins | sample AntAceMetag02UKE_FD_69794 | JGI IMG/M metagenome (GOLD analysis project Ga0075118, IMG submission 69794) | Saline lake microbial communities from Ace Lake, Antarctica - Antarctic Ace Lake Metagenome 02UKE | ecosystem: Environmental > Aquatic > Non-marine Saline and Alkaline > Saline | place...
CTGAGGTTCGCGAAAAGCATCATCATGGCCCAACACCCCGCTGCCAGCATGACCTGCACCATCGCCAAATGCGCCACCAACCCAATCATGCTGGCGCCGAAGTAAATCGCCGCCCATCGTATCCCACTCTCCGCACTGCCACGGGAAAGCGCATAGGTGGCCAACAAAGCACACGCCACCGCCGGGGCATAACCGCGGGCTTCAGACGAGTAATGGATCAGTAGATAGGCTCCCCCGACAACCACCGCAGTCAGCAATCCGCAAACCTTAGCTCGCGTCTCGCTCTCTTCAGGATGCCAGCGCCGATAATGATCACACGCCAACAACGCGGCCAACCAAACCGACACACTGCCAGCAAACCATGAGAGCAGCCGATATGTCCAATCCGCCCCGGGTTGCACCATGTAGAGAAACAGCGAGTTTAGCGGGTGGTTATTGTCGTGCTGGAGTTTGGTCAGAATCTCCCAAGGCGACTGGATCGATTGCACCATCCGAAGCGACCAGATCTCATCCAACCAAAGGTCACCGAATAGGCCAACAGATCGCACGGCCGCAAAAAACAACACGATCGCTCCCAGAGCCCAGCCGAACCTGCCTTTTATGGACGGCCCTTCCCCTTGCTTGGGAAGCGGAACAGCAGGAGTGGAGGATGGATCAGACATAGCGGTGTTGCGATTCAGTGCAGTTCAAACTTCACCTCACGAAAACTCTTTTCTACCCATCATTTCGCATAGCGCGCCACCAGCGTTTCCACTGTTTTCCTCATGTTTTCGCGCAATGACGCCGGGCCGACCACCTCCGCCGCAGCGCCCCAACCGAGGATCCATTGCTCCGCTTCTTCGAGCGCACCCAAGCGCAAGGTGAGCTCCAATCCCCCGCCACGCAGCTCCCGCATCTCCTGCGATTCATGCCACTCACGCTCGCGCACGCGCTCAGCTGCCGCCGCAGTGAAGCGAATCACTATCTTATGATCGCCCGTTCCGCCCAACACGCCGAGAGCATTGGCAAAAAACGTCTCCGGTGAAAAATCTACTGGTCGCACGAATTTCTCTGCGCTCGCTTTCACCTTTAAGATACGGGGCAGCGCAAACGTGCGCAGCGCCTCGCGCTCGACATCAAACCCCACCAGATACCAAAGGTTTTCACGATTCGCCAAATGGTAGGGATGCACCCGACGCTGCGTGGCCTGACTGCTGCCAGGCTTACGATAACTAAACGTGACCTCATTCTGGTGAAGCACGGCGGCGCTGAGCGGATTGAAGATCGCCAAATCAGTTTTGCCTAAACCGATATTCTTGAAGGACACCGTTCGTATCTCATCTGCCGGTGAAAACGAGATACGATCGCGCAGCCCGTCAGACAGTTTGCCAAACGCGATTTCCAACTGCCGGTGAAACGGTGTGCCACGATATTGTTCGAGCGCGCGTTGCGCCACGAGAAGCGCGAGCAATTCGCCCTCGGTCACGTTCACGGTGGGAAACGCTTCCACCTGGTGTGTGTAGCGGTAAACCGCGCGTTTCGCATCATACTCGATCGGTAGATCCAACCGGTCCCGCATAAACGCGATATCCCTCCCGATCGTCTTGCGGGTAACTTCCAGTTCCGCGACCAGCTGCGAACTGTTGATCAATTCACCGCGCCGCAAGGCCGCGTGAATCTTGAGCATGCGCTCTAGCGGGGGGCGGGAAAGCTGGGGTTTTGTCGGCATAAAATAAATCTGCACTTTTTTCAGGGTGGGACAAGCAATGTCCCACCCTCTCAGGTATTCTTTGCCCATGATCTTAACAAAACGCCCCTCGCCAAACACTCTGCCAATCTCCCTCACCTGGGCCCACTACGGTGATCTCCACCGCGTGACGCCTTGGCCCGAGACCCGCTTCGAAAAACTCTACGGTGAGGATTGGATCGAAATCATTCCCACCAGTGAATTACTCGAGGCCGCATCGCTCGCCTGCCACAAGCGCGATTGGCGCCCCTATCTTGAATTCGTGCCAGCTGAGGTGCGTAGCTTTCTACTCGGGTTCTCTTTTTCGCGAATGGAAGCGCTCTACGTCGTCGGTAGCTGCCCTCAGCTCCTCCCCGAATTAATCGAGACCCCCGCCCTCGCGACCTTCCTCGCCAATCACAACGAATTGCGCGGCACCGTAGCACCTGTCTGGCCGGAAATCGCCGCTGTGCATGAGCGCAATGGCATCCACGGTGTGCTCGAATGGCTCGGACTACCTTCCTCGCGGCAAACCCTCACGATTCTCTCCCATCTCGAATCACCAGATCTACCGAGGAAGTTTCTCGAACCTCTTCGCACTCAACTCTGGGAACCACGCACCATCTTCGCGCTTCAACGCATGCCATCGATCACTGATCGTCACCTCGCGAGCTATTGCCACCATGCTTTCGCGGCGTGATCGCGAGCGATTATTTTGCCGCCATGGATTCGTTGATGACCGTCTTCAGGCGATTTGAAGTAAACGGTTTCGATAGCACTGCTTTAAAACCTACCGAAGCGTAGTTCGTCATGATTTCATCGTTGGTGTATCCAGTCATGACCACTGCGCGGACCTTGGCATCAATGACTCGCAACGCCGCCAGAGTCTCTCGCCCGCCCAATCCTCCGGGGATGGTGAGGTCGAGTAGGACAAGGTCCCAATCTCTTGAATATTTCCGCGCATCCTCGTAGGCGAGAATCGCATCTTTTCCGTCACTGAAAATACCCACGGTGTGCCCCATTTGGTGCAGCGTGCGCCCGAGAGTATCTCGCATAATATCCTCATCATCCATGATCAGAATGCGAAGAGGGCTTTCCGCACGCTCTGGAAATGGAGGGATGGAATCAGTTTCTTCGCACACCTCTCCTTTTGTTGCAGGCAGATAAACCCGGAACGTCGTGCCCTCACCTTGAGTAGACTCCACGGTCAACATACCGTGATGTTTCAGCATGATGGAATGGCAGATGGTCAGACCAAGCCCCATGCCTTTTTGCGGCCCACGCTGTTTCGTCGAAAAATAAGGATCAAAGATTTTTTCCAAGATTTCCGGCGCGATCCCCTCCCCTGTGTCGGCTACTTCGACCTGCAAATATTCCCCCGCGCTCAAACCGCGCACGTCGCCACGATCCAAGATCATATTCTTCGCGGTCACTTTGATCACACCGCCAGCGGGCATCGCTTCGCGCGCATTTAACACTAAGTTGCGAATCACCTGCGCAACCTGCCCCTCATCCATCTCCGCCGACCATAGCCCTTTCGCAATTGAAAGATCAGCCCTTACGTTGGACCCACTCAGCACAAGTGGCACGGCATCGCCCAAGAGCTTCCTCATATCTCCAATGCCCACAACCGTGGCACCGCCTTTCGCAAAAGTGATCAACTGTTGAGTAAGACCCCGCGCCGCCAAAGCCGCTTTTTCCGCTGCATCAACGTTGAACAGAAATTCATCCGAGGAATCTCGATTATAACGCGCGAGATCCAAATTCAAAATAATAGCCGTGAGTAGATTGTTAAAATCGTGTGCGATCCCGCCCGCCAACACGCCAGTCGATTCAAGTTTTCCCAGAACCAATCGATCTTCCGCCGCCTGCTTGAGCCCGCTGATATCCGTGTGCGTGCCAAGCACACGAAGCGGAGTCCCCTTCGCATCGCGACTCACCACCATCCCGCGACTGAGCACCCATTTCCAGCTCCCGTTTTGACACCGCAATCGATGCTCAAATGAAAACGCCTCTCGCTCGCCACGCGCATTGGCAGCCTGAGCCTCCGCGATGATCGCATGATCTTCAGGATGAACATAGTTCATCCACTCTTCCAGCTGAGGATTAGTCGAAACCTCATCGCCATATCCCAGCATTTCCAGCCACCTTTTGGAAAGCAGCACCTCGTTGGTGTGATCGCTCCAATCCCAAACTCCATCTCCCGCTCCTTCCACTGCAAATTTCCAACGCTCTTCACTCGCGCGCAGAGCTTCCTTCTGTCTGGCCAAACGATTCATGATCCCGCGCTGCCAAACGATCAGCCCAATGATGACCACTAACGCAAGAGCCGCTGGCAAATAGTAAGGACGCAAATCCGCGAACCGGATTGGGTGCGGCTCGATCGGCCCAATCCATTTCGCGTAAAGCCGATCAAACATCCCATTGCCGCGCACGGTCGCGAGCGCTTCATTTATTTTTTCCAAGGAACGGCCATCCCCCTTGTGCACCGCGAAATGATATTCGTGAACGATATCATCCACAAACTCCCAGTCCATCCCCTGAGCCTCCAACCAAGGCGCATACACTAATCGACGAATAAATATGGTCGCATCAGTCTTCCCTAACTGAGTCGCCTCGAGTGCTTCTTCTTTGGTGTCAAAAGGCACGATCACCGCGCCCCAACCCTCATGAACAAGCGCATTGATATGGCCAAGACTCCCTTTCAATACACCCATTCTTTTTCCTGCAAAATCCGCCGTTCTACGCATGCGGGGGGAGCCTTCTGCAAAGTATACCAGCCCATGAACATAGGCGTGAGAGATTGAAAAATCCATCCACTCGCGCCGCTTTTCAGTGATCGTAACATTCGCTAAGGCATCCAGCTTTCCTTGCTGAAAATCACGAATGATGTGACTCCAATAACCCGCCACAATTTCGATCTTCATGCCGTTTGCTTCAGACATCGCTGCCAGCAATTCAGCACTGAACCCAGCAGGATTACCCGCCTCGTCGCGGTATGAAAGCGGGGCCGAATCATTCTCCACTCCAATCCTAAACACCTGTTCTGCGCCCGACAGTGTGCATCCGCATACCAGCAGCAAAATCGCGCGACAAATTAACCGGGGAAACAGCACGGTCATACACTCACGGATATGGACAGTAAATGACGAGCATTCATCGCCATGGCTGATCATTATCTGATCAGCGGTTTGAGGGCCAATTTGATTGGTTTTAATGTGATATGATCACAAATATAAGCCGATTCGCGCTTGCGGTCACCTCCTCACACTTCCCTTCTCCATCTCAGTCACTATTACCCCTATGAAAGCATCATTGATGGATAACATGAGCGAACGACCTTTCGCTTATTCCGATATTTTCCGTCACCCGCCGATGAGCGGTGACAACATTCCCCCGGAGCTAGCCGCTATCCGAAAAAATGAGTCGAGCTGTGTAGTCATTCTACCCGATGGCACTTGGCTGGTCACATGGAGCCAGGGCTCATCTGAAAATGCACCTGACGAACAGGTCGTGATGGCCAAAAGCCGAGACTGCGGACTCACCTGGAGCGAGCCTCGGCAGCTCATGACTTCGACCAAGAAATACCGCCGATCCTATGGAGCTCCATTCGTAGCACCGGAAAGCGGTCGGCTCTTCTTCTTTATCCACGAAGGAGTTCATGCAGGAGATGGGATTCCCCGTAACAGTCCGGAGGTCGATGTTGGTAAATTGGCTTTCATTTATTCAGATGATAGCGGAGACACTTGGTCTGATTTTCGCTCCATCGACCTGCCTGATCGAGACATCAGCATGTTTCCCGATCGTATTCATGGGCATATCAATCACCCGCCGCAAATCATGCCCAATGGGCAGGTGGTGTTGCCCTTCAGCCAATACGCACGACCAGGCAGCATGCGACGCGATTGGCAACTCGTCGCCGGCGAAACCGTTTTTCTCCATTGCGAGAACCTGCTGACTGAGAGCGATCCGGACCGGTTTCAATTCTCGCTTCTTCCTCCCGGCCCACGAGGTATCCGGGCAGATATAGTGAAGCACATCGACAACCCCGCAGTGATTCAACTAGCCAAGTTCTTCAAAGGCTACCCCGACGGTCTGGCGTTCAATTCACAGGAACCTACCGTCGTTCCGCTTTCAGATGGGCGTTGGGTTCAAGCCTGCCGCACCTATCTCGGTTCGCCGGGTTACGCTGTTTCGTCCGACGAGGGGAAGACATGGTCAGACGTAGAGCGTCTCCGCTACAGTCCCGATGGACCGTTTATCGATCATCCACATACCATGGTTCCGATTGCGCGATTACCCGACGGACGATTCATTCTGCTTTTCACCAATAACGACGGCACGAAAAAGGGAGCGGAGCATGTCTGGGACGGTGGCTGCCGCACACGTAATCCCCAGTGGTTCGCAATCGGCCGGGAAATCCCCGGCGAACAACGCAATGGCGGCCTCATCTTTGGAGAACCACGCATTCTGGCTTCCGCAGACGAAGCAGAGCCGGAAGATGGATTCACCGCTTCAACCGCGACTGGCATTTCCATGCCTCAATACATCGCGGCTGAGGGCCGGCACTTCGTGCAATACGGTCTGCTGAAAGAGCACATCCTTCTCGATGAAATTCCGGCAAGCGTCATCGATGAGATGACACCAGCACTCCCTTCGTGATCGCCTCGGCTGCATGCTTGTCTCGCCTCCATCAATACCTACTGATTACTAATGCCCTTTTTTAAGCGTATTCTGAAGTATGATCAGAAAACTGTCGTCCAGCAGGAAAAAAGATACGCGAGTCGCTTTAACGTCTCACCCAAGTCTCCGCTGAAGGTTTCCCTCGCGTTTGATTACCTCAAGCTCGAGGGCACCGTGGTCAATTTGTCCACGCTCGGTGCCGCCGTGATCTTGCACAAAGAATTCGCCTGCCCGAGGAACACACCCTGTAAGATCACCTTTATTCTTGATAACTATAAGCTCCAGCTGAATGCCACAATCTCGCATCACCGACTGACACCTGAGGGAAAAAGATTCGGCCTCAAGCTTGAACTCGAGGACTTTGAAGCGCGTCTCAGTTTTCTCCAACTCATCGCACCACTGCATATCGGCGCGAGCCTTATCCCCAGCAAACGTCAGACCACTGCATCGTCTGAACCCGGAGTGATCACGAAAAAATATCACGCCACAAACGATACGGTGCTGACCGTCTGGCGTAATTACATCGGTCACGCTATCACAGGATTCGAATTCAGAATTGCCGATTATTTTGTGCGTAACGGAAAAAATCCCCCAGAGCTTATACTCTACACCCAAGAAGAAAAGGATCAGAGCGATAATCTAGGCTACCAAGCCCCCGTCCTCAAACGCGCCAAAAAGGAGCATGGTGAGATCCAGCAACTCTTCAACTGGATCGTCCCTCATCTAAACGATAACGTCCCCGACGACGTCTGCTCCTACCTTAAACTCTACTGCACAAGAGCTAAGCGCTGCTCATCCTGATCGAATAATTACTTGGAGGCACAATAGGAGCCATCCAGCTCCAACCCGAAATAGCCTCTCGCATTATCGAAACAAATTGAGCGCACCATCCCACCAACGAGGGCCTGATCATTCGGCAACTCTCCTTTCGCAATTTGGTTTCCGAGAAAATTGCAAAGCACGCGCCGAAAATACTCGTGACGAGTATAGCTCAGGAAACTACGAGAATCCGTGAGCATCCCCACGAATCGACTCAATAAACCGAGATTGGCCAAGGCATTGAGCTGCCACTCCATCGCCTCCTTCTGATCGAGAAACCACCAGCCGCTGCCAAACTGAATCTTACCCGCAATCGTGCCGTCCTGGAAATTTCCCGCCATGGACGCGAAAGCGTAATTGTCGGAAGGGTTGAGATTATAGAGCACCATCCGTGGCAGTTCATTCGTCGCGGCCAGCGAATCAAGATAACGGCCTAGCGACTGCACTTGAGGAGTATCTCCAATGCTATCGAAACCACTGTCCGGGCCGATCTGCTCCAAGGCTCGCCTGTTGACGCTACGGACGGCACCGAGATGAAGTTGCTTCGTCCACCCCTTGGCGGCGTCCCAACGTCCAAACTCACGCATGAGATAAGACCCATACTCCGCACACTCTTCGGGAGTGGATGCGCTCCCTTTCAGAGCAGCGTCAAACACGGATGCAGCCTCCTCAAGGGAGCAAGATTCTGCTAAAGCATGATTCAATCCGTGGTCCGACAAACGGCAGCCAGTCGCATGAAAATCATCGTGTCGGTTTTTAAGAGCGGAAACCAATTCATCGAAAGTAGTAATCGGCTGCTTCGAGACTTTCCCGAGTTTCTCTATCCACAGCTTAAACGAAATGGGCTCATCTACGCCCAATGCCTTATCCGGACGGAAGGTGGGATAAACTTTGGTTGTAATCGAAAGCCCTTTGATTTTCTCATGTGCGACCAAGGGCTCAGCCGGATCATCGGTCGTGCAAATAGCCGCAACCTTGTTGGCGGCCAAAATATCGTGCACCCGCATGTTCGCGAGTTTCGCATTCGCTTCATCCCAAATTGCATCGGCGGTAACCGGGCTAATCAGCACATCGATTCCAAAGTAGCGTTTCAGCTCCAAGTGCGACCAATGATAGAGCGGGTTACCCAAAGTGTGAGGCACCGTCGCACACCACGCATCGAACTTTTCCCGAGAGCTCGCTTCTCCTGTGCAAAAGCGCTCCGCGATACCATTGGCGCGCATCGCTCTCCATTTGTAATGATCCCCGCCCAACCAAATCTCAGCTACGTCCGCGAATTGATGGTTATCCGCAATCTGCTCCGGCGGTAGATGGCAGTGATAATCGTAAATAGGCTCACCCTTGGCATAGCCATGATACAACTCACGCGATTCCGGAGTCTGCAGCAGAAAATCGTCGTGGATAAAAGACTTCATGGGGCGATATCATTGAGCATGGCTTCCAACGAAGTGTAAGCGAACAAGCGTTCACGGACACGAGTGCATTTGGCAGCCGCCACCAATCCGGTCTGCTCCGCGAGAAAAACGAGGTAGGTCGCCACGCGTTTCGAAAACAACAAACGCGCCTCGTCGCTAATCGCATAAAACCTCTCACGCTGCCGATAACCTGCTGCCGTGTGATCGCCGAGCGCGGCTTTGTCCGCGCGGCCTTCCGCCGCGAGCACGTAGAGAAAATTATACTCAAAAAACACCATCAAATCCGGCGAAGGCACCAACTCTTCCAAAGCGATTCGACAGACCTGCTCCGAAGCAAAGACTTCCGTTTCCTTCTGCTGTGATGCCAATGACGTGACGACAAATTCACGCGCCATCGCCTGTTCCGTCTTATCCGCGCTGAATGCGCCAGCCACTGCCATTTCGAGCGTAAACTGATACCAATCGCTCCATAGCTTTTGGTCATCGCCATTCTTCGATTCAGCCAGAGCCACCCCCATTTCGTAGGTATAGCGACCACTCGTTTTGATCTCGAGCGAACCACCCGTCACGTCGCCCATCACTCGATAGTTTTCTGCCGATTTCCCCGACCCTGAATGAAACCCGATGCTCACGCCAAACTGCTGGCAGACCTGCCATTGCTTTTCGATTAAGCCGCGCAGTTTTTCGTTATCGGGATAAGGTGCGTTTTTCTGAAATCCAAAAGCAGGGGCCACAAAATTTACCGGCATCTCTAGCACCTCACAAAGTGCCAACATGATCGCGGTCGTTTCCGGCGTAGTTAAGCCCGGCAGTTCATCGATCGACAGTTCCCGTAAATACGCGCACCCCTCAACTGTCGTGAATGCTTGAGCGCGAGCTTTCGCGTATTTCTGATCGCGCTGCTTCATTTTCAGCAAAGCGGGCCATACCGTGATCAGCAAACGATCAAAAGCATCGTCGTCCAAAGCTAACCCTGATTCAGCAATGCGCGCCTGCGCAGCGACAACCACATCTTCTGGAATCTCATTACGAGCGGCCTGCCTGTTTTCAGCTAATTCTGGCGAAAGATCAAAGGTGATGTAACTCGCCAATACACATCCCTTAACCAACGCATCCTCACGCGAATCAAACTTACCGCCAATCGGTTGATGATCCGCATTAAACGCCCACGCGGTCCTCTGCCGATGAAAGCCCGTCTTGAGCTTCGATAGCACGGCCCCATGGCTCATCCCTTCGACACTCTGCCCCTGATGTCCCTCGGGCACTTCCGCACCGATAAAAGGGAAAGGCACGGTATCGAGACGGTTCTCCAACATCGCGTCCACATCGTAGACTAGCTCGCGCGGCACGGAATTTTGATTCGCCGTCAGGCCAATCCCGAGTGCACTCATCGCCCACTCCACCGCCGGCCAATGCAAAGTCGTGAATCGCGCCCCTACTCCTAATGTTGAACGGCCTAAACTTTCGTTGGCTGTCGGAAATATCGTGCTAGTCGCATCATGCTCTTGCGCGAGATTTTTCAGGATCAGCAGGTTATCCCAGGTTGCGGGAAACACCGTGCTGCCATCAGCCATAGCCACCCCATCACTCAGTGATTTCTCGGCCGCAGCTAATCGCCAAGCGCAATCTCCATTTGCGGATTCCAGCAGCGTCCACTTCCCCGCGGCAGTTTCGAATCCACTCTTGGGATATTCGAACGCTTCACCGGCGGAAATGCTCCGAATCATTTCATCCCAATCGAGACAGAAATCCGGCGATACGCATGGATTGCGGGCAATGCGCAAGTCATGCTTGAGAAGAAAATTGTTGATCGCAGACATCGTCGTGAGCGGGGTCAGATCGTCATGGCATGATAGCCGCCATCTACGACCAACTCATCTCCGGTGATGAATGATCCGGCAACAGGTGACGCAAGCAACAAGGTCGCGCCGATCAATTCTTGCGCTTCGCCGAAACGATTCATCGGGGTATGCCCCATGATGCTCTCCACGCGATCCGGGGTGAGCACTTTTTTGTTTTGCTCAGCCGGGAAGAATCCCGGCACCAGCGTGTTTACTCGGACTTTTTGCGGCGCCCATTCCCGAGCGAGATTTTTAGTCAAATTATGAACCGCTGCTTTGGTCGCCGAATAAGTAAAGACCCGCGACAAAGGGACAATCCCGGACATAGAGCCGAGATTAATTATCGAGCCACCTTCGCCCTGATCGATCAGCGCCTGCCCGAAAATCTGGCATCCCATGAAAACACTTTTGAGATTTACCTGCACAATGCGGTCAAACTCTTCTTCCGATATCTCGGTGAATGGTGTGGCCGAATTTACGCCCGCTCCATTCACCACGATATCCAATCGCCCTGCCCGCTGGAGCACATTATCCCGCAATCCCTCCAGCTCTTGCTTGCTGGTGGCCTCAGTCGCGTGAAACCAAGCCTTGCCGCCGTTTGCTACAATCCGGTCGATGCGTGACTGCGCTTTATCCGCATTTCGCCCCACAAGCACGACCTCAGCTCCAGCCCCCGCTAAGCCCTCGGCCATCGCACCGCAGAGTTCTCCGGTGCCACCTATTACGACGGCAACGCGGCCTGTTAAATCGAAAAGTGAGGTAAGGTATTCAGCAGAATTCATGGGCGATTCAAACTAGCGTGAACTTTCGGGCTTACAAAACAAACAAAACGCGCAATAGAAGTGTGTCTCGAGAATTTGGATTAATGATGCTCTCCAGCCGTAACATGTCTCCCACCCCTATTTCCCTCTCCGCTCCGAAAAATTCTAGCCTAAGCGCGGATCAGGTCAGACAGCTCGTGGCCGATACCTGCCGGCCTGAGGACTACCAAGGCAAACGCATCGTTCTAATCATTCCCGACGGCACTCGCACCGCACCGATCGGCCTCATGTTTAAAACCCTGCATGAGCACCTTGGTGCAGCGGTCGCCAAGCTCGATGTAATGATCGCGCTCGGCACGCACCCCCCGATGACACCGGAGGCCATTGATGCGCGAGTCGAAATCACGGCAGAACAACGCAACTCCACTTATCGCAACGTGGAGTTTATCAATCACGAATGGGACAACCCTGGAGCGTTGCACGACCTGGGAATTATCCCCGCCGAGGAAATCAACGAACTATCGAGCGGATTGTTTTCCATGGATGTTCCGGTTCACGTCAACAAGCGCCTCTTTGACTACGACCAAATCATCATCATCGGTCCGGTATTTCCGCACGAGGTGGTTGGTTTTTCGGGAGGAAACAAATACCTGTTTCCCGGCGTGAGCGGGCCGGAGATCCTCAACTTCTTTCATTGGCTCGGCGCGGTGGTTACCAACCCCATGATTATCGGCAATAAGTGGACACCTGTTCGAAAAGTCGTCGATCACGCTGCCGCGATGATCACGGTGCCCAAGTTATGCTTCAGTCTAGTCGTCCAAGGCAACGGTGACCTCGCTGGACTCTATTCAGGCACGCCTGAAACGGCTTGGGATGCCGCCAGTGAGCTTTCGAGAGAGCGCCATATCACCTACAAGGATCGGGCATTCCACACCGTGCTTTCTTGCGCCCCACCCATGTATGACGAGCTCTGGGTCGCCGGCAAATGCATGTATAAGCTCGAACCTATCGTAGCCGACGGAGGCGAATTGATTATCTACGCACCGCACTTACATGAAGTATCAGTGACGCACGGAGAACACATTCGACGCATCGGTTATCACTGCCGCGATTACATTTTAAAACAGTGGGACCGATTTAAGGACGAAGCTTGGGGCACCTTGGCCCATTCTGCCCATGTTTACGGAATTGGCACCTACGACGAAAAGACTGGGATCGAAACGCCGCGAGTGCGCGTCACTCTCGCAACCGGACTGAGCGAAGAGGAATGTCGCGGAATCAACCTCGGCTATCGTGACTGGCGCACCATCAATCAGGCCGATTACGCGAACCGTGAGGACGAAGGTATATTTCTGGAGCCTAAGGCAGGTGAACGCCTATACCACTTGAAAGAAAAACCCGTCTGGGCCGGCGGATAAAAGGAGCTGGTGAGGCCGGAGGGAGTCGAACCCCCAACCGTTTCCTTAGGACGGAACTGCTCTATCCAATTGAGCTACGGCCCCAACCCCGCCATGAACAGCCCAACTACGATCACGGTCAACCATCCAATCACCTCAAAATCCGAGTTGACATAGCTCCGTGAGAATCAATCTTCTCCCATTCCAATCAAGCTATGAGCACTACAGAAGAACAGCAGCAGAGTCTTACGCCAGAAAACTTCCCTTTCACTGCCCCGCAGATGATGAGCCGTTACATCACGGACACAGGGAAAATTCTGCCACGCAAATACACCGGTCTTTCTGCGAAACAGCAGCGTGCGGTCACTCGCACGATTAAGCAATCGCGCAACAATTTGCTGGCCTTGTAATCGCTTTCCGCGATTCCCAATATTCTCAGCCGGAGTTTATCTCCGGCTTTTTTATGCCATGACAACAAAGTTCACCGCCAGAATCTACCAAGGGACCCCCCGCAACCTAGCTATGCTGGCTAAAAAATTGCAGGTTGGCGAATTGGTCGGGGTGCCTAGCGAGACTGTTTATGGCCTTGCCGCCGATGCCCTCAATCCCACCGCTTGCCGAAAGATATTTAAAGCCAAGGGACGGCCGACGACTGATCCTCTTATCGTCCATCTCCACCATATCAAGCAGCTTGCTGCTATCGCCCAAGTAAACCCAACCGCCTTGGCTCTGGCAAAAGCGTTCTGGCCCGGCGCGCTGACTCTTATTCTCAGAAAACAAAGCTGCGTGCCGGATATCGTAACCTCTGGTCTTGATAGCGTGGCAGTCAGAATCCCTCAGCATCCACTTTTCAGAAAATTACTCAAAATTGCAGCCATCCCATTAGCGGCTCCCAGTGCGAATCCCTTCGGATACGTCAGCCCCACAACAGCTGAACATGTCCGCGCCAATTTGGGCAATCGCATCCGCTACATCCTCGATGGAGGCGCATCCAAAATCGGCTTAGAATCCACCATCATCGACACCCGAGATGAAAAAGCTATAAGGTTACTGCGACCCGGGTCTATTACCTCCGAACAAATCGAAAGCACTCTGGGCATAACCGTTAAATCGGTGCATTCACGCGCCACCAGCGGATCGCAAGTCGCTCCCGGAATGCTCTCTCAGCACTACAGCCCACGAGCCAAAGTGGTTCTGCACAGCGTGCTATCCTTGGATGCAACCAGCCAATCTCCCGATGAAGCCAGACTCTACTTTGCCCAACCGACTGGCAAACCGAGAAGGCACACCTTTTGGTTAGATTCAAGCGGCAACCCACAGCGGGCTGCCCATAACCTCTTTGCACAGCTCCGAATGCTCGATAAAAAAGGTTACAGCATCATTCATGCTGAGAACGCACCGGATGGCCCTTATACTGCGGCCATAAACGACCGCTTAGAACGTGCCGCCGCCAAAACCTGAAGTGCCTCCGCGGCTTAACGCGGAGGGAGGGGTCTCAATGAGTTTTACCCGCGAGCGTCCAAGTCGCTCTTTTGGGTCACATAATAATCCTTATAGGATTTATCGTAATACTGAGCGTAGTAGTAACCGGACACTGCGAGATTAAGACCGTTCAGAATCGCGCCTAAATTAGGCACATTTGATTCTTGTAGACGATTGGCCGCAAATTGAGCCGCTTTCCGACGCACCTTGTTGAAGTAGATACTAAAAATTGAACCATCTACCAACGGAAGGATGATCATCGCGTCGCTCACAGCAGCCAGTGGCGGAGTATCAAAGAACACTCGATCATAGCGTTTACGAAGGTCCGCAACCATCGTTTCAAAGTTTTTGCTGTTGAGCAAATGCGTCGGGTTTTTGGCACGACCACCGGCCGCGATCACATCGAAGTTCTTGTGCACATCCTTTTGGATGACTTCGTCCAAGGATTTATCACCGGTGCAAACGTCGATGACGCCCTGAGAATTCTCTAAACGTAGTCCTTTATGAATGTTCGGTTTGCGTAGATCGCAATCCACCAAGACCACTTTCTCTCCATGAGCAGCAAAAGTAAGCGCAAGATTCGTCACCGTGAAGGATTTACCTTCCCCGGGAATGGTGCTGG
>Ga0075118_10001775_pt1 | contig 14722 bp, 13 predicted proteins | sample AntAceMetag02UKE_FD_69794 | JGI IMG/M metagenome (GOLD analysis project Ga0075118, IMG submission 69794) | Saline lake microbial communities from Ace Lake, Antarctica - Antarctic Ace Lake Metagenome 02UKE | ecosystem: Environmental > Aquatic > Non-marine Saline and Alkaline > Saline | place...
CTGAGATGGGTCCAACCCGTTCACTACTGCGCTGGGGTGCTCGCGTTCACGCCGTAGACCTGCCCAGACCTGCTCTGTGGCAACGGCTTCTTGACACTACCCGGGTAACGGCGGGCACATTGCATTTGCCCATCCAGCAGGGCACCATGCCATCGAAATGGCGCGACGGATATCGGTTAAATCTTGACGATGATGCACAAGCGGCTGCTCTCGCGGGGGCAGACCTACTGGGCAAAGCACCGCAGGTGCGCGACTGGTTCGCCCGCATCCAGCGACCCATGGTGGTGGGGAACTACACCTACGCCGATGGCGTGACGCACGTTCGGCTGTCTGTGGCGGCCGACGCGATTATGACCGATCTGGCCCAACGCTTCCTAGGTTCCACCATGGCCTATCTCGCCACACCGACCGATGTGTTTATGGTGCCTGAAGAGGCCGTCATTGAATCTCGCCGACGTTGGCAGCATCGCGGCGCTGGGCGGATGTTGCAGGCGCCCTTGCGGTTGGCTCGACAATTCGCGCCCAACTACCCGACAACGGTGACGACCACCACCGGACGCATCGTGGGTGTCAACGATGCCCTTGTGCCGCAGCAGGGCCCGAACTATGCCTTGGCCAAGCGATTTCAGCGCTGGCGAGCAACGACATTGCGTGATCAAGGCCATCGAGTATCTCTCAACATCGCACCGGCCACCCGTACAGAGTCGGTGGTGAAGAATAAGGCACTGGCCGCCGCCTATGCGGGTGCAGGACGATTTGGGGTGGAGGTGTTTGAACCGGCTACCTCGACCACTCTCATGGCGGCGTTACTCGTTCATGACCTGCGCAATCCCAACGCGCCGGCGAATCCAGATGTTGTTCTCGACCATCCGCTAGATCTGTTCATTCAAGGGGCAAATCATGGTGGATTGTGGCGGGTGGCCTACGCTCCACGCTCGATTCTCGGCATCGCTGCACTCCTCGGCATGTTCGAGTCGCGCGCCTAATTCCTGCCAGCGGGATGCTAGGCGAGGGAATCTGTGCCAATAATGACGACATGGGCGTGATCCGGCTAGCTGAGGTAACCGAGCGCGTCATCGACACGACCGTCTTGGAATCCCTCGTGGTGGACGCTCGGGCCGGAGCCATCGTGTCATTCAGCGGCAATGTCCGTGATCACGACCACGGCCGATCCGTGCGCACCCTTTCCTATGAAGGTCACCCCTCGGCGCAAGCGGTACTCACGGCGATTGCTAGCGAAATCGAAGCGCGATTCGACGTGGTCAGTTTGGCTGTTTCTCACCGCATCGGTCCCATCCCGATCGGTGAGGCTGCCCTGGTCGCGATCGTGGCCACCGCCCACCGAGGTGAAGCGTTTGCCGCCTGTGAAGAATTGGTGAACACCGTGAAAGAAAGACTTCCGGTGTGGAAGCATCAAATCTTTACCGATGGAACTGAAGAATGGGTGAACTGCGCATGAGTACCGACCTAGGTATGCCGACCCCGGCCCTCAGCGAGGCCACCGGATCGCTCGTGGACAGTTACGGACGCGTCCACCGCGATTTGCGTGTGTCGGTGACCGATAGGTGCAACCTGCGGTGCACATATTGCATGCCACCTGATTTCGCCGACTGGATGCCCGGCGATCACCTGCTCAGCATCGATGAACTCATGACGGTGATTGAGGTGGCTATCTCGCAGGGGATCGAAAGTATTCGACTCACCGGCGGTGAGCCGCTGGTCCGCCCTGACATCGTGGACATCGTCGCGCGCATCAACGCACTCCCGCAACCGCCTCGCATCACTTTGACCACCAATGCGCTGCGCCTGGCAAGCATGGCCCAACCCCTGGCCGACGCGGGGCTGGAGCGGGTCAACATCAGTCTGGACACCCTCGACGCCGATCGATTTACGAAGTTGACATTTCGAAATCGCTTCACCGATGTGATCGCCGGAATCGACGCAGCCCTGGCCGCTGGCCTTAATCCGGTCAAGGTCAACACGGTGCTGATGCGGGGCATTAATGACGATGAAGCCATCGCCATGCTGCGTCACTCCCTCGACAATGGCTGGCATCTTCGGTTCATTGAGCAGATGCCGCTGGATGCCCAAGGTTCCTGGGATCGCGAACAGATGGTGACGGCCGAAGAGATTCATGAACTTCTCGAATCTGAGTTCACCTTGACCCCCAAGCCCGGACGCGGATCTGCCCCGGCAGAGGAGTTCGTGGTTGACGACGGCCCCGGCACCGTGGGCATCATCGCCAGTGTGAGCAAGCCGTTTTGCTCCGCGTGTGACCGTCTTCGACTCACCGCCGATGGCCAACTCAGGAACTGCCTTTTTGCCCGGGATGAAACAGACATCCGCGCCACACTGCGCGATGCAACCATGTCTGAAGCCGACCGACGCGCACGCATCGCCGGGTTGTTCGCGCAGTCAACGATGGCTAAATTGCCCGGCCACGGCATTAACGACCCTTCATTCATTCAACCGGATCGACCGATGAGCGCGATTGGCGGCTGAAATGTCGGCCGAGGTGCACTTCTTCGCAGCCGCCCGAGCCGCCGTGGGAGCTTCGGTTCTCCAGGTTCCACCAGGAACCCTCAACGACGTGCTCAATCGCGTTGAGTCAGAACACCCCGGTTTCGCCACGGTGCGCCCCCAATGTTCCTTCCTGATCAACGGCACTGTCTCTGTAGATCCCGAACACCGCGTCGACGATGGGGCCCGGCTAGATGTATTGCCTCCCTTCGCGGGCGGTTAAGACCCCGGAAGAGAACTCCCTAAGTGCGATCGGTCAGTCTCGTCAATGTGATAGCGCCGCAGCGCTAGCGCATGTATCGTCACTCGAAACCGCAGGATGCACTTTTTGTTGCGGCCGTGCTCGACCCGATACTGCTTCTCGCGGAGGATTCGTGGAACTAGAAAATACCTTTGTCGTCCCCGCCGATATGGACACGGCCTGGAAGACACTTCTTGACGTCGAAGCCATCGCTCCATGCATGCCGGGGGCAACTTTGACCTCATTCGATGGCGATAATTTTGCCGCCACCGTGAAGGTGAAGCTTGGTCCGGTCACGATGAACTTCGCTGGTGAAGGCTCGTTTGTTTTGATCGACGACGCCACGCACACCGCCAAGATTGACGCCACGGGCAAGGAGACCAAGGGGGCAGGCACGGCCGGGGCGAAGGTAACCGCGACACTCACCGAAGAGACCCCTACCACCACTCGAGCAACCATTATCACGGACTTGACGGTGACCGGTAAGGCGGCGCAGTTTGGCCGAGGAGTGATGGCTGATGTGTCCAAGCGACTTATCGGCCAGTTTGCTGACAACCTGGAGAAAGTCATCGTGGCTCGTCAGTCACCCTCAGTTGAAGAACCAGCCGATGCGCCACCGGCAGCGGGTCAGCCGGTGGCGGCTCCCAACCCGGCCAGTCCGGCTCCGCAATTGAATAACGACGCACTAGATCTGGGCAACGCGGCTTTGGTACCAGTGCTGAAAAGAGTGATTCCCGTGCTGGTCGGCGTTGCGTTCGTGGGCGTCGTCATCTGGTGGGTCGCCCGTCGTCGACGTTAGGTCGAACACTTCATAAGAAGGGAAGAGGAATGCAAACACCAGCTCCCACCGACTATGTGCGAGCAACTTCGGTTTCGCATGCCATCAGTTTGCTCGAAGAACATGGCGAGGAGTCTCGAATTCTGGCCGGCGGTCACAGTCTGCTGCCCATGATGAAGTTGCGCATCGCCCGTCCAGAGATGCTTATCGACATCAATGAACTTGATGAATTACGCGGCATTCGAGTTGATGGCGATGAACTCGTGCTCGGCGCCATGGTCACCCACCGCGAGGTGTTGGAGTCACCAGTGCTGTTCGAGCACTATGCGATCTTCCGCGAATGCGAAAAGGTAATTGCTGATCCCCTCGTGCGCAACCGCGGCACGGTTGGTGGATCTATGTGCCAGGCAGATCCATCCGAAGATCTCTCTGCCGTTGGGTCCGCGCTGAGGGGGTCCGTGGTGATCCAGGGGGCATCAGGAACTCGGACCGTGCCGCTGCGGGAATTCCACGAGGGACCGTATGAGACACAGGTTGAACCTGCCGAGATCATGACGGAGGTTCGCTTCCCTATTCGTCCAGGTGCTGGAAGCGCCTACGAGAAAGTGGAGCGGCGAGTCGGTGACTGGCCGGTCTGTTCGGCCGGTGTCTATGTCGTTGTTTCTGACGGACTCGTCACAGACTGCGGAATCGGACTCACCGCTGTCAGCGCTGAGCATTTCTGTGCACCTGCTGCCGAGGCGTTCTTGATCGGCAAGGCGCCCACGGAGGACAATCTTCGTTCAGCCGCCCAGTTAGCCGCCGATGCTGCTGATCCGTCCTCAGATCAGCGTGGGCCTGCTGACTACAAGAAGCACCTTGCCAATGAACTCACATATCGCGCTTTAGTCCGCGCCGCTGCTGCAAGCCAGGGAGCATGACATGCAGGTATCGATGAACATAAACGGCGAGCCGGTCACTGCCGATATTGAAGCACGCAAACTACTGGTGCACTTCATTCGTGAGGATGCAGGTCTGCGCGGTACTCACTGGGGATGCGATACCTCTAATTGTGGGACGTGCACCGTGTGGGTTGACGGCGAAGCAGTGAAGAGTTGCACGGTCTTAGCGGCGCAGGCAGGCGGTCATGAAGTGCGCACCGTCGAAGGGCTGGAAGGTGCCGATGGCCTTGATCCTGTGCAACAGGGATTCATCGAGTGTCACGGTTTGCAGTGCGGGTTTTGCACTCCGGGCATGCTGATGACGGCACGTTGGCTCCTGGACCAGAATCCGAATCCGACGAAAGATGAGATTCGCGAAGCAATCTCGGGCCAGATCTGTCGGTGTACGGGTTACAAGAACATTGTTGACGCGATCCATTGGGCTGCAGAGCATCCCCGGACGAATGAGGTAACCGCATGACCGCCGTTGAGGAAGTTCCCCTGAGTCCTGCCGGAAACCCCATCGGTTTCGGCAACATGAAGCGTGTTGAGGATCAGCGTTTTGTGCGCGGCCAGGGCAACTACGTTGATGATGTAAGTCTCCCCGGTATGGTGCACGGCGCAATTTTGCGTAGCCCTTTCGCCCATGCACGAATCAATGGAATTGACACATCGAGAGCCGAGCAGTTGCCAGGTGTTCTTGCCGTGATCACCGGAAAGGTACTGGAGGGTATCCCCCGACCAGATCTGCTTGGCGACAACTTTGCCTGGATGCCCACGCTTTCTTATGACACGCAGGCGGTCCTGGCCACCGACAAGGTGCGTTTCCAGGGTCAGGAGGTGGCATTTGTTATCGCCACCGATCGTTACATTGCAAAGGATGCACTAGAACTCATTGACGTTGACTACGAACCGCTTGAACCCGTGATGGATGCCAAGCGCGCCATGGAACCGGACGCGCCCGTTATTCGTGATGACAAGGGTCAGCAAGACAACAGCATCACCGACGTCCATGGTCATAAGGATTGGGAGTCAGGCAATGCGATTGGCACTGCCGAAGCGATTGCTGCAGCTCAAGACGACCCTGATTGCGTGGTCGTGACTCAGGAGGTCATGTACCCACGTGTTCACCCAGCACCCATGGAAACGTGCGGCTCAGTTGCGTTCCTGGACAAGGTGACCGGACAGTTAACGTTGTACACCACCAGCCAGGCACCCCACGCGCACCGTACGGTTTACGCGATGGTGGCGGGCCTGCCCGAGCATAAAATTCGCGTGATCAGCCCAGATATCGGTGGCGGTTTCGGCAATAAGGTCGGCATTTATCCCGGTTACGTCCTATCGATTGTGGGATCCATCGTTACCGGTAAGCCGGTGAAGTGGATGGAGGACCGCAACGAGAACCTCACCTCGACATCATTCGCACGCGACTACCACATGACGGGCACGATCGCGGCGACCAAGGAGGGTAAAATCCTGGCGGTGGACGTCGATGTCCTCGCCGATCACGGTGCGTTCAATGGAGTAGCCCAGCCGACAAACTATCCGGCCGGCTTTTTTCACATTTTTTCTGGTTCCTACGACTACCCGAATGCGCACTGCAAGGTCACCCCGGTTTACACGAATAAGGCGCCCGGTGGCGTTGCTTATGCCTGTTCGTTCCGGATCACCGAGGCGGTCTATTTGATCGAGCGCCTCGTTGATTGCCTCGCAGCGGAATTGGGCATGGATCCGGCAGAACTTCGGCTGAAGAACCTGCTCCGGCCCGAACAGTTCCCTTACACATCGCCCACCGGTTGGGTCTATGACTCAGGCCAATATGAAAAGACAATGCGCCTCGCACTGGAAATGGCCGACTATGACCAGTTGCGTCGGGAGCAAGCGGAAAAACGTGCCCGAGGGGAATACATGGGTATTGGCCTATCGTTCTTTACCGAGGGCGTAGGTGCTGGACCGCGAAAAGACATGGACATTTTGGGCCTAGGAATGGCGGACGGAATCGAGTTGCGTGTGCATCCAACCGGCAAGGCCGTGTTGCGGTTGTCGGTGCAGTCTCAAGGTCAGGCGCATGAAACAACGTATGCGCAAATCGTTGCGCACGAGTTGGGGATTCCGCCTGAGGACATTGAGGTCGTTCATGGAGACACAGACCAGACACCCTTCGGTCTTGGGACCTATGGATCGCGATCAACTCCAGTGTCGGGCGCAGCGGCGGCCGTGGTGTCCCGCAAGGTTAAGGACAAGGCCCGCCAGATTGCAGCTGCAGCTCTCGAGTGTTCCCCAGACGACCTGGAGTGGCAGTTGGGTCAGTGGCACGTGAAGGGCGACCCGGAACGCGCGAAAACCATTCAAGAGATTGCTTTGCTTTCGCATGGATCATTGGAATTGCCCGACGGTGTTGAGGGACACCTTGAAGCCACGACCGTCTACAACCCGCCAAACCTCACCTACCCGTATGGCTGCTACGTCTGCGTGGTTGATGTCGACCCCGGTACCGGTCAGGTGAAGGTTCGCCGGTTCATCGCGGTTGACGATTGCGGCACACGAATTAATCCGATGGTGGTGGAGGGCCAGGTACACGGTGGGCTGGCCGATGGCATTGGCATGGCCCTGATGGAACTCATCGCTTTTGACGAGGACGGCAACTGCCTTGGCGGGTCATTCATGGACTATTTGCTGCCCACGTCAATGGAGTGCCCAGACTATGAATTGGGTGAAACGGTGACTCCTTCTCCGCATCACCCCATTGGCGCAAAGGGCGTTGGCGAGTCCGCCACGGTGGGTTCTCCACCCGCTGTCGTAAACGCCGTGATTGATGCCATCAGTCCATTCGGGGTCCGTCACGCAGATATGCCGTTGACACCGGCCAATGTATGGCGGGCAATTCAGGGACGTCCGGTTCGCGTCGATATGGCCGTTGAGTAGACGGATACTTTCGCAATGGCAACGCGGGGCGTGCATGATCAAGCCGAACGCTTACGAGCGCAAGGTGTTCCGTTCGTGCACGCCCGCGTTGTGTTAGCTGAACGCCCAACGTCTGCAAAGCCTGGAGACGAAGCAATCATTCTGCTAGACGGCACGATTGAAGGTTTCGTTGGCGGCCAGTGCGCAGAAGCGACGGTTCGGTCTCAGGGTATTGCCGCCCTGCAGTCGGGTTGTAGCGTGCTTCTGCGTATTTCACCACTCGTTGAGGCGAATCAGCAGGGAAAGTTAACCGTGCACAATCCGTGCCTGTCGGGTGGGACGCTGGAGATCTTTATGGAACCTGTGCTGCCGGCCCCGCGGGTCGCCGTTGTCGGAGACTCACCGATTGCGCGCGCCTTGGTGAGCGTAGGTACTGCGCTGGGTTATGAACTGATCACCTGGTCGTTGCCTGACATGCGTACGACCGACGCACTTGTTGTGGCAACACATGGCTTGGATGAGGAGCGCGCACTCGTCGACGCGGTGAAGGCCCAGATTCCCTATGTTGCTCTCGTGGCAAGCCCGAAGCGAGGACGCGCTGTGTTGGCAGAACTAGAGCTGTCAGACGACGAACGCTCACGTGTGAAAAGTCCTGCTGGACTCAATATCGGGGCGCGCACGCCAGAAGAGATTGCAGTATCGGTTTTCGCTGAAATCATTGACCGACGGAGTGGGTCTGGGACGAACCCAATGAATGCCCCGCCGCTCCTTTCGCTGAACGCACCGCCGTCGACACAAACCGCGGTTGACCCCATCTGCCAAATGACGGTTGCCATGGTGGATGCCAGCATTCATGCTGAGATTAACGGCGGGACATACTGGTTTTGCTGCCCTGGCTGCCGTGACACTTTTGTTGCCGACCCGGCTCAGTACTTGAAGGCATGAGTGTGAGCATCACTGAGCATATTCCCACCGTTGGCGCGCTCACCGAACAACTTGCCACGCATGACTATCTGGTGGATCCGGGGCTGGCGTCAGCGCTTTTTTGTGCCGTTCGTCTGCCCCAGCCGCTTCTGCTCGAAGGTGAAGCAGGAGTTGGTAAAACTCAGGCTGCCAAAGCACTTGCCGCACTGCTTGACACACCACTGATTCGGCTGCAGTGCTTCGAAGGAATTGATGCATCAGAGGCCCTATACGAATGGAATTACCCGCGCCAGCTGCTAGGGATTCGGATGGCCGAGGCGCAGGGCACGCACCTAGCCGAGGATTCGTTGTTCTCCCGCGACTTCCTGATTGAACGGCCACTACTGCAGGCCTTGGAGCATCCCGGCCCCAATCCCGCCGTGCTCCTGATCGACGAAGTGGATCGGGCGGATGAAGAGTTCGAAGCGTTCTTGTTCGAGATGCTGGCGGAGAGTTCGGTTACGGTTCCTGAGTTGGGCACCCTGAGGGCAACGATTTCCCCCATCGTCATCCTCACGTCCAATCGCACCCGTGACTTACACGATGCGCTGAAGCGTCGCTGTTTGTACCACTGGATCGACTATCCAGATCTCGCCCACGCCACCGCAATTGTGCGATTGCGGGTGCCGCTCGCTCCGAAGGATCTCGTTGAGCAAGTTACCCAAGCCGTGCAGCGGCTAAGAGGTCTCGACGTGCAAAAGCCACCGGGTGTTGCTGAGGCCATTGACTGGGTCCATGCGGCCATGCTGTTGGGTGTGGGCAGGCTTGATGGTGCCGCGGTGGAGCAGACGCTTGGCTCAGTGTTGAAGTACCGCGAGGACCAAGATGTGGCAAGGACGCAGGGCTTGGCGTGGGTGGCCGGGGCGTAGCCGACAACCTGTTCAGCGACACTGTTGCTGGCTTTGGTCAATTGCTGCATTCAGCCGGGGTGCCGCTCACACCGGAACAGTCCGTTCGTTTTGCCCGCGCTATCTGCGCAGCGGAACCAGAAACGGTGGACGAGCTCTATTGGATTGCCCGGGTCACCTTGCTGACCGGTCATAACCAGGTCGAGATTTTCGATGCGGTCTTCAACCAAGTCTTTCTTGGCCTTATCGACTTCGCGGATTCTCGAGGTCAGAGCATGCATGCAGCCCCCCCAGAAAGCACGCCAGCAGGTGAACGCAGCCCCAATGCGGATGAACGAAGTGGTGAGTCCTCGGCGTCGAGCAATGTCACAAGCGCGACGCCGGGGCAGAGCAATACTGATGACCAAGACAGCGAAGACCCGCAGGTGCTTGCTGCCGTGAGTGACAGTGAGCGTCTAGCCGAAAAGGATTTCGCATCGTGTACCGAAGATGAGTTGGCGCTGATTCGTCGGCTGGTCGAGCAACTCCCACTCGTGCCACCGCCACGAGTGGGACGACGGCTAAAACGCCACAGCTCCGGTGGAAAGATTGATGTCCGGGGAACGCTTCGCCGATCCCATCGCTATGGCGGCGACCCGGTAGAGATGGTGATGCGAAAAAGAATGCAGCGACCTCGCCGTGTTGTCCTCATCGCTGACGTGTCGGGATCAATGGAACCCTATGCGCGGGTGTACCTTCACCTGATGCGTGGAGCGGTACAAGCTCTGGGTGCTGAAGCCTTCGTATTTGCCACGCGGTTGACGCGACTCACACGAGCGCTGAGCGTGACGCACCCGGACATCGCGTACCGCAAGGCGGTCGCGGCCGCCCCGGATTGGTCCGGTGGCACGCGCATCGGGCAGACCCTGACACAGTTCTTGAACGAGTACGGGCGTCGAGGGTTAGCCCGTGGGGCGGTGATCGTGATCGTTTCCGATGGTTGGGAGGTGGACAACCCGGGTCTGGTGGGCGAGGCGATGGAGCGGCTCTCACGCCTGGCACATCACATCGTGTGGGTCAATCCGCGCAAGGCGGCCGAATCATTTCAGCCCCTCGTCGGTGGGATGGCCGCTGCGATGCCATACATCGATACCTTCATTTCAGGGCATTCACTGCGGGCCCTGGAAGAAGTCATGGCTGCGATCGGTAACGCCACCAACCGCATCACCCCGTCGCAGCGACTCGGTGTGGCATGACCTCGATGACCTATCAAGGACGAGTCATCACCTGCTCCACGCGAGGAGCCGCCGGTGTCTGGGAAGACACATCAGGTCCAATTCTCGTTGCGGGCCTTCAACAACTGGGCATTAACGTGGGCGCTGCAGTAGTGGTTGCCGATGGCGAGCCCGTTTTGGCGGCTCTCCGTGATGCGGTTACCGATCAGGTTCAGGTGGTGCTGACAACGGGTGGTACCGGACACACCCCGCGTGATCTGACACCAGAGATGACGCGACAGGTCATCGATCGGGAGTCTCCCGGGCTCGCCGAAGCGATTCGTAGCTTTGGGGTCGCACATGGTGTTCCCACCGCGGTGCTTTCGCGCGGTATCGCAGGCCTAGCCGGAAACACACTGATCATTAATGCCCCCGGATCTCCCGGGGGCGCGCGGGACACGATCGCGGCTCTTTCACCGGTGCTCTTGCATGCTCTTGACCAAATTGCCGGGGGCGATCATGTGCGCAGCGAAGTGGACCCGACCTAGGATGGTCAGCGTGACTCCAGTCCTGGGACGTGCGTTGGCGGCCGGTGCCGTGTTGGCGATGTCGATCAGCCTGCTGACCGGCACTGCCGGGGCGGCTGAGCGCCAGCAGCGTTATCAACCCGATGCGGGAACACAGAACTCCCTGCAGCTGCCGATGAACGCTAATGATCGGGGCCGCTACGTGCGCATGTTGCAGGAACGCCTGGAGTGGCTCGGTTACGACATTTCCTGGCGTGACCGCACCCTGCGTCGACTCGGCAAGAGCACGAAACGAGCCGTCACCGCGGCGCAGGACAAGTTCTACCTGAACGAGAATGGTGCGGTAGATCGCAACACGTGGAATCGCATTGATGCAGCGGCGGGTGAAGTGGGGGCGCTACCTAAACAGTGCCGTTCTGAAGCGAAGACCCTGTGCATAGACAAAAGCGCCAAAGTGATTCGCTACGTGAACAACGGCAAGGTTGTGAAGACGATTGATGTGCGGTTCGGGGTGCCGGGCCTTGACACACCCTCGGGTACTTTTCGTGTGTGGCTGCGATGGGCCGATGCCACCTCTGGCATCAATGGTCCCGACCAGCCCCGCGCTCCCATGCCCTGGGCGCTGTTCTTTGCCGGCGACGTCGCCGTTCACTATTCCCCCACGTTTGCCAACTCTGGCTACTACCCCGGTGGTGGTTCGCACGGGTGCGTCAACGTTGCTGACCTTGCCACTGTCCGGTGGTTGTTTTATCAAATCCCGGTAGGAACCCTGGTGCACGTCTATCGGTAGGGTTCATGTGCAGATTGGTTTCGTTGGGGGTTGCATTTAGGGGCGGGTGAATGCCGTGACGTCAGCGCAGAAGTACACGATCCTGGTCGTGGAAGATGATGCCGACTCACGCGATGCCATTGCCGGAATCTTGGCCTTCGCTGGCTATCACGTGGTCACCCGAACTTTAGGTGAAGAGGCGCTGAGTGTGTTGGCGGCCGACGGCATCGACCTGGTGCTCCTAGACCTCATGCTTCCCGATACCGGTGGTTATGAAGTTCTGCGCCGCATGCGAGAACTCGAAGAGATCCCGGTCGTTATCCTCTCTGGTCTGAGCGAACCGCAGCACAAGGTTCATGGCTTACGCCTGGGCGCTGATGACTATCTGGTGAAACCCTTCGATGCAGAAGAGCTGTTAGCCCGTGTTGATGCTCGCCTGCGTCGAGTGCGCAGTGATCAGTTCATCTCGGTGGGTGACCTTCGCCTCAATCTGACCTCACGTGAAGTATTCCTCCGTGACGTCCCAGTAGATTTCACTCGCCGACAGTTTGATGTCCTGGCACTTTTCGCTGCCTCACCGGGTCGGGCGTTTAGCCGGGAAGAGGTACTCGATGCGGTGTGGGGCACACGTTTCGTGACGCCGAGGAACGTGAATGAACAGATCCGCCTGATCAGACAGCGTTTGAAGAATGCGGGGCTGGACAAAGAGATCTTTCAAGCAGCGCCGGGCCTTGGTTATCGTCTGCGGTTCTAACCCTCGTCTAGGTACTGGTGCAGCACGTGGTCAAGATCGTCTGCCGAAATCGGTTTCAGCAGCAGCCGTGTTGAAGGAAGTTCTTCAGCGCGATGCTGCGTTCCAGCCGTGGCGTCTGCGGTGAGCAACACCACGGGGATGTTTAACTCGCTCAGTTCCTTTTCCAGGGTGAAGCCATCGACATCAGGAAGGTGAAGATCGAGCAGTACCAAATCTGGTTGCTCTTCACTCCATATCTGTCGCGCCTGCTCACCTGTTCGAGCAACCACGACATCGACATGTGGATGCAGGAGAGCGATCGTGGCGCGGACAATGTCAGCGTTATCTGCCATATCTTCCACGTAAAGCACGCGCCCAAGGAGGGGTGCATCGGTGGCAGATCGGTGCTGCTTGCTGGCGCCTGCCGCTATCGATGCCAGTTCGGCGGGAAGGTTCAGTTGGAAGACGGTGTGGCTGGGCTGAGACTCGATGAGTTCTAGGGTGCCCTCCATCGCCTCAGCGATTGAGCGTGAGACCGGAAGGCCGAGGCCGCGGCCAGACACCGAGGCCGCTGTAGCTTCGTGTCGCCAGAAAGGCTCAAAGACATCGCGCCATTGTTGCTGGGGAATCCCTGGACCGTCGTCGGAGACGTCTATCACCAATCGGTTCTCATCGGTGCGTGTGACGGTGACGTCCACATGCGAACCGACGTCGGAGTACTTCAGTGAGTTGGCGATGAGATTGAGCAAAATTTGACGCAGTCGTAGTGGATCGAGGTAGATGAACCCGGTCGTGTCGGGGAGATGAAAGCTTAGTGAGCTTCCCCGCTCTACCTGTAGTTCGCGCGTGAGTTCATTGCACGCGGCCATGAGTGTGGGCAGGTCGATGGCTTCGGGGCGCACGGTGATGCGTCCAGCCTCAATCGCGGAGAGGTCGATCACATCGTCGAACAGCGCCAGCAGGTGTTTACCCGCCAGCACGATGCGCTGGGCATCGCTGCGGTCGATCTCGTTCTCGGCTCGCATGGCCATGAGTTGGGCGAACCCAAGAATGCCGTTCAGCGGTGTGCGCACCTCGTGGCTCATGCGCGATAAGAATATGTTCTTTGCGGTAGATGCCTGCTCTGCCCTAATCGACATCACTCGAAGGCGTTCCATCACGACGCGTCTTTCCCGCATTGCCCGAACGTTGACCAACACGGTGGCACATGTGGCCAAGAACGGCTGCATCCATTCGTTGAGGTCCTGGCCGAAACCGTGAGTGCTGTTAGCAAGTCCGAGGACGCCAATGACTCGGTCCTGCACCAGAATCGGTAACCCGGCAAAGGAATGCAAGGGTGGGTGGCCGGCCGGCAGCCCGCTGGACCTGGGGTGGGCCACGGGTGTATTGGTGATGAGTGGCAGTCCGGTGTGCTGCACATAGCCAAACAGGCTCTCTTCGTTGTCGAAAATCAGGGGCGTGATGTTGCGCTGTGCGTAGACTTCCTCGGTGGCCTGGTCCCAGGCGATGTCAGAGATGGCCCTATTCACTAAGACCTCGCGGTCGCCTTCGGCGTTGTATTGAGTCTCAGCAAGAAAACCGAACTCACTATCGGTGAGGGCAAGACTCACGTTGAGGATCTCATTGAAAACGATGGTTTCGTCTCCGGTAGAGATCAACAGGTCTTGAATATGAACGACGGCTTCCAGGAGGCGATTTGCACGGTTAAGGCTTGTATTGGCAGCGAAGAGGGTGCGGTTGGTTTCGGCAAGTTGGCGTCTACCCTCGAGTGCCTCACGCCGGTCAGCTTCGCGCCGGGTGATTTCTCGGTAGATCCACAGGTAACCCTGGGTGCGGCCGTCTTGAAAAATTGGTGAATAGTGCCGCTCGAGATAACGATGGTCAACGAGTTCAATGTCGTCGCCGACTCGCGAGGTGGCTCCATGACGTGCGCTGGCCATCGTGTCGGCGACATCCTGTGGCTGAGTGAACCACTGCGACGCGGGCCGAAGGTAGTCATCGGTGGCCATGCCAAGGCTGACAGTGCTGGGGCCTGACGGAATCCGCAGCAGGGTGTGCAGTTCTTGATTGGCGTAGACGACGTTGCCGGCGGCATCTTCAATGAGAACACCGAGGTTGGAATCTCGGTAGAGACGGTCGATGGCGGCGAGAAAGAGATCGGGTTGTGGAATGTGCAAGGTGCCAATCGGCACACTGGTGTGACCCGTCCCCATACAGCCATTGTGCACCGCTGACCAGCAGCGCGTGGAAAATGGGACAGACCCACCCGGACGGGGGGGACCGGATGGGTCTGCCGGCGCCACTAGGGCGCTTCGCTCCGGGGGGG
>Ga0075118_10001776_pt1 | contig 14721 bp, 7 predicted proteins | sample AntAceMetag02UKE_FD_69794 | JGI IMG/M metagenome (GOLD analysis project Ga0075118, IMG submission 69794) | Saline lake microbial communities from Ace Lake, Antarctica - Antarctic Ace Lake Metagenome 02UKE | ecosystem: Environmental > Aquatic > Non-marine Saline and Alkaline > Saline | place...
GAAACGGGCCTCCCCGAGTTGCCGCGCAGGTGTGAAATCGACCGCTTCGTAAAGCCCATAGGGGGCGATAAGCCCCATCTCAGACAACCGGCGCAGGTTACGCACCGCTTCCAATGGCGCCACCGCAAGAGCGAGACCGCTGGCGTAAGGTGCCACTACATAGTCTTCACCGAGCCCCTTGCGCAGGCCAAGGCCCGGTACGCCAAAGGCTTGGTATTGGTATGTTTGAGCGCTGTCGCGCTGGCCAAAAGACGATTCCGAAACCCCCCAGGGGAGCCCGAGCCGGTCAGCGTAGCCCATTTGCACCGCCACCACAGCGCGCTCGCTGCGTCCGGTCAGCCTGCCTTCCTGGCTCCCCAGAAAAAGCGCGGGCATCAGAAACTCGAACATCGAACCGTTCCACGACAGCGCGGTCAATTCGCCCGCGACTCTGCTGATCGGGCGACCGAGGTGGAACCAGTGCTCAGTCGGTACATCTCGCTTGGCAATGGCGAAGTAGCTTGCCAACCGCGCTTCGCTCATCAAGAGATCGTAGTAGTGAGGGTCGAGATGGTCGGCGTTTAGATTGTAGCCGATGTTGAAGATACGTCGCTCGCGGTCATAGAGCATGGCGAAATCCATGGCGTAGGCTGCGGCAGAAGCGCGAGCAGCCACGGCTTCGATGTCATTTAGCAGAGCGTTCTGTGCGGCAGCGCCTGCGGCAAGCGCGTCGTCAAGTCGGTCGAGCCACGCGCTCCCGGCGGCGTTGGTCTTTGCGCGTGCCTCGGCAACCTCATTCCGGACTGCGATCACGCGATCCACTGCGCCGCGAAGTGGCTGGTGCGGGCCGAGAAGGGTTTCCACACGTTGCCAGATTGCTTCAAGCCCCTGCGGAGTGCCCTCCGCCAGCCCAAGCCAGGGAAGCAAGGCGTCAATTTCCGAGCGCATCATCTCGATATGATGTTCGCATCGTTCAAGCCAGATATGGGTTGCCTCCGCCCCGGCCCAAGGTGGCGTGTCTGACAATTCAAGAGCTTCAAGCAGCAATGGCTTCAGCGCGGAGAGTTCGTCCTGACGGAATGCGTCCAGCGCGGTTGGCGATGGCAAAGGTGCCATGGCCAGATCGGCGGCAAGCCGGTTGATCCTGTTCATCTGTGCCACCAGACGGTGGCTGACCGGCCCGGGACTGTCTGACAGCGCGTCCGACAAGAGGTCGAGTGTATCCGACAACCCGGACCAGAGCGCCTTTTGGAGGACCGGACCGTCAGAGAACTCGCCAAGTCCTTCTGCCAACGTCACCAACGACACCGCGAGGTTGCCGCTGTCTACGGTCGATACATAGCGTGGCTCGAGAGGGCGCAAGGACCGCGTATCGTACCAGTTCAGCCAATGCCCGCGGTGGCGATCCATCCGGTCCATTGTGTCGAGAACGGCGCGACTGCGGGTCGCCATGTCGCGCAGCCCGAGATACCCAAAGTCACGTGCCGCAAGGGCTGAGAGAAGAAACATCCCGATATTGGTGGGTGACGTCCGGTGGGCGATCTCGGGGCGCGGATCGAACTGATAGTTGTCTGGCGGCAGCCAGTTGTCCTCGGGACCAGCGAAGACCTCGAAAAAATACCACGTACGCCGTGCGAGCTTGCGCAGAAATACCTGGTCGTCGATATCAAGGTTCTCCGAGCGCGCGGCAATCGGTTTTCCGATCCGTGCCGCGATGGCGGGCGACAAGAACCACAGTACCAGTAGGGGGGCAGCGCCCGTAAGCGCGACTGGGTCGATGGCAAGAACGAGCATCGCGAGCACGATAGCCAACGCAGGCGCAATCCACATTTCGCGCCAGTAACGAAGGGCGCCGCGGTCGCCTGAATGCGCGATCTGCGCCGCTGTTGTCCATTCGAGCATCTGCTTATGTGAGACATACATCCTCCAGAGCGACCGACCGATGGCGTCCATAGCCACTGCAGCGTCGTAAAGCATGAACACGATGGCGATTGCCCATCGCCCGGCATGATCAAGCTGCCCCTTCAACCGACTGCGCACAGTGCCGCGCCGCCGTCCACGGGCCAGATTTGTGACCAGATCGGTGAACAGATAGGCTCCGGGTGCTGCGATGGTGAGCATTGTCCATAGCCAAGCGGGACCAGGGAGCATCAGCCACCCTGCCACGGCAAGGAGGGCAAGCCCCGGAGCAATCAGGCTGCGGCGCAGGTTGTCGGCAATGCGCCAACGGTCGAGCAAATTGAAGCGGCTGGATAGCCCCGTGCCGTCCGCGCCGGGCACTCTGGAGCCGAGCCACGGCAAAAGCTGCCAGTCGCCTCGGATCCAGCGGTGGCTGCGTCGGGCATAGCCAAGGAGGTCGTGCGGAAAATCCTCGTAAAGAACGATGTAGCTTGCCAGCGCCGTGCGCCCGTGCAGGCCCTCGAACAAATCGTGGCTGAGAACGGCATTGTCGGGCACGCGCCCTTTGGTGGCCTGCCGGAACGCCGCCACGTCATAAGCCCCCTTGCCGGTAAATATCCCTTCACCAAACAGGTCCTGATACACGTCCGAGACCGCGCGGCTGTAAATATCGATCGCGGTGTCGCCTGTATAAAGTCGGGTGAACCATGATTGTGTACCTGCCACCGGTGCAATCTCGACCCGCGGTTGGATGAAGGTATAGCCCTCATTCAGCCGGCCTTCGGGGCCGAACTCGGCGCGGTTCAGCGGATGGGCAAGGGCGCCGAGCAAGCGATGGGCCGCGCCGGGTGGAAGGATCGTGTCGGCATCGATCGTAATGACATAGGGCGTGCCGATCAGGCTGTCAGCCTCACCCGCGCGCACCGGAAAGGCCGAATTGTCGCCAAGCGCGAGGAACTCGTTGAACTCCGAAAGCTTGCCCCGCTTGCGCTCCCACCCCATCCAGACCCGGTCGGCTGCGTTAAAGCGTCGTTGCCGGTGGAGAAGCACGAACGGCCGGCAATCAGGATAGCGGGTGTTCAGTTGAGCAATCCCCGTTTGCAACGCGTCAAGGATCGCGGTGTCAGATGGCAATGATTGCGCCGATGCGTCGGCGAAATCGCTCAGCACAACAAAGTGCAGGTTCGGGACGGGATTGGTCAACCAGTTCGTCTCGATATGCCCGAGAAGCTGGTACACCTCATCGGCATTGCGGAAGATTACCGGAACCACAACTGCTGCGCGGACGCCTTTGTGCAGGTCCGCCTCGAAGTCGAGCTTTGGCAATGTGCGCGGGGGCAGAATAAGGGTGACCAGCCAGTGGGTCAGTGTGACCGCCAATATTCCCGCCGGGACGAGTGACAGAAGGATCCCGCCGACAAAGGTTGTCGGTCCGGCACCTCGGTTCAAAAGGATGCCTGCCGGCAGTAGAAGTGCTGCGACGCTAAAGAGGATGAGCGCTGAAAAATACACGGGGCGCGGCCACGCCCTGATCCACCGCAGGGGTAGGGAGGTCAGTGGTGCCTTGTAGCCGATTTCGGTTTCGAGTTCGGCACGCCCCGACCCGATCAACCAGTATCCGACATGACCCCGCCTCGGATCTTGCGCGATCGCGTTGGATTTCTCGATAGCAAGCGAGACAACTTCGGTCTCGACCCGCCCACTACCGCGTCCGAGGTCCTCGACAGCTTTGCGGTAGAGGTCGCGGGTTTCAAAATCCATTGTGGCATAGACTCCCGCCGGGTCTTGCCGGAGCGCTTCATCGACAAGGCTGGTGCTGTCGAAAAAGTCTTTCCACGGGAGCGCAGCGAGTGCGGAGATTGCCGTGACGGACCGAGCGACAGTTTCGGTGGGATCATGTCGGGCCACCCAGCCATCCCGACGTTCAATCTCAAACGGATCCTTCAGGTCGGGAAAAAGCTCCTTGCAGGCTGAAACCAATGTCTCGAGACAGGCCAACCGCAGCATGGTTGGCAGCGCCCAGAGTTCGGCAATCGTGAGTTCCTGGCCTTCCTGATAGGCCGAGATGAAGGTGGAGAGCGAACCGAGGGAGGGTTGCATCTCGACCGCATCAAGTGCGCTGCGGGCGACGAACCAGATCCGGGGTAAGCCGAAGTATTCGGGTTGAGCGAGACGCGGTAATTTGCTGTAAAGATGGGTAGGTATGTCCTTGCCCACGCTGTGGATCACGCGACGCAGTACATAATCGTTGTCAGTCAGCCATTCAGCGGCCTTGGTAGCTTCAGGCGATGGTACGGATGCGTGGCGCTGCAGGCCCTCAAACCACGATGCGAGCGCATCGCGGTGCGTCATTAACGGACGGGGCGGTCCGGCTTCGGTGGCGTGGTGATGTTGATGGTCAGGGTCCGCCTGCAGTGTAGGCTTGATCGCATCTTTACCCTCCATCCCAGTCAGGCCCGGCCGCGGTTCAGTTTCTCTCCGGGCTCGGTGTTGTGCAGATTTGCAGCAGATCTGGGCTTGCGGTCAGGCCCGGGGCGGAGGATCAGCAGCGGCTTACTGAGATGAGTGACGAGAAAGTCGGCTACGCTTCCGAGAGCTTGGTCCGTGTACCCGCCCGCGCCCTTCGCTGACAGAACGATTAGGTCCGCCTCTTCGTCCTGCGCGGTCCGCACTAACTGATGACGCGGTTCGTCACCGCTGACGATGAGTGCCCTGATCGAGCGACGTTCCAGCGCCAGCCGAGCACGCAGTCTGCTTATATAGCGGTCAGCGACCTTGTGGTTGCGCTCGGTCACATTCTTGATCAGTTCGATGTCGGCGTCGTCCGGTGGGGCGACCTCGGTGATAGCGGGTTCAGGCACGGCGTGAATAATCACAATCTCGGCTCCGCAAGCATCCGCAAGCGCCACGGCCGCGGGCAGAGCGATCTCGGCCCGACGCGAGCAGTCGAGTGGGACCATCAGCCGCCGAACCGACGCCGTCCCGACACCAGCGTCTGATTTTCTCGGCGGGACAATCAGCACCGAACAGGGCGATGTCTCGACGACTCGTCGTGTCGTTCCGCTGATGAAGCCACCGGGCTGGGTACCTTCGCCCACCGCGCCGATGACGCAGAGATCCACAAGACTTTCGGAGAGCCGTTCCTGCAGCCGATCTTGAAACGATCCCACTGCGACTTCCAGCACATCTTCGTTGATTTCGTCGACACCTGCTTGCTCAAGCAGAGCCTCAATACGGCTTTGCGCATCCCGTCGCCGCAGTTCCCAAGCAAGAGGATCCTGTGGCGCCTCGGTGCTTGGCCACTCGAGAACATGCAGCGTCCGCAGCGAGGCGTTCAGGCTTCTCGATAGCATGGTAGCCCATGCCAAAACCTCGACGGAATTTGGCGAGCCATCGACGCAGGCGATGATACTCGAAAAACCAACCCAATTCTGGCGCACCAGACCGGTGCCCCAAGCTTCCTGCGGGCTGACAGTTTTCCTGCCCTCTGGGAGGGTTGACTTTCTCACACCTGACGCGATGACCATGGTCGAAGTTCTCCCTTGAAATGTTTGGAAAACGCCAGTTGCACGACTAAGAAAGTCGAACGATTCCAACTGGTAACAATCATGATGAGATGCGCTACCTTCAGCAGGCGGAACATACTAACGCTGCGGTAGCTGCATTACTATTAGAAACACTTTAGCGATTTTTCAAAGACTGTGCATTGATTTGCATCAATTCACATTTGATCTGGGCAGTCATTTGCTTATACGCGTCAAACTCGTGGGTCTGAAATAATCCTCATCCGCCGGACAGTATCTGGCGTAGGTTAAGCTGCTCTTCTGATACGGCACCAAGTTTGCGGCTTATCTGATCTGCGTCAATACATACATATTATACCTCGCGTATCTTTTGGCATGTAGGCAAACAATCGCCTTAGGCCAGAAAATGCGAAATCGATATGGCGAGGCATCATGAGCAATCACGCAATACCACCGGAGACACCAGAAAAATCTACTTTGACGCGATTTCTATGGCCAGTCGTTTTCGTGATGATGCTATTCGTGTTGATATTTTTCCAACCCAATTACGATTCAAGCGCCCCAGAGACTATTTCTTATAGCGAAATCAAGACGCTGATACGAAACGGCGACGTGCAACATGCAACTCTTGAGCAAACGGCAGTTGTCGCAGTTCTGCACCGCCAGACGGCAGAAGGTGTCAATCGAGTGCGTGCCATCACGCCGCAGCAGCCAGATCCTGACCTGCTGCCACTGCTTGAGGAAATGGGCGTCAAGGTCACTGCCGTTGAACCTCGGACACCATCAAGTCTGACGTGGGTGCTTCCATGGCTATTGATCATCGCCTTCTACTATTGGCTGAGCCGTCGCATGATGAGGGGCGGGGGCCTTGGCGGTGGATTTCCCGGTGGGGTTGGTGATTTCTTGGGCGGCCGGTCATCAAAACCGACGAAAACAGCCAGCAAGGTGACTTTCGCCGATGTGGCAGGGCAAGACGAGGCCAAATGCGAGGTTTCCGAACTGGTCGAGTTCCTACGCGATCACGAACGTTTCCAGAAGGTCGGAGCGACAGTGCCGCGTGGCGTCCTTTTGATGGGGCCGCCCGGTACTGGCAAAACCCTCTTGGCACGCGCCTTGGCCGGCGAAGCGGACGTGCCGTTCTTTTCGACATCCGGTTCCGAATTTGTAGAAATGTTTGTTGGCGTTGGTGCGGGTAGAGTACGCAAGATGTTTGAGGAGGCCCGTAAGCAGTCTCCGTCAATTATCTTTATCGATGAATTGGATAGCATCGGGCGCACGCGCGGAACGGGTTTGGGGGGCGGCCATGACGAACGGGAGCAGACTCTGAACCAGATACTCGCAGAACTTGACGGTTTCACGGAGCGGGAAGCTGTTGTTGTTCTGGCGGCCACCAACCGGCCTGATGTGCTTGATCCAGCACTGCTGCGTCCCGGTCGGTTTGACCGGCACGTGACATTGTCATTGCCCGACAAGGTCGCAAGACGGGCGATCCTTGATGTGCATATCAAGAATTTGCCCATATGCAGCGATGTCGACCTTGATCAGGTTGCAGCTGGAACACCGGGGTTCTCGGGGGCTGATCTGAAGAACCTGCTGAACGAAGCGGCTATCACCGCCGCACGTCGCCGCGCTGTTGACATCACACCAGCCGATTTGGACGAGGCCCGGGACAAAGTAATGATGGGCACGGTACGTACACTGGCGATCCAGCCCGATGAAAAGCATCGGCTTGCGGTCCATGAGGCCGGGCACACTGCGGCCGCTTTCTACAATCCCGGTGGCGATCCGATTTATAAGGTCACGATCATACCGCGTGGGCGCAGCCTTGGCAGCACGCATGTGTTGCCCGCCCATGATCGACATACCTTGTCCGAATCATTTCTGCGGAGCCAGTTGATCATTCTTCTGGCCGGGCGGGCTGCAGAGAAACTTCTACTCGGCTCGGTCAGTTCGGGGGCTGACGATGATATCCGACGCGCGACTGCTCTCGCCCGCTCAATGGTGGCACGCTGGGGCATGGATCCGAGTATTGGACCCATTGATCTGCGCGACAGCGAGGATCACCCGTTTCTCGGCCAGCAAATCGCGCAGCCGCGAAGTTTTTCGGACGAGACGGCAGCGCGTATCGATCAGTCGGTCATGGCTATGTTGCATGAGGCCGAGACACAGGCTGTCAGCTTGATCGAGGAACACCGAGACCAGATCGAGAAACTGATCACTCTGTTGGAAGTCGAAGAAACACTTGATCTGGACACAATCCAAGCCTGTCTTGGCTCTGACGAAAAGATCACCACCTTGTCAAAAGCCAGAAGAAGCAGCACACAAATAACGTGAAGCATCAGAATTCTAAATCCGATCCCCCCCAAATCCGATTGAACATTTGGACAGTGCTCAAGCTTCGTCCAGCCCTTTCATCAAGGCAGCGATTTTGTTTGAAAACTTGGTATCTTGGTGAAGGCGATATGGGATCAGCCTAAATTTACCTATGGCGCTCTTTCTTTCCTCGCACAGTTAAAACGTCCGACACGTCGAACGAGAGTGGAGGGAATAGACTGTTTTGCGGTATTGGTTGCCGGTGGAATTTGAATACGTATCATCATTCTATTGTCGCCGTGGTTTCATAACCGACAATGGATGCCTTGCGACGGGTGAGTTCGCCCCCGCACGTTTTAGTAACCCCTTTAGCCTGCCAGCGCCCCGCTCAGATAGCGTACAGCCTTCACCGTGGTGGCCAATTCGGGGTAATCGGTCTCAGGGATCGGCAGGGTAAAGCGCTTGTGCAGTGCGTTGACAAGGTTCAGGAAATCCATGGAATCGAGACCCAGATCGTCTTGCAGATGCGCCTCATCTTCAAGGGTTTCCGGATCGATGTCCGGAGCGACCGTAATCAGATCCTGAATGAAGGCGGCGCGGATTTCTTCGGGGGTCATAGTGTCTCTGGCTCCTGCAGCAGTCTGCTGATTTCAGCAAGGAAGGCGGCGCCTTGGCGGCCATCGCTGACGCGGTGATCGGCCGCGAGTGTGGCGGTAACGCAGGTCCGGGCGGCAACCGCGCCATCATGGACTATGGGTTCAATGCGCGGTGCGCCAAAGCCCACCAGCGCCACTTGCGGCGGGTAAATGACCCCGAACAGCGCATCAACGCCGGTTTCACCAAGGCTGGAGACGGTGATAGTGCCCAGCGTGACCTCGCTATTGCGCAAGCGCCCTGCGCGGGTGCGGGCGACGATATCCCGCATCGCCGCCATAATATCGTCAACTCCCATCTCTTGTGCGTCAAGGATTGCTGGCGCGATCAGCCCGCCGCCGCGCATCGCAACTGCCATGCCGCAATGGATGGGCTCGCTTGGCTTGTAATCCTCGCTTTCGAAACGGCCATTGAGTTCGGGTGCCCGGGACAGCGCGAGGACCGTGGCACGGATCAGCAGCGCCCCCATCAGCAGGCGCCGGTCGGGGCTGCGCTCGGCATTGGTTCCTGCCAGCCAGTTCTGTGCCGCTTGCAGATCAATGCGGTGCGACAGGTAGAAATGGGGGATCTCGCGCTTGGCGCGGCTCATGGCAGCGGCGATGGCGCGGCGCAACTGTGCCATGTCGAGGCCAGGCTTGCCTTTGGCTGCGGTTTTTCCGATGGATTCCCGCAGCGTGTCCTTCGCTGAAGGGGCGTCCTTGAGGTATCTTTCCACATCGGCCAGCAGCACCGCCCTGCCGGGACCGGAACCGGTAATGGTGCCCAAGTCGAGCCCTGCTTCTGCCGCGCGCGCCTTGGCGGCGGGCGAGGCCAGCGCGCCCTGTCCCGGCACGGGGTCAGGCACGGGCAGGGGGGACGGCATGAGCGCTGGTTCCGGCATTGGCTCAAGTTCCGACGGGAGCGCTACCTTTGCTGGCGTCGGTTCGGGTGCGGGCTCTTCCTTGTCTGCCTCGTCCGGTTTGCGGATGCGCGCCAATGGTGCCCCCACCGGTAGCGTCTGACCCGCTTCGGCAATCAGTTCCGCCACCTCGCCTGCTTCGAATATCTCGATCTCGATGGCGCCTTTCTGGGTTTCGACTACCGCCACGACATCGCCGCGTGCCAGCTTGTCCCCCGGCTTGACCAGCCATTCGGCAAGCGTGCCCTCTTCCATGTCGGCGCCCAGCGATGGCATTACGAACATGCTCATTTCACCACTCCTGGCAGCGCCTTCACCGCTGCCACAATATCTTCCACCTGTGGTAGTGCGGCGGTTTCCAGATGCTTCGGGTAGGGGATCGGGACTTCAACCGAGCAGACCCGGCCCACGGGCGCATCCAAATGCCAGAAGCAATGCTCTTGCACCCGCGCGGCGATCTCGCCGGCCAGCGAGCCGGTTCGCCACCCCTCATCCACCACCACCGCACGGCGGGTTCGTGCGACCGATGCCATGATGGTCTCGTCATCGATAGGGCGCAGACTGCGGAGGTCGATCACCTCGGCCTCGATCCCGTTTTTGGCCAGGTTCTCGGCAGCCTCCAGCGCCTTCCACAGGGAATAGGACCAGGAAATCAATGTCACGTCGCGCCCCTTGCGCCGCACTACGGCGCGTTCGATATCTACAGGCCCTGCGTTTTCCGCGATCTGTCCGGCCATGTTGTACAGCATCACATGCTCGACGAGGATCACCGGGTCGGGTTCCTGCAGCGCTGTCCAAAGCATGCCACGCGCATCTTCCAGTGTTGCCGGGGCGACAACGCGCAGACCGGGGATGTGAGCGTAGTAATTCTCTAAGCTGTGAGAATGCTGCGCCGCCAGTTGTCGTCCGGCGCCAGTGGGCATGCGGATCACCAGCGGCACACCGAATTGCCCGCCAGACATATGGCGCAGGCTGGCCGCTGTGTTCAGGATCTGATCCAGCGCCAGTAGAGAGAAATTGACCGTCATGATCTCGACAATAGGGCGCATGCCCGCCAAGGCCGCGCCAATGCCCGCGCCGGTAAAGCCACCTTCCGCCAGCGGCGTGTCGCGGATTCGCGCAGGGCCAAATTCCTTCAAGAGTCCAAGGGACACCGCATAACAGCCGCCATAGGCGCCGATATCCTCTCCCATCATGAACACGCGGTCGTCACGCAACAGCGCGTCGGTGATAGCGGCGCGGCAGCATTCGCGGTAGGTGCTGTCAACCATGGGGCCAGGCTTTGCGGGCTTGGGCGCTGTGGGGCGGGTTTCGGCTACCGTGTGCCGCTCAAGCTCTTCCACCAGTTCCCAAGGGGCCTGTTCGCAGGCGGCAACAGCGTTATTCAGCTGGGCCTCGACCTCGGCCTCGATCGTGTCGATTTCCTCCTGATGCGCCAACCCGTTGCCCAGTAGCCAGGACTGATAACGCGTGATCGGACTTTTCTTGCGCCATTCGTTAACTTCGGCCTTGTCGCGGTACTTCTCGGCGTCGAACATGGAATGCGGGCGGGTGCGATAGGTGCGGCAATGCAGGAACTGCGGCCCTTCTCCCGCACGGATCGCCTCGACCAGCCGGCGGGATGCGGCCTCGACCGACACCACGTCGTTTCCATCCACCGTTTCGGCGTGCATGCCATAACTCGCAGCGCGGGCAGTGAAATCGGTGTTGGCCTGAACCCGTTTCACAGCCGTGCCCATGGCGTAGAGGTTGTTTTCCAGCACGAAGAACACCGGCAATTTCCACAGCGCTGCCAGGTTCATGGATTCGTGAAATGCTCCCTCGGCCAGTGCTCCGTCGCCGAAAAAGCAGGCTGTCACCCGGTCCTGGCCCTGCATGGCATCGCCCAAGCCCAGCCCAACCGCCAGCGGTAGCCCGCCGCCAACAATGGCATTGCCCCCATAGAGGTTGGTCTCTTTGTCAAACAAATGCATGGACCCACCGCGCCCTCCGGCGCATCCAGTGGCCTTGCCATACATCTCGGACAATGCCGATTCCATACTCATGCCGCGTGCCAGTGCGTGACCATGCTCGCGATAGGTGGAGACCACGCGGTCGCGTTCCTCCAGTGCAGCTGAAACGCCCACTGCAACAGCTTCCTCGCCATCATAAAGATGCAGGAAGCCGCGGATTTGTTCCTGTGTATAGAGCTCGTAGCATTTCTCTTCGAACCGGCGGATGCGGATCATGCCGCGTAGCAGGTCCAGTGCGTGGGCATGGTCCAGTTTCACCTTGGTGGTCATTCCGCATCCCCCTCCATTGTGGACAGATCGCCCTCGGGCAGACCCAGTTCGCGGGCGCGCAACAGGCGACGCATGATCTTGCCCGAGCGCGTGCGGGGCAGGCTGTCACGGAAGACGATTGCACGCGGGGCCACGGCAGGGCCAAGGCGTTTGCGGGCATGGCCGCGCAATTCGCGTTCCAGCGCATCATCGGCCTCGAAACCCGCATTCAGCGTGACGAAAGCCTTGACCAGCTCGCCCGCGGTTTCGTCGGGCACGCCGATCACGGCGGCTTCGGCAACCGCTTTGTGTTCCATTAGGGCGCTTTCCACCTCGAACGGGCCGATCAAATGGCCTGCGGATTTGATCAGGTCGTCCGCGCGACCGACGAACCAAAAGTAGCCGTCCGCATCGCGCATGGCCAGATCACCAGTCAGATACCAGCCGCCCTTGAAAACTTTGGCGTAACGCTCGGGCTGGCCTAGATATTCGCGCATCATCGAAGGCCAGCCGGGACGCAGGGCCAGTTCGCCGATCTCGCCCGAAGCCAGTTCGGTGACCGTGTCTCCGTCCAGGCTGACGATTCCGGCCTCGACCCCCGGCAGGGGCTTGCCCATGGCACCTGGCTTGATGTCCATCCGTGCCGTGTTGGCGATCATGATTCCGCCAGTTTCAGACTGCCACCAGTTGTCATGGAAGGGCAGGCCAAAGACATCCTGCCCCCAGAGCACGCATTCGGCGTTGAGTGGCTCACCCACCGAGGCCAGGAAGCGAAGGGCTGAGAAATCCCGCCCCTGCGCCACTTCGGCGCCAGCGCGCATCATCATGCGGATGGCAGTGGGCGCGGTATACCAGACCTGCACGCGCTCGCGCTCGAGGATGTCATACCAGCGTTCCAGGTTGAATTCGGCCTCGTCCACCACAATGGTAACGCGGTTGCATAATGGCGAGATAATGCCGTAGCTCATCCCAGTCACCCAGCCCGGATCGGCGGTGCACCAGTAGATATCGCCCGGGCGCAGGTCCAGGGCCACCCGCCCGGTTTCAGCATGGGCCACCACTGCCTGATGGACATGCACCACTCCCTTGGGCAGGCCTGTGGTCCCCGAGGTAAAATGCAAAAGCGCCATGTCCTCGGGGCCGGTTGTTTCGGTGTCGAAGTGCTTGGGGGCTGCCGCCATGGCAGGGCCAAGAGCCACGCAGCCCTTTGGGGCGTCATCACCGATGATCAGCACCAACTTCAGCCCCGGCATTTCGGCGCGCCACGGTGCCACCTTGCGGTTGTAGTTCTGGGCGGTCGTCACCAGCACCGAGGCCGCGCCGATCTGGGTGCGCGCACGCACGGGTTCGGGTCCGAAAGCTGCAAAGAGGGGGCTGACCACCACGCCCGCCTTAAGGGCGCCCAGCGTGGCGGCGAAAAGGTCGGGCACTCGGCCTAATAGCAGGAACAACCGTTCGCCACGGTTGATTCCATGCGCGCGCAGGACATGGGCAAAGCGCGCGGCGTCGGCGGCTAAATCGGCATAGCTCAGAACCTGCCGCGTACCGTCCTTGCCCAACCATATCAAGGCAGGTTGCGCCCCGAAACCCGCAGCGACATGCCGGTCCAGAGCCTCATGCGCCATGTTTAGCCCGCCCCCCGGAAGCCCCTCCAGCCGCGCCTGCGCGGCCTCCCAGCCTGTCGGAAGGATTTCCGCGGTTCTCTGCAAGGCATTCTTGAAAATGATTGTCTTTTCCATCGTCCTCCCCAAACGAATGTGCGCCGCATCTCCTGCTCTTTGCACCCTCGACCCTGATCAGGCGCCCGAATTATTGATAATTTTGATGCGGAATCCCCGGCCTGTCGTTGATTCAGGTCAGTGTGGCCAAGGATACGACGTTCTTGACAGATGCGAGCGTCTGCGTGTTGCGCCAAACAGGTCCGTCATTCCTGCTGACTAATATGCTGTTCAGCGCCGCGCGAAACTTTGGCCAGACAACCAACCTAAGATCCATCCGCCGAGATGCGCCTCCCAGGCGAGTCCGCCAGAGAGAGCGAGGTAAATGACGATATTGGCGGCGACAAGTCCCATGAAGGCCATGACGACTGGCTGCAAAGAGAGCTCTGATCGTCGCCGCATCCGATATTCTGTGGCCTGCCAAAGGCCGATTAGGCCGAAGACCGCGCCTGACGCGCCGATCATCGGTGCGGCGCTGGCCGAAAGCAGCCCGAAACACGTAGCACCCCCAACCGCTGACAATAATAGCACCAGCAACGTCTTGGCCGTGCCGTACTGGGACGAGAGGAATTTTCCCAGCGACAGCAGAATGACACCGTTCAGTGCAAGGTGCATGAAACCGCCATGGAAAAAAGCGTAAGTAATGAACATCAACACGGTCTGGCCCGGGTACGCTGGCAGCGCTGCGCCTGAGAAAACTGGTTGCCAAAATGCTCCGAGCAGGAAGGCGTGCCACCGTAGGTTCTCCGACCCGAAAATACCGGATTGCGACAGGCTTAGAACCAGTTCGATCGCTGTCATGATGCCCACGAGGATCCAGAGAAACCTTGGTGCGCCGTACTGCGGCGTCTGACGGCGCGACTGCCGACCTCTTGGAGAGTCATTGTTCATGCTCGGTAGATAGACCTTCGAAGCAAGAGGACCAAGATCGATCCGTTGATTCATATTACATCAAGATAGCCGTCGGGGTGGTTGAAGAGAGCGGGCGGGTTCGGGATTCATTATCTATCCTTGATGTCGGGTTTCAGGCTTTGGGGCGTAGTCGTTGATTACTGCTTGGCAGAATTACCCGTGTGTTTGCGATTTCCGCTTCGTATTTTTGCGAACTGGCCAATGTTGAGTTTGAGCCCGCCGAGAAATGGCAAGAACAGGTCCGCAAGGCCGCTGCCAAACCGTGAAACTACCCGGCGCGATTCAGGTGACTTGAAGCTGCCGCATAGGTGCAGCGTAAACTAAACGAGCATCATCACGTTTGATACGTGTTCCACCGAAGCCCGCTTCGATCTTATCGAGCGGATCTGCCGTTTCTTCCTCTCAAACGACCACGACCTTGCGCTGGCGGCGTTACAGCTGGGCGGCCCTGCTGCCGAGAGGCGCGTCACCTCCTGCACCGAGCGGCTCGCGAAGGCGCGCCGCGTCGACCATCACATCCGACGGGAGTTGAAGGCCATTCACCGATTGTAGTCGCTCGAGAG
>Ga0075118_10001777_pt1 | contig 14718 bp, 11 predicted proteins | sample AntAceMetag02UKE_FD_69794 | JGI IMG/M metagenome (GOLD analysis project Ga0075118, IMG submission 69794) | Saline lake microbial communities from Ace Lake, Antarctica - Antarctic Ace Lake Metagenome 02UKE | ecosystem: Environmental > Aquatic > Non-marine Saline and Alkaline > Saline | place...
TTCAATGTCGGCGTAAGCGATGAAGGCGGGCTCGTGCGCTTGATTGAAGAGAAGGCGGAATCGGGGGTGTTTTTGAGCGTGCTCGGTTTCGGGATGGGCAACTATCAGGATTCGAAACTTGAGCAGCTGGCCGATAAGGGGAATGGCAACTACGGCTACATCGATTCAAAGCGTGAAGCGCAAAAGCTGCTGGTCGAACAGATCAACGGCACGCTGGTGACGATTGCGAAGGATGTGAAAATACAGGTGGAATTTAATCCGCAGCAGGTGGCGAGTTACCGCCTGATCGGCTACGAAAACCGGATGCTCAACAAAGAGGATTTCAACGATGATAAGATCGATGCCGGCGAGATCGGGGCAGGGCATACGGTGACGGCAGTCTACGAGGTCGTGCCAGTGGGCGTGCAGATCGAGCACGAGGTGCCCGCGGTTGACCCGCTGAAATATCAACCGGAGATTCCGCAGCCGAACCGCTACCGAGGAGATGCGCGCAGCTCAGAGCTACTCACGCTGAAGGTGAGGGCGAAGGCTCCGGATGGGGAACAGAGCGAGTTGCAATCGTTTCCGCTGACTGATGACGGATCGCGTTTTGAATCGGCGAGTGCAGATTTCAAGTTTGCGGCCGCAGTCGCTGGATTCGGAATGATGTTACGCGATTCCGAATTTCGGGGTGAAACCAGTTGGGCCGAGGTCAGTGACTGGGCTCGCGCTGGAGTGGCGACCGACCCCGGTGGTTACCGCCACGAATTTCTCGAACTGGTCGAGAAGGCAGCCTCGCTCAAACGCTGAGATCGCAATCAGTTCAGGACTGCGCGCGACGACGACGCCACGCCATAAATCCAATCATTCCGATGCCGACGGCCATCATGGCGTAGGTGGAAGGCTCAGGCACAGGGGTGAAACCAAGAACAAGTTTGTTGTTCTCATTCAATAGACTGAAGGTGCCTGAGATATCTGAGGTGAATCCCGTCACATCCAGAGAAAATAGATTGGCGGCAAAAATGTTACTCGTTCCTGGAATGCTCAGGGAGTCGAAACTGAAGAGAGTCCATGAGTAAATACCGTTGTTTGTATCGATACCTGAGAGCATGCCAGCCTCTCCGCTACTGTTTAGAGAAAGGACTTTAATGGTGAACGGAGCCGCAGAAGTGGCGTTAATCACCAAAGTTTCGGCGCCTTGGATATTGATATGATCGCGACCATCCTGACTGCTTGATTTGGGGTCCCGAACCTGAAACTCATAGACCCCACCTGAGTTGAGTTCCAGATGGTTAAATGTCATGGAGCCAGTCAATCCATGCCCATCGAGGCCAGGGGACAAAATGGCTCCGGCCCCAATCGAGACCGAGCTACTATAAGTTCCGAAACCGGCGAGCCGTCCGGATGAGACGACAATTGAATTGCTCACGGTGCGGCCACCTTGGACGGCAAGAGTGCCTCCGTTTACCTTGATCGCTCCACCGCTCAGGGAGGAATTATCACCGAAAACGAAGGTGCCGTTTTTAATTTCCAAAGCGACGTCGTTACCTTGCCCATCGGCGATCCCGCTGGAGTAGATGGTTCCGTTTTGGAACTGAAGCGTCCCAGTGCCTTGTTTTACGATGGTCGAGGATCCAGTGCCATAGATATTACCATTGAAGGTCGTTCCCTTGCTCTGGTTGATCGTGAAGATACGGTTGCCGGAGAAGTTGAGATTTACTCGGGCGTTACTGTTGTGGCTTTCGAGGCCGTAAATTGTGGGGGTGGCGGTGGTGAAATTAGCTACTCCGCTGGATGATCCATCGAATTTGAGTGCACTCATACCTGCTGCATTATTGTGAGTGAAGGTGGCCGTGCTACCATTGTTAATGGAGACACCGCCAGTGTAGGTATTGTTACCCGAGAGAGTGAGGGTTAAAGTGGAGTCGGAGTCTTCACCAATTGAGAGCCCTCCCGTGCCGGAAATGACTCCACCTAGAGTAAAATTGCGTTTATCACCCACAATGAGACCCGTGCTGAGCGCGATGGGATTATTGATGATGATATTGTCGGCTGATACCGTGAGCGTAGGCTTAGGTTTGTCGTTATTATCATCATCGCTGAGGTCAAAATTTACCGGCATCACGGAGATTGTCCCTGATCCCAATGCGTTGGTCGCATTGGTGCCGATGGCTCCGTCTCCAGTTGCTTGGCCCACTTTTAAATCCCCTCCGTAAAGGGTGGTGCCGCTGGCTAGTTTTCCGGCATTGTTACCGGATATAAGCACGGTGGAGCGTGATTGGCTCTGTCGGCTACCAAAGGATCCTGGAGAATCCGGATTACCGATGATCATGGAGCTACCAGTCAATGATCCAGCTACTTCCAAAGCCGCACCTTTGAAGGCTGAGAATCGATGCACGCCACTGGCGTCAGCGCCGATGGTTCCGGTGAAATTGACTCCCGCTCCGGTTATGTTGCCTGATGAGTCGCGAAGCACAGAAGCAGTGCCAAGGTAGACACCCCCGATGTATCCGGCCATATTGACGTTAGAGAAATTGACGTTAGAGAGATCTACGGTGCGCGTGCTGGTGGTAGCAGAGGTGATATCGAAGCCAATGATACCTGTCGTGGCGGTTGGAAAGTGTCCGAGAAAAGTAGAGATAGGGATTTCCGTGAGGGATCCGCTGGGATTATGAGCGGTTCCGATATAGCTGCTCACGTTCATCGAAAAATTAGTTCCGGTGCCAGGTAAAGGCACGCCATCGCCAAAGATGATTGCAGAATTGTCTGCCTGGACAGTGCCAGAAATACTGTTGGAGGTATTTGTAAAATGGACGGTGAGGGGAGCTTCACTCGGAGATGACGCGACGATGTTGCGGACAGCGGTGGGGCTGCTTTGATCTGTAAGCATGCTGCCAACATAGAGCGTGCCACCACCTCCACCGAAACGATAGTTGGTGCCTTGTGGAGTGATAGTGCCGGAGAGTATGGCTATCGTGGCCGATCCGAGACGCATGTCAGAATTAAACCCCGTCAGATCCACGGCGGACGAAAAGGTATCGATACTTGTCTTGATATCGGAATCAAATCCGACGGATCCGGTCGAACCGGTCTTGTTGATTTTACCAAGAAATGTGGCGACGGTGTTGGAAACACCGATGCCGGCGTAGCCATCGGAGTTAATGGTGATCTCGCCAGATGTGGGGCTATTGTTGGTGCCACCGAAGATTAGGGCGCCGGACTTAACAAGGGTGCCACCCGTCCAACTGTTGGCTCCATTCAGGATCAACGCGGTGCCAGCGTCGAGGGTGAGTTTACTCGTGGTGGATTCGGTGACGTCTTTCGCCACATAAACTTCCCGACCTTGGAGCTTAATCGTGGTATCGGCATCCAGTCGGAATAAGTTGGTGCCTGTTTCGGCCTTATTGATGTTCAGCGTGGAATGCGTGGAGAGTGAGATCAGTCCGTTACTGATAATGTTATTGGTGATGCTAATGCCAGAATTCGAGGAGCTGCGGTATTCTGCATTAAGGGTGCCACCATTAAAAGTGAGTGTGCCAGCGCCAAACAGATTAGATGAGGAGGAAGTGGATGAGGACGACGAGCGGAATGTGACCTTTCCTGCTGTTAGCTTCAGGCCTCCGCCCCATGAAGTGTGCCCAGAGGAGGACTCTAGCACGAGTTCGCCAGCGCCCGTTTTTTCGATCTGATTATTGTAGGAAGAGGAGACACCGTTGTCATAGATCTCTCCTTCGATGTTAAATCTTCCTGCGGCAATATTCCATACTTGTGAGGCATGCAACCTGACTGGGCCCTTGATGCGTGACTCGATATCACTGGTGGGGTTGTAAATAATACCCCCGCTGCCGATGTGGGTGGTGGTAGCAGTCTGGTTATCGAAAAAGTATGATTGGCTGATGGATCGGAACTCGATCTTGGTCGCATAGAGGTCGGTATATTTGAGGTAGCCGCGACGGGAGTTTTCAAAGAGTAAGAAAATACCGGTGATATCCTGGCTCGAATCCCAACTGCCGGAGGAAGGAGCGGATGAGTTAGCCCAATTCTCTGCAGTATAGAGACTATCACTCGTTCCCGCGCCAGTCCAGGTGTAGGTGATTGAGGTGACGGCCTGTAAAGTAGTGACGATGCCAAGAGAGGCGAAAATCACACAAGCAATCCCGATACGGCGGGCAGAAGAAAAAGTAGATTGGCCGACGGTTTGGGCGCTATTTTTCATAGGAGTAAAGGTAAATGGAGGTCATGATACGGGCATGTGCCGCATCGGAATCTTTATGAGCGAACTCAAATGCAAAGGAACTGCGTAGGCAAGCGCGCTTATCCTCTGAATGAACTATGCTTTAGGGACCGATAATATTTCATAACTAGCTAAATAATAGCAGTTAATAAATATTTACTTGGCCGTAAGAATCGCATGATCGGCCCAATGTTTCCCCGGCGCGAGTTACCCGGGAAATTTCCGGCGAATGCTCAGCTTTGAGAAAATTGATTTTCGAGGGCGAAAATCGCAACGGGTTCTTGGCGTCCCTTGACCGTTACACTGCCCAGATCGCGTGCCGCATAGTCCCCTTGAGCAGCTTTGATGGTGGCCGCGCTGACGAGGATGTTAGTGCTATATTCCGGTATACGAGTGAGGGCTTCGAGTCGTGCGGCGACGTTGACGCCATCTCCAATCACAGAGTAATTGAGGCGTCGATGTGAACCGATGTTACCGGCGATTACTCGTGCGGTGTTAATGCCAATGCCGATGCCCAATTTGGGGCGTCCAGCCGCCTCGAGTTCACTATTGAGCGTCTCAAGTGCACGCTCCATCGCGAGGGCAGATTGCAGTGCATGATCAGCGTCGCCTTCTTGTTTCAAGGGAGCACCGAAAACGGCCATAATCGCATCGCCGATGAATTTATCGATTACGCCGCCATGGCGCTCGATCTCGGAACTCATTCGTTCCAAGTAATCGTTGAGCAATTCGATTAGCTCGCGCGGAGCCAGATTCTCACTGAGAGGAGTGAATCCACGCAGGTCGGCGAAGAGGATGGTGACTTCGCGTTCTTCGCCACCAAGGGCCGCGCCATCGCGCATCAACTGGGCAGCGATTTCCGGAGAGACATTCTTGTCGAGTAAATCGCGCACCTTGTCGCGTTCGGCAAGGCCATCGGTCATGCGATTAAAACTTTCGGCCAGTTGGCCAAACTCGTCACTTCGATCAGGAGCGAGTCGCGTTTCATAATCTCCTTGGGCGATTAATTCGGTGTGAGCGGCCAATTCTTGCACTGGTTTGCTGACACCACGTGCGACGGCGGTGGCTGCAATGCTGGCCAATATGAGGGCTGCAATCGAGATGAGCAAAATGATGTCCTCCAATTCATGTGAGGGTTCCAATTCGGCAGTGAGTGAGCGCTGTAGAGCGATCCGGGCGGTATTATCACCGAGAAGACCCAACGGGGCAACCAATGTGACATAGGGTTCGTCGTCCAGGGAGGTCATCTTTATCTGAGCCTTTAACTCTGAATCATAGTCATATGTGACGACAGTCTGAGCCTGTTCCATGGGGAGGGTGGTGCCCAACACACGTTGGGTGGTTAAGTTACTGCCACTAATGAATGAGACTTCAGCTTGGGTCGTTCTTTTCAGTTCTGTGGCAAAGGCGTCATCAATGGGAAACGTGACTGCAAACCATATGAGGATGTTTGGTCTCGGGGCATAAAGAGGGACAACCATGAGCACGTGAAGTTCTCCATCCAGATAGGCAAATCCGGTGGCGTATTCCTCGCCTTCTTTGTCTGCTTTGAAAATGAGCTCACGGAAGGTCTCGCAGTTCTCGTAGGTCAATTCAGTATTGGTGTCCTGAATTTCCCCATTGATATAAAATTCTCTCTTGGAAGCCAGAAGTTCTCCCTCGGTATCAAAGGCCGCGACGATGGGCACCTGAAGTCGCCTTGCATAATTCACCAGGACGGATTTTAGGGTGTGGCGATCCAGTTCATCCTGAAAAAAGAGTTCACGGATAGGCCAATCAGCGACCATGACCTGGGCACTTTGCGCCAGACGCTCCTGCCGTAAATTGACCGAAAACCAGAACACTCGCATCGCATTGTTTAGGCTCTCCTCTATATGTGTCTGCGCGTTGGTGCGATTGGCACGGGTGACCAGCAGATAAGAGGTGCTGAGGGCCGCGAAGAGAAGACCGAGAATGATCAGGAGTAGCCGGGTGCGAAACCGACGAATACGAAAGAAGCTAGCCATGGGCTAGTAGCCGCCAGACCGCCCCGTTGGTGCACGGCGAATACGACGGTCGCGTTTGAGATTGAGCCGAATCTTTTCAGCAGAATTGGCCCCTTCGACGAGGGTGATCTCCTGTTTGATGGGCTTACGAATACGCGGGTGCCAGACTTCTAATTCGTAACGGCCGGTAGGCAGGCCATTGATTTCGGCGAGTCCATCTGGACCGCTGGTCGCAAACCACGGAGTGGTGACAACCAGCACGTAAGCGACCATCCAATCGTGGATATTGCAGCCGAGGGTCACGACGCCGGGCTTGTCGAAAAGAACAGTTTCCGAGGTGCCACTACCATAGAGCGGTTTCTCGAAGCGTTTTGGTTTTGAAACAGAGTAAAGGTGATGTTGGACATCATCCCGATTGGGGAAGCTCGCGGTAGTGCCTGCCATGACAACGGTGACGTAGGGATTGTATTCCCGGTCTTCTTGAGCGATCACGGCTTCGGCTGCAGTTTTTGAGGGCACAGGAAAATCCAGAGGAGTCAGCGAAGCGACGGCGTGTTCAAGCGGCTCGCCATCGTGGAGCAGAGTGATGGAGAACTGGGCGTCTTCGCCGCGTAGGTTGAGGGCGAGGAGGGCGAAGATGATGAGAGAAAGCGTGCGATGCATGATGGGTAATCAGAATTGATGATTAAGACCGAGCGACCAGAAGATTGTGTCGTAGCGAATACCGATGGCGTTGATAGCCTTGTTGAATTCATAACGCAGAGAAAGCGATGTTTGATCGCTCAGTGTAGGGGAGAGTTCCACCCACCATTGATCGACGTTGCTCTCCCGATTGCGGTAGGCGACCCAACCCGGACCGAAGGTATCGGAAACTTCCCATGCGAGGGTGTTGTAGTGTTGAGAAATTTCCGGGCCGAGTTGCCCACCGATCGCGCTGGACCAGATCGCACCCGCAGCATTGGCCACGAATTTACCTTCGATTCGGCTCCCCCCAAGACTGATTCTCCATCGATCGGTGATATCCCAACTGCCTTCGAGGAAAAGTCGATCTGTGCTGACATTGTAGGTGTTCCGCTTGGCGGAGAAATGATTCCAACTTGCGCCACCGGTGAGCTGTAAAGATTCGGTGATGCGTTTGGAAGCACTGGCTCCCGCTTCAAAGAGCCACCCGTTTCTGCCCGTCTCCTTAAAGCTGGTTCCGGTGAGCTGAGTCGAAAAATCGATCACGGTGGCAAACGGACCGAGACCAAATTTGTGCCGTAACTTCAATCGAGTGGTGGCGTTGATATTGTTGAGCGCGTCATACTGGTTGACGTATTGCCCGGCGAGTTCGACCTCAGTGATCAGCATCCAATTACGATCGAGCTGATGGCGATGATCGACTGTGCCGATGAGGTTGTAAATTTGGCTGGATTTTTGAGTGGGCAGGTGAGATGTGCGACTAAGATTATCCGCCCAAACGGCCGAGCTCTGGATTCGCAGGTGAGAAAAGATCCCCGACGGTTGAGCCACGCCAACGGTGCAACCGAGCAAACTGCTCATGAGGGCTAGCTTCCAAAAAGACGACATATTGGATCTGAGCGTAGGGTTGTTCGTCATAGCATCGGCAACACCAAAAATCGATCTCAGCACGTGAGAAGCGGCACGCGGGCTGTCCTCACGTTCATAGAAACGAGAGGCCGTCAAAAGGCATGGATGAACTGTAGGCTGATGACCTTGTCTCGGTAGATATGATTCTTAACCGAACGGGTTTCTGAAACGCTATAGCCTAAGGTTAGGGTTGAATTTGGACCAATCGCTCGTGACAGATTGATAGCTCCTGCAACTGTGTGTGCAACCGATTGGTAGGGGAACCAATCACCGCCAAAGATCCCATCGAGCCATTTTGTGGTCCCGACGAATGATGACCAGCTGTTGCGACACCATGAAAGATGGTCTCCATCCGTATAGCCCACTAATCCAGAAAAACGCCACACATCAGTGGGATCGAAATCAACGGTCAGAGTAGTGGTGGTGCTGACAGTGGAATACACATCGCGCTCTGCATAGAGCTGTTCGTAAACCCCATTCAAACTGGCCTGCCATTGGGGGGAAAAACGTTTGGCAAATGTCGCGCCGACCCGCACCCAATTGCCGGACCATTCTTCGACTTTCGAAAGCTGGTGAGCTACTTCGGCCCGAAGTTCCAACCGGGGAGCGTAAGGGCCGAGTCCGAACTTCCGCCGCAGAGTGCCGTGGGCGCCAATCTCCGTCAGATTGAGACCATCGTATTCCTGCCAAGCTGAAGTCTGCACGCTGCCTCCGTAGCTGAGCTGCCAATCTCGATTGAGAATGTGCAAGGTGCTCAAATCGAGCGATGCGGTGAGGGCGGAGTCTGATTTTTCTTCGCGAATCGCTTTGGTGACGTTGTTGTTGCTCTCTAAGCCGATTTGAAAAGTGGGCGACCAAGCGTTCGCGCTTGCAGGTGCGAGCAATCCTCCTGCCACGATGAAGACCGAAAGGATGCACAAAACGCGTGCGATGGGGAGATGATGAAAGCTTGGGGGCATCGCTATTCGGTGAGCAGGGGCTTGAGTGATAACCAGACCGTCTCGGCGATCAAGCGTTGTCCTTCAGCTGTGGGATGGATCAAGTCGGCTTGATTGAACTCCGGATCACCACCGATCCCTTCCAGTAAAAAGGGAATCAATTTAGCGCGCTTCTCTTGAGCGATCTCCGGAAAGATGCGTCGAAATGATTGCCGGTAGGCTTCGCCCATATTCGCCGGCATTTGCATGCCTGCCAGCATGATGGTCGCGTCGGGATACTTGGCCCGCGCGTTTTCGATGATGCCATTCAGATTAGACTTCGTCGATTTCGGCGAAACGCCGCGCAACCCGTCGTTACCACCGAGCGCGATGACGAGAATATCTATTTTTTGGCGGAGGAGCCAATTGATGCGACGCAGTCCACCCGCCGTCGTGTCGCCGCTAAGACCGGCGTTGATCGCGAGGTAATTGAGATTCGCGGCATCGATCTTCTCCTGAATCAGTGCGGGGTAAGCCTGCGCGCTCGGATTGTCCAATCCGTATCCGGCCGTGAGGCTGTCGCCGATGAAAACGATGGTTCGCGGCTCCGTGGCGTAGGCCGATTGCGCGAACAGCACAGCGATGAGGCAGAAGATGCCCCTGCTCATTTGCAGAAATGCTCTGCTTGGACTAGCCATAGATAAAATTCACGATTTGATAACTGAATTACTACATGAGTGTTAATAACATGCTGAAAGTCGAGCGACTCACGAAATCTTATTCCGCCACAGCGGGTGAACTCACTGTGCTACGCGAAGTGAGCTTTTCCCTATCCGCCGGAGATAGCCTGGCGATTGTTGGCCCCAGCGGCAGCGGCAAGACCACCTTGCTGGGTCTTTGTGCAGGCTTGGATTTGCCTAGTTCAGGCGATGTGGAACTGGCTGGCGAGAGTCTCGGCGGGCGGGGCGAAGATGATCGCGCCAGAATTCGTAACCAACACGTGGGATTCGTTTTTCAGAGCTTTCAACTGATTCCAACCCTCACTGCACTCGAAAACGTATTGGTGCCCTTGGAACTTCGTGGTGAAAGCGGACGGGAAGCGGATGCTCGCGCCTTGCTGGATCGCGTAGGGCTAGGTGATCGCACGGACCATTACCCCGTGCAGCTCTCCGGTGGCGAACAACAGCGCGTGGCTTTGGCCCGAGCGTTTATCAACGAACCCAAGATCCTTTTTTGTGATGAGCCCACGGGTAATCTCGACGGCGAAAACGCGATCGCGATGGCTGACCTTGTTTTCGAAATCAACCGCGAACGCGGCGCCACCCTGGTGCTCGTGACGCATGATCTGGATTTGGCGAAACGCTGTCAGCGCACCCTCCGCTTAAAAAACGGCTCCGTCGTGACCGACTGAAATTCTTGCCCACGGAATACCCTGATTGGGTAACCAGGAAATACACCAAACACACGAAAGCATAAACTGTGACTGAGATCATCTATCGCGAAGAATCGTATCGGATTATGGGGGCCTGCTTTGAGGTCTATAAGGAGAAGGGCTGTGGTTTTCTCGAAGCTGTATATCAAGAATGTCTGGAACTGGAGTTAGCAGACCAAGACATCCCGTTTGAGGCTCAGCCGCTACTGGGGCTCGCCTACAAGGACAGTCCTCTCAAACAAACCTATGCTCCAGATTTTATCTGCTATGAAAAGATTATCGTAGAAATCAAAGCCGTCTCCGCGCTAACCGATGAGCATCGCGCTCAGGTTCACAACTATCTCCGTTCCACAGGTCATCGGTTGGGGCTCCTCGTGAATTTTGGTCACTATCCCAAAGTAGAATCCGAGCGGATTGCGCTATGAAATCCGGATCTCCTATTTTCGTCTCTTTAGTGTATTTCGTGGTTCAAAACGCCGTGGGCAACTTCTTATGAGTTTCATCTTTAAAATGGCTTGGCGGGACTCCCGCGCATCGCGGCGGCGGCTGGGGTTGTATTCGCTTTCGATCGTGCTCGGTATTGCTGCGTTGGTAGCGGTGGGGTCGTTTAGCGAGAATCTGAGACGCGCGATTCAGGAGCAGACGAAGAGCTTGCTCGGGGCTGATTTGGTGGTCACCTCGCGTCAGGCTTTCGCGCCCGAAGTCGTCACCTATCTCAACGATCTCGGTGGCGAACAGGCGGAAGAGATTAGCTTCTCATCCATGATGGTTTTTCCGACGGCAGATGATGCCACTCGATTGGTGCAGGTGAGGGCGGTGGAGGGGAGCTTTCCGTTTTACGGCGAGTTTGAGACAGCTCCGGCCAACGCACGTGAGCAGCTAGCGCAAGGTGGTGCGGTGGTGGTGCTCGAGGAAACTTTACTCAGCCAATTTAACGTGAAAACAGGCGACACGGTTCGTCTGGGGAAATCCGATGTCACGGTGCTGGGCGCGGTGCGTAAGGTGGCGGGTGAGTCGATGTCGATTACGCAGCTCGCGCCTCGTGCTTACATTCCACTGAGCTTGTTGCCGGAAACCGGATTAGCGGGAAAGGGAAGTTTGCTGCGGTATCGCACGTCTCTGAAATTGCCGACTGAAAGTGATCCGGATGCGAGTGGGGAGAAGTTGAAGGAGGCTTTTCCGCAAGAGCGTTTGGGTTTTGATACGATTGAAAAACGGAAGCGTAACCTCGGTCGTGCGTTGGATAATGTTTATGCGTTTTTGAGCTTAGTCGGATTCGTCGCGTTGTTTCTCGGCGCGATTGGGGTGGCGAGTGCGATCCATGTTTATGTGCGCCAGAAAATTGAGACGGTGGCGGTGCTGCGTTGTCTGGGAGCATCAGCGCGACAGGGATTCGGAGTGTATTTAGTGCAGGGCGCGGGGATCGGTTTGTTTGGTGCGGGCGTGGGTGCGCTCTTGGGCATCCTTGTGCAGGTCGCTCTGCCGCAGGCGTTGAGCGGCATGCTGCCTTTTCCAGTGGATTTTTCGATTTCATGGATGGCGGTGGCGCAAGGAGTCGGTGCAGGCTGGGTGATTTGTTTGCTGTTTACGTTGTTGCCCTTGATGGCGATTCGGCGGGTCTCGCCATTGGTCGCACTGCGCTCGGCCGTCGCGGAAAAAAGCAATCTACGTGATCCGTGGCGGTGGGTTTTATATCTGATGATCGGAGCAGCTGTCGCAGGGTTTGCGGTTTGGCAAACTGGTAGCGAGCGTCTCGGGCTGGGCTTTGCGGTCGCCCTGTTCGTGGGCTTCGCGATCCTGGCGCTTCTCGCGAAAGTCGTGGCATGGGCCGCGCGGCGATTTGCGCCGCGGAGTTTGCCCTACGTGGCGCGGCAGGGGATCGCGAATCTGCACCGGCCTAATAATCGCACCGTCACCTTGTTGCTGGCGTTGGGATTGGGCACGTTTTTGTTGCTCACGCTTTATCTTACCCGCGTGACTTTACTCTCGCAGATTGAAGGAACTGCTGAGGAGGGGCGTCCCAATCTGATGTTCTTTGATATTCAGGACGATCAATTCACACCGCTAGTTGCGCTGGCTGAAAACGAAGGATTCGAGGTTCAGAGCAGCGCTCCGATCGTCACGATGAAAATTGCGACGGTGAAGGGACGCGGTGTGGAAGAAATTCTCGCGGACGAGGAAGACACCGTGCCGGGGTGGACTTTACGGCGTGAGTATCGTTCGACGTTTCGTGGCGAGCTCTCTGATACGGAAACGCTGAGCTCGGGTGAGTTCATTGGCGCGATGCCGGTGGACACTGAAGTCGTGCCTATTTCAATCGAACAGGATTTGGCGAATGATCTCGGGTTAGTATTGGGAGATGAGATCGAGTTCGATGTGCAGGGAGTGAGGATGCTCACCCGCATCGCGAGCACGCGCACAGTTGATTGGAAACGCATGCAGCCCAATTTCTTTGTCGTGTTTCCGACGGGTGTGCTCGAACCCGCGCCGAAGTTTTACGTGGTCGCCACGCGAGCGGATACGCCGGCTGATTCCGCGCGTTTGCAGCAAGCGATCGTGCAGGCTTTTCCCAATGTCTCGGCGATTGATCTGACGATGTTACTTGAGACCATTGACGGTATTTTCTCCAAGGTGTCTTACGTCGTGCGCTTCATGGCATTTTTTACGGTGGCCACGGGATTGATCGTGTTGATTGGTGCGGTCGCGACGGGTCGTTATCAACGCATTCGTGAAGTGGTTTTGTTGCGAACCTTGGGCGCGACTCGCCGTCAACTTTGGCAAATGCAGCTCACAGAATACGCGATCCTCGGTCTGCTCGGCGCCGTGGTGGGCGGAGGACTTGCGGTGGGCGGGAATGCTCTCTTGGCGCACTTCGTCTTTAAGATCGATCCGGTGGTGCCCCTGGCCGGTCTGGCGATCGCGACACTCTCCGTGGTTGCGGTCACCTTGCTCGCGGGCTTGCTTTCTAACCGTGGGGTGACCGACCATCCCCCTCTCGAAATTTTACGCCAAGAAACATGAAACCATCCGTTGTTACTTTTCACTACACTTTACGCGATTCCGCCGGCGAGCTGATCGACACCTCGGCCGGCGGCGAACCGATCACATACCTTGAAGGAGCTGGCCAAGTAATCGATGGACTGGATCAACAACTGCGCGGTGTCGCAGCGGGCACGAAGCAACGGGTGCAGGTGGCCGCGGCGGAAGCCTACGGCGAACGCGATGAATCACAGATTCGCACGCTCAAGCGCAGCGAAGTGCCCGTGGAAGGGGACCTCAATCCGGGCGATCAATTCAAGACCGATACCGATCGCTACGCGCCAATTGTTACAGTGATCGATTCCGATGGGGACAGCGTCACACTTGATGCGAATCATCCGCTCGCGGGGATGGATCTGACTTTCGATGTTGAAGTTGTCTCATCGCGCGAAGCCACGGCCGACGAAATTAAACACGGCCATTCACACGGCGCGGGTGGCGACGAATCCTGTGATTAAAACGATATGAAAGTTCTCGGCATTGATATCGGGGGGTCAGGCGTCAAGGGAGCCTTGGTAGACACGGAATCTGGTGAGCTGATCACCGAACGGCATCGCATCGATTCAGAGCATAAACCATCGCCGAAGGAGATGGCAAAAATGGTCAAAACCATCGCCAAATATTTTGATTGGACGGGCCCGATTGGGGTAGGGTTTCCGGGCGTGATTCACGGATCGGTGATCAAGACTTCGGCTAATTTGCATCAAGACTTTTGCGACTGCGATGCGGTGAAGCTATTTGGCAAAGCGACCGGATGTCCTGTCTCGTTGGTTAACGATGCCGATGCAGCAGGCTTGGCCGAGATCCGCTTCGGTGCGGGCCGCGATGTGCCCGGTAAGGTGCTCTTGCTTACACTCGGAACCGGAGTCGGATCGGCGCTTTTTTACGATGGTCGTCTCTGTCCCAATATGGAATTAGGCCACCTACCGATTGACGGAAAATCAGCCGAACGGTTCGTGTCATCTGCTGCTCGGGAACGCCGCGATCTGTCATGGAAAAAGTGGGGCAAGGAACTTAACGGTTATCTCCAGATCCTGGAGGAAATCCTTTGGCCGGAACTCATCATCATTGGTGGCGGCGTGAGCGCCAAACATGAGAAGTATTTCCAGCATCTGAAAACTCGCGCTAAGCTCGTGCCTGCCGCCTCGCTGAATGCCGCCGGAATCGTCGGAGCCGCCTTGTGGGCTGTGGAGCAGCGGAGTTCTTAACCACGAATGGACACTAATAAACACGAATTCGGAGGATATGAATTCTGTTCCGGATTCGGCTTCATGCATTCGTGTCGATTCGTGTGCATTCGTGGTTAAAAATGAATGCCCCGAACATTCTCATTGTTGGGCAGGGATTGGCGGGGACAGTATTGGGATGGAGCTTGGATCGCGCTGGGATCGATTGGCGGATGATCGACGCGGGTCATGAACATGCGGCCTCACGCGTTGCTGCCGGTGTGATCAATCCCGTGACGGGCCTGCGTTGGGTGAAGACATGGCGGGTCGATGAACTCTGGACGGAAGCGAAACGATTTTATCAAGACATTGGTGA
>Ga0075118_10001795_pt1 | contig 14623 bp, 14 predicted proteins | sample AntAceMetag02UKE_FD_69794 | JGI IMG/M metagenome (GOLD analysis project Ga0075118, IMG submission 69794) | Saline lake microbial communities from Ace Lake, Antarctica - Antarctic Ace Lake Metagenome 02UKE | ecosystem: Environmental > Aquatic > Non-marine Saline and Alkaline > Saline | place...
GCTGTGCTAGCAATCTGATGCGTGTTCTCATTAAGTTGACAGCACCTTCTGATGGGGATACCGTCGACTATCAAACTGCTATTGTGCAGTGCGATAGTGGCGCCTCCCTTGCGTTTCACACCAACCTCAACGTGCCCGACGAACATCGCCACTTCTGTGTGATGGGTAGACACGGGATGATCGAGGGTGACTTTGTGCGCGGCAATATTAAGGCCACAACGCGTGACGGGCGTGTGGTTGCGGCCCATGACTACACCCAAATGGAGAGCGCCTGCGCTTCTGCGCATTACGATTTGGACCACATGATGGTTGATGACATTGTGGCCTTTTTGAAAGACGACATAAAACGCCTTCCCGTCGGCGTTGTGGACGCGATGGAAGCGGGGCTTGTGGCGATGGCGATGGACGAGGCGCGGATCACTGGAAACATGGTAGATATAACAACGACTTGGACAGAAATTGATCAATAAGGATTAAAACCATGACACCAGAAAACACAGCACCAGGCCGTTTGATGGCGGCAGAAGCTGCACAAAGCATGGGCGTTTTCGCGCAGGCCGCTACCCAGCAGGTTGACGGTGATGTCTTGGGCAAGCCACGCGCAATCTATACAATTGCGCGTGGATCTTCGGATGCGGTCGCCAACATCCTTTCTTATGAATTCATGCGCGAACTGGGGGTTCCGGTCACGTCCTTGCCGCCGTCTGTTTTCTCAATTGGCGCAGGAGTTTCGCTTGAAGAAGCTTCCGCCTTGGTGATCAGCCAATCAGGGGCCAGCGACGATCTCGTGCTGTCCGCTAAGGGTGCAACAGCTCAAGGGGCAACAGTGGTGGCAATTACCAACCAACCAGATAGCGCGGTTGAAGTAGAATCGAACATGACCCTATCAGTTTGCGCCGGACCTGAATTGGCGGTCCCAGCCACCAAGTCGGTCATTGGATCTATTGGCGCTGGCATGGCGCTGCTAGGTGCATTGAAGCCAGGTTATGCGTTCAAAGTGAAGGCCGCTGCTGATACATTGAAAGATCTTTCTGTGCAGCATCCGCGCGTCGGGGCCTTGCAATCGGCATTCCTGCGTGCGCGTCATATTTATGTAATCGGTCGAGATACAGGCTATGGCGCCGCGCAAGAGGTCGCGTTAAAACTAAAGGAATGTTGCGCGCTGCACGCCGAAGCCTATTCCAGCTCTGAGGTTTTGCATGGTCCGCTCCAATTGGCGACCAACCCGTTGATGGTGCTGATGCTGGACACGGGTATGGCCGAAATCCAAGACAGTCTTGATCAGGCCGAAGCGCGGTTTAGTGCGGTGGATTGCGATGTGCATCGCATCCGTATTTCAGAGTTTTGCAGTGATGAAATTGCACCCGCCGCCGCCGCCGCGGTTTTATTGGCCGCCATGTATCCTGTCATATTGAACACAGCTTTGGCTTTAGGGCTAGACCCCGACGCGCCGGAAACCCTTTCAAAAGTGACGCAGACCACATGACACAAAACCTTGATCAATGGGCCACTTGGTGCGAAATTCACAGCCAACCTGCGATTTGGCGCGCGTGGGGCGCGCACCTTGATGTTGCGGGTCTTCGGGCATGGATTGCAGCGCAATCATTTGATGAGGTCTGGTTCTGCGGCGCAGGAACAAGTGCCTATATTGGCGATATCATTGCAGCGGCCGTCAAAGGCACACGCTCGGTTCCGACAACGGATATCGTGGCCAATCCGTCGCGTTTTTTATCTGGAGCAAAGCCCTTGGTCGTCAACTTCGGACGTTCTGGGAATAGCACTGAAAGCGTCGGCACGTTGGATGCTTTGGATGCTTTGGCCCCGCACACGCCACGCATTAACATCACCTGCAACAAAGATGGTGCTTTGGCGACACGAACGTCAGGTGCGCCGACCCAAGTTATTGTGCTTCCCGATGGGACGCACGATGCAGGTTTCGCGATGACATCGAGTTTTTCAACCATGTTACTGACAGCATTGGCGTTGTTCGATGCGCCTTGCGATTTGCCAAACCGTATGACCGCTTTGGCAAATCAGCTAGACGATTTGTTACCGAAATTCGCCGCTGGCCCGCGCCCTGATCGGGTTGTGTATGTCGGCGCGGGCCCTTTGGCATTTGCGGCGCGCGAAGCGGCACTGAAGGTTATGGAATTGTCCGCAGGGCAGATGCCCGCATTGTGGGACAGCACGTTGGGATTTCGCCATGGGCCAAAAGCATTTGTTACTGATGGAACCGACATTACTGTTTTCACCAGCCCCGATACACCAACATCGCGCTACGACGCAGACCTCGCGGCCGAGTTGCGAACCCAGTTCCCTTACGCAGGTGTAGAAACAATCGGTGCAGGTGGTGACATCGATATTGCGATGCCTTTTGGGGCAGCTTGGGCAGCACCGTTATGTGTGGCGTCCGCTCAGGTGCGCGGTGTTGTTTGGTCTCACGATCTTGGTCTGAATGTTGATGACCCGTTTAGCGGGCAGTCGACACTCAGCCGCGTCGTGTCGGGCGTGAAATTATATCCGGTGGCATCATGAACGCCATCGGGATTGATCTTGGCGGAACCAAGATGGAAGCACAGGTGTTTGATGATGCGTGGTCTGTCGCCGCGCGCCGCCGCCGTGATACCCCGAAAGACTACGCCGATCTGGTAACCGAGTTGGCTGATTTGATCCGTTGGGCCGATGCTCAAACAAGCGGCCCTGTGCCCGTCGGAATTGGCGCGGCTGGCCTTGTGAACCCCAAGACCGGACTTGCACTGACGGCCAATCTTGTGGCGACGGGTCAACCGTTTCCAGCCGATATTGCCCGCGCTGTTGGGCGACCTGTGACCTACGTGAATGACTGTCGCGCCTTGGCATTGTCCGAGGCTATTTTCGGGCAGGGCAAAGGCCATCGTACCGTTATGGCCTTGATTTTAGGCACGGGTGTGGGTGGAGGAATCGCTGTTGATGGCGCGATATTGCAGGGGCCAACCCATACGGGAGGCGAGTTCGGGCACACTTCCGCGCCCGCGCATTTGGTCGCGGAGCATGATCTTCCGATCTGGCGCTGTGGCTGCGGGCGCATGGGGTGTATCGAAACCTACATTGCGGGACCCGGGCTTGCACGATTAGCCAAACACATTTTGGGCACTGATCTGACCACCGTTGAAATCGCCGCGCGCAGGGACATCGATACAGGCCCTGTCTGGCAGGTCTGGTGTGACTTTAGCGCTGACTTGCTGCATACTCTGACGTTGACTGCTGATCCGGACCTGATCGTTTTGGGCGGTGGGTTGACCCATATTGACGGCCTCGTCGAGGATTTGAGTGCGACGGCCAGACGCGCCCAGATCGGTGATTTCGCCGTTCCAGAAATTGTATTGGCCCAAGGCGGTGACACAAGCGGCGCACGCGGTGCCGCCTATGCTGCATGGCAGGCACACCATGACTGAAGCATTGCGAAATATCATTGCGCGAAACCGCGCTGGGCGTCGTGTTGCGATTGTGTCGGTGTGTTCAGCGCAACCAGATGTTTTGCGCGCGTCCATCGCCATGGCAAAGCGGTTGGACCGCCAAGTCGTGATCGAGGCAACGTCCAATCAGGTCAATCAGGACGGCGGCTATACTGGCATTACGCCATCTGAATTCATCGGGTATGTGCATGGTCTCGCCGATGATGTGGGCGCAGATCGCGGGCGGATCATTTTTGGTGGCGATCACCTTGGCCCACAGGCTTGGCGTCGCATGAATGCTAAGGCCGCGATGGCAAAAGCCGAAGTTTTGGTGCGTGATTACGTTGCGGCGGGGTTTCACAAAATTCATCTTGATTGCTCGGAAGGCTGCGCGGGGGATCCTGCGCAACTGAGCGATGACGTTACGGCGGTGCGTTCTGCGCAATTGGCGCGGGTCTGTTGTGACGCGGGGGATGATCTGCTGTTCGTCGTTGGCACCGAAGTCCCGCCACCAGGTGGTGCGCGCATGGATGAATACGGTGATATCCCCCCAACGAAACCCGACGCGGCTCGCGCGACATTGTTGGCTCACGATGCGGCCTTCGGTGATATGGCGACGCTGATTGGTGGCTTGGTCGTGCAGCCAGGGGTCGAGTTCAGCCCAACAGCAGTACATCCAATGCCAATGGAGCGCGATCCCCACCTGTTAGACGCTTTGCGTGATCATCCTCATATCTGCCTTGAGGCGCATTCAACCGACTATCAGGACCCGGCCGTTTTTCCTCGTCTGGCCGATCTTGGTTTTGCCTTTCAGAAGGTCGGTCCCGCACTTACATTTGTGTACCGCGAGGCGATATATGCGCTCGACCGGTTGCGAGACCCAACAGGCGGGTTACAAGCCGTCATGGAAAAGGTAATGCAAACCGACCCCGTGGAATGGCAGGGGCACTATTCTGGCGATGCCACCGCGCTTTATCAGCAGCGTCATTTCGGGTTGGCGGACCGAATCAGATACTATTGGCCACATGCTGACGCGCAGGCCGCAGTTGCGGATTTAAGACAGAGCTTTTCGAATACGATACCCGATGCAAGCTTATCCAAAGTTTTCAGCGCAGACATTCTGGCACGCGCTGAAATGTTGAACGGCTCGCAAGTCCAACGGTTGATAGATGCACAGATCGAAATGGCATTGCAGCCCTACTTCTTTGAGGAAATCCGATGACCGACTGCTGGGCCGCCCCCGAGTCCTTGTTTGACGGGCAAGATATCGTGTACGGGCAGGCGGTACGGATTGTTGACGGGCGGATCACCGAGATTGCGAAAACACCGGACTCAGCGGTGCGGATCAAAGGTTGTCTGACACCTGGTTTCGTTGATTTGCAGGTCAACGGCGGTGGGGGGGTGATGCTTAACACCACGCCGACGCGGGGCGGTATGGCAGACATTGCGGCGGCCCATCGCACATTCGGAACAGTAGCCGTCATGCCTACCGTCATTACGGATCACTGGGCTGTTCTGGATCAAGCCGCCGATGCTGCCATCGCCGCCAAAGGGGACGATGGCATCATCGGGCTGCATATCGAGGGCCCCCATATTTCTGTTGCCCGGCGCGGAACACATAATGCAATTCACGTCCGGCCCATGGACGATCGCACGCTAAATGCCGTTGCAGGCTTGCGCCGCCACGATATTGCCGTGATGATCACCGTTGCCCCCGAAGCCACCACTCACGATCAAATCGCGGCCCTGGCCCAAATGGGGGCCAGGGTTTCCATTGGTCATACTGATGCAACGTGCGAAGATACCGAGGCTGCGATTTCAGCAGGGGCAAGCTGTGCAACTCATCTGTTCAATGCAATGTCCCCAATGGTCGGCCGTGCGCCGGGGGCTGTTGGCGCTGTCATCAATTCGCATGTGTGGTCGGGCATTATTTGTGACGGTTTTCATGTGGATGATCGGATGATCAAATTGGCACTACGCGCGCGACCTGACGACGATCTGATGTTTCTGGTCTCGGATGCGATGGCCAGCGTTGGTGGGCCAACGCAATTTGATCTTTATGGTCAGAACGTCCACCTTGAAAAAGGGCGGCTTATCAATGCCGAAGGAAACCTTGCAGGGGCACACGTTACTCAGGCCGAAGGCGTCGCCCGACTTGTGCATGAAATAGACGTTTCACTGGCGCAGGCCTTGCGGATGGCGATTACTGTGCCCGCTCGTGTTGTAGGACAAGCGAACCTTGCGCAGATGATCGGTCGACCCGTGCGCGATGTTTTGGTTTTGTCGGATGATCTCAGGGTCGCTGGAACGCTAGGGCAAACTCAATCTGCGAAAGCAGCGCATGATGCCGCTGAATAGCCCCTACAGGTTCGAGATTTGTGTCGAAACACCAGACGCCTTGAAAGCTTGTGTCGGCGTGGCCGATCGGATTGAGCTTTGCAGTGGGCTGGATGTCGAGGGCTGACGCCCAGTTTTGGATTGATGGAACAAGCCAAAGCATCGTGTGTTGAAACGCATGTTCTGATCCGCCCACGGGATGGTGATTTTGCAATGACATTTGCTAACTTTGCCATTGCGGTTGCGGACATTCGCGTGGCGTGCCGTTTGGGTCTAAAAGGTGTGTTTATTGGTGCCGAAAGCGGTGGCGCACTGGACCGATCCGCCATTGATGAAATGGTCCAAGCAGCAGACGGCATGGACGTCACGATTGAGTGTGGATTTGTACGCATCCTGACCTCGGGATCTGCAACGTCCGCACAGGGCGAGTTCGGGGCGGATTGAAATTATGGCAGGGCGGGTGTTACCAGTAAAAATATCGCCGACATTATGGACCAAACTAACATAAAATCGTTTCACGCGTCGTGTTCTAACATGGTTCATTTGGGGCAGCGCTACGCCGCGCTGGGGTTCGGGAAGGCTACGCGGTCGTTTGACCTGAAAGAAGCAATACAGATCGTAGCGCAACTCGCGATAGGTCGGCGAGACCAAGATCCCTGTGACTGACATAACCGGAATGCGTTTGGTGTTCTTGTAGCAACCCATTGTCTTGGGTGCGTGGTTTCCACGCATTCTGTAATTAAAGACAGCATCGGCCTAAGCGAAGATGAACTAGCGTTTGCGATGATGGGCATGCCGCTGCCTGCGTTCACGTTTTCAGATGTAACGCTGTTTGCTGCATTGGTGATTGCTGGCGTGTGCATAGCGATCGCCCAGCTGAGCCTGAATGTAATCGCGTCCGAGGTCGAAGCACGCAGCCCGAAACGAATTATGAACGGCTGCCATGGATTTTAGTCTGTCGGCGTGTTGATTGGTTCGGGTGTTGGGGCTGCAATGGTCGAGATGCTCATTGTACTGAGCCTGTCGCTTCCCATTTTTGCGGCACTGTTTTTGCTGCCCATCATAATGGTCGCACGATCCGTCACCGACTACGCTTTGCCCGCTGTGAAAGAAGACAAAACAAAACCCGTACTGGTGTCCAAGCCCCTTATCTACTTTGCATTTTATGCAGTCGGCATCGCAATGACAGAGCCCGCTATGGGGGATTGGCTGATCGCGGTCCTAACCTCATCAACGTCTCACGGTCTCAAACATTAGTATTCGCGGTTTCTTTCAAACTTACTGATAAATGCGTATTTGGTACAGATTGGGCTTTGTTGCACAAATCACTTGCTGGTCGAGCTTCCACTTACCCCAGACGGACTTAGCCTACTGGCTCAGTGATAGGTATGCCAAGAGCTGTATAGCGGTTGAGAACTACGATATGGACTTGAATTTCTGCAACCTGTCTTTCGAAGTCCCTCGCCATCAGCGATTGGTCGAGTAGCTTATGCAGTGCGTCTTTGTTTCGACGCGGCTTCGGCGGTGGCATCCACTCCAGTGTCGCCACAAAGTGCGCCCCAGGTATCGCTGCGCACTGACCGCGGCGTTTCGGGCAATAGCTTCGGCGCTCGTCGACTTCCAGGGCTTGGCATTCTTGCGCGGCGGGATCACTGCATGGGCGTCTCGGGCGGCAATTGCCTTGTGGCATTTACGGGTGTCATAAGCACCTTCGGCGGTGACACTGCCGATGTTTTGATTGGGTGGGATTTGATTTAGGAGTTCGGCTAGTATATGAGCATCCCCGATGTTGCTGCTGGTGACTTCGATTGCCCGAACTTCCAGAATTTCCTTGTCTATACCTATGTGTATCTTACGCTAGATGCGGCGTTTGGCACCACCATGCTTCGGGCATTCCACTCTCCTTCACCTTCGGCCCCTTGATGCCTGTGCTATCGATTAGGAGGTTCAATGGCCCTGTGGAGCCACGATACGGCAGGCTCACGTTCAGTGTTTTCTGACGTCGGCATAAGGTGCTGAAATCCGGCGTGGCCTAGTCCAATCCGACCAGCCGCAGCAGGCTCTGGACTAACCCAGTTGTCTGGCGAAGTGGCATACCAAACAGGACCTTCAGCGTCAGACAGGTCTGAATAGCGACATCGCTGAATTGTTGCTGCCGACCTCGCTTATCGCTTGGCGGCGGTTTCCAAACCATCTCCGGATCAAACCAGATCAACAACGATCCGCACCGCTTCAAGCTGTCATTGTAAGATGACCAATTCGTAGTATTATACTTTGTAGGGGCCCAGCTGCTCATGCCTTCAGCTATCATGCTGGATTCATTCAGTGAATCCCATCAACTTATTTGCGCAACAAAGCCGCGGCAAAGCTCTGCGGGGGTTCCAAGACCGAGAGTATTCACGCCGGGCGAACAAAGCGTCACGTGACCAGCGGACATCTAAGAATTAAGACGCTGCGGTCATCGTAAAATTCCGCGCTGGTTGACCCCTTAACAGTTGAGAAAGGGCCCGTCTTGTGGAAATCACAATCCTCAGCGGCGTGGAACGCCTTTTCCCATGCCGTCACAGAGGCGTATGTGGGCTGAGACGGATAACCGTCAGTAAATATCTCGATGCTGGTTATGTCCTTTGCCGCGCGTTCAAAATCTTGCAAATCACCCAGCTTTGGCATTGTTCCATTCATCGTGTCAAAGCACAAAGGATTCCCAACCGTATTCCCGAATTTAAACTGCTTCTGAATCCCGCCCATCAGAAAACCTGAAACAGTCTGTCTAATCTTATTCAGTCCCGTTGCAAAAATTGCTTCTTCAACTATTTCTAAAGCGCGCACAGTCGTCAGAACGCCCTCATAAATCGCTGTATCAAAGCCTAGGAAAATGCAGCGTCTGGTCGCCATTTCCACTTGGTCAAGGTCGCTGTTCTGGCGGGATAGCATATTAAACACAGCCACGCGCGCCGCGGTTGACACGAAATCTATCGTCTTTTCGTGGTGGTGTACATCTGTGCTGTTCAATCGAATACCGCTGTCGCCAAGCAGCAAGAACCGCCAAGTTTCGCCACAATCCAGCGCAACAGCTAGGGTTGTTGATGGTGGGACATCCAAGTTTAAGGGATCGGTTCGTGCCTTCAAAACCTTAGACAGGCGTTCAACAATATCTGTGCCGGGCATCCTCTGCGCGACAGGGTCAAGCGCGATTGTTGCCATTTCAGATGCAACAGTCATCGCGGCCAAACGGCCCGCAGCAACGCCATCGATGACCGTACCAAGCGGATCTGTTGCGCCATCGAAGACACCATAGACAGCCCCCGGCACGACCAAAAGAACGTCATCGCCGGGGGCGGACCCATCGCGGTATTTCGATCGATTGAAAACTTCTAATTTCATTATGGTCCTCAAATAAACGCGTTGTCGCGGTTTTCGGTAAAGCGGAAAACCAGATAAACGCAAATACCGGTGCACAGCAACAGCACGGTTGAAAGGGCGGCCGCGAGCCCGAATTCACCATCCAGAACTGCAAGATAAATCGACACGGGCATGGTTATCGTGCCAGCATCATATAGGATCAATGTGCCGGATAATTCGTTGATCGCCGTTATGAATCCCATAAGTGACCCAACAATCAACCCCGGCAGGATCAGCGGCACTGTGATCTTCAAAAATGCGCTCAGCGGAGGTGCGCCAAGGTTAATTGCGGCTTCTTCAATTGACGGTTTGATCTGGCGCAAGCTCGATGCCGTGGACCGAACGCCGTAGGGCAGGCGGCGAATAAAGTAGAGCAAGATCAGCAGCCATGCGGCGCCCATCCCACTCATGAAACCTGATCGGAATGTGGTTACAAAGCCGATCGCCATGACCACGCCGGGGATCAGGTAGGGCACCATCATCAGAAAATCGATCACACCAGATATTGCGGTTTCTCTGCGAACAATCACATAGCTAATGAGTGCTGAAAACGCCATAATCAGGACCACTGCCGCCCCCGCAAAGATAAAGCTGTTAGTGATCGCTTCAGGCGCTGTGCGCAAAATTCGGTCATAACTTTCAAGGCCATACCCGCCGACAAATACTGGCCCGTTTGTCTTTAGGAACGACGTATAGACCACCACCAGCGTCGGCAGCATTGCGATCAAAACGACTCCATGACAAAAACCGTGAACAGCTGCATTTCGCCACCCTGTCAGCTGGGTTTTGACGGGCAGGTTTGTGAGACTGCTGGCATAGCGCCGTTTCGCCAGGATGCGCCGTTGGACCAGTAGGGCCAACATCGAAATAACAATCATGATCATCGACACTGTGACCGCCATCGTAGGCAGCCCGCCCAATTCGGATCGATAGGCCGAAAATGCGATGGTCGACAGAGTGCGAAATCCGCGTCCTAAAATGGCAGGCGTCCCAAAGTCTGCAATAGAGAGCACAAAGCAAATGATTGCGCCCGTGCTAATGGCGGGAAACACCAGTGGAAGCGTGATTTTGACGAACCTTTGCCACGGCGTGCAGCCAAGATTTTCCGCAGCGTCCTCGAAAGATTTATTGACTGCCATCAAGGCCGTCTGGGTCATCAGAAAAACGAATGGAAAAAACTTCAACGTGAACACAAGAATGATGCCATGCGCGCCATAGATCGTTGGTACATCGATGCCGATGCGTTCAAAAAAATTGGTGATAAATCCGTTTGATCCCAACATCATGATCCAAGCATAGGCCCCGATAAACGGCGGTGCAACCAACACAAGGATGGCGAGCGTTGAGATCCAGGCCCGACCCTTAAGGCGAAACCGTGCGGTGAAAAACGCAAGTGGCACCCCCAACAGGCACGCGCCAAGGGTGCCAAAAATTCCGACAAATAGGGTGTTTCTGAGCCCACTGAGATAATAATTGCGGGTAAAAACCTCAACATAATTGCCTAGCGTCCATTTGAGTGTGTCTGCATCTACAAACGACAGCATCAAGACCCGCACGATCGGGAACAGCAGCAAGACGACCAGAACAACTAGGATGACGCCGGTGACAACAGTCCAGAAATCAGGTTTGCGAAAGGCGCTTGTCATCCCACACGCCCACCAGTTTCAGATGCCTCAAAGAACGATAGATCATCGAGGTTTGCGATCAAGGTAACGGCGCTGCCCGCTTGCAGTCCAATGATGGCAGGGTCGGGACGGGCCAGAGATTTCATTTTTTTCCCAGCGTCAATGGTTGTGACTACCTCCATTTCGCGGCCAACAAAACTTACGTCTAACAGGGTGGCAGGGATAGCAATTTCAGTATCGGAGGGGACAACTCGGCCCGGCGAAACATGAAGGGTTTCAGGCCGTACGGCGCAGACGATGTCCGCTTTAAGGGGTGTGTCTAATACGATAGCCCCACCCGATTCCAAAGCAAACTGTGTCCCTGTTTTGGCCAATGACAAAAAGTTATTGCCCCCAACGAAGGCCGCCACAAAACGGTTTAACGGTCGCAGATATGTATCAAGCGGACTAGCTGCCTGTTGGATCACGCCCTGATGCATCACACAGACAGTGTCCGACATCGCCAAGGCTTCTTCCTGGTCGTGGGTGACGTAAACGGTGGTGATGCCCAGATCGCGCTGGATACGGCGCAGTTCTGCCCGCAAATCTACGCGCAGACGCGCATCGAGGTTGGACAAAGGTTCATCCATCAACAGCACTTTGGGGCGGATCACAATGGCACGCGCAAGGCCAACGCGCTGTTGCTGACCACCGGACAATTCATGGGGCATGCGGTCGGCAAAGGCGGCAAGTTGAACTACGTCCAAAACATCGTCGACGCGTTTCGTAATTTCAGACGCGGACACTTTGCGCTGCTTTAGACCGAATGCCACGTTGTCGCGCACGTTGATATGCGGAAAAACCGCGTAATCTTGAAACACCATTCCCACGTCGCGGCGGTGGGCGGGTAGGCCTTCGATGGGTTTACCATCAACCAAAATCTGGCCCGCGTTCTGCGCATGAAACCCCGCGATTGTGCGCAGTAGCGTCGTCTTCCCGCATCCGGACGGTCCTAACAACGTGAAAAACGACCCTGACGGGATGGATATGTTGATATCCGACAAAGCCACGACATCGCCGTAAAGCTTACGCAGGCCAGTAATTTCTACGGACGCCATTCAATACACCTTCAATTGAAAAACTTGGGCAATTGGTGAAGTTGACCAATTGGAAAAACTGGGCGCGGCTATTCGCGCCCGGTCATTTGATTTTATTGAACGTCGAGGACCATGTCCTGCCAAGATTCGACAAGCCGTGCGCGGTTCTCAGCAGACCAAGCACTATCATATCCAACCGAGTTAACCTCTCCCAGAGGCAACAGCGACGGGTTAGATGCGACGTCAGAGCGGACTGGGCGACGGCCCTGTTCAGCCACGACAACCTGCGCCGCCTCAGACATCATGAAATCAAGGAAGGTTTTTCCATTATCGCCATTTGGACCGTTGGCAATCAACGCCATCGCGTCAGGTGCAATCGCTGTGCCCTCGGATGGATAAACGATCTGAACGGGGCCGCCGCCTTCGACGTAGCGCAGCGCTGCATCCTCAAGCGTCACACCAACCGCAAGTTCACCGTCATTGACGAATCGTGGCACAGCACCTGAACTGTCGGACAGTACGAAATTCGACAACATGCCTTTGTAGATGTCCCAACCGGCGGCTTCGTTTTCAAACGCCTGAAGGACCGTGGCCAATTGAATATACGCCGACCCTGATGCCTCTGCACGCGCCGAGGAAATCATGTCGTCATACATAGGATCGGCGAGCGACGCCCAGCTATCAGGAATAGCCATTCCGCCTAATTTGCCTTCGTTGACAATCAAAACCATCACAACTGCTGTGAACGGTGACCACATATCGCTTTGTTTCATGCCATCGGCAAGCATGTCCGATCCGGCAGCCTCATAGGATTCGAACAGGTCCGGGTTAAAGTCAATGACGGTGCCGTCGACGCTCCATAACACATCAGCCATTGGATTGCTGGATTCAGCCGTCAGGCGGTTCAAAAGCTCACCAGAGCCTGCTTTGATGATTTCGACGGATGTACCGGTTTGTTCTTCGAACATCGGCACAAGCGCGTCGATGAAATTTTGCGGCACAGCTGTGTAGACTGTTACGGTGCCTTCAGCCGTCGCCATGGATGCGCTGATCGCTAGCACTGATGCCATGGAAACGGTTTTGAATAAGTTTTTCATGTGACCTCCAAAAGTCGTTAACGCCGGCCAAGAATCCGACTGATATGGGCGAAAATCAATATACCCATTATTATGTTGCTTTCCAAAATATAATGAGTCAAGAAAATTATGAATTGAACGTGGCTTCTAAATGAACGACGAATACCCATGGCGCAACCATTTGACCTGAGCTTTAATGCACGGCGTATAGTGTCGGACATCCGACGCGTCGGACCGATGTCGCGCGCGGATTTGGCGCGCACTCTGTCGATCACCCCGTCAACGGTGACCCGTCTGACCATGCAATTGATGGACGGCGGACTGCTTTGTGAACACGACGACACGAACCGAAAACCCCGAAAAGGTTATCCTGCCAAATTGCTGCACCTCAATTCACGCGGACTATGCACTGCGGGCGTTTACATTGATCCCGATCGCATTATGACCTGTATTTCAACGTTATCTGGGGACATCTTGGCGCAAGATGAAATGGCAGTTCCGGACCGATCTTTCGACGCCATCATGTCAGCTGCAGGCGCAGGGGTGAAAAAACTCATCAAAGAAGCAGATGTCGAAATGAACCGTATGGCTGGGTGCGGCGTCAGCTATCCGGGGCGATATTCGCAAGACCCAACCCGCGTGTTGCGCATCAGCCAATTCAAAGACTGGCCAAAGGTCAATATTCGCCGCGACCTGTACCCATATTTTGGGATGCCAGTTCAGCATATGAATGATGCCAAGGCCGCCAGCCTTGCGGAATTGTATCATGGGACGGCCAGTAATCTTCAGAATTTTTGCTACATTTGGCTGTCCTATGGCATCGGGGGGGCCGCAGTCGTGGACCAGCATCCCTATTTGGGGCGCAACGACGGGGCCGCAGAATGGGGTGGTCTTTTCCCAAAATCGAAACCCCGTCCATCTGGACAGGATCTTCTTGAAAGTATGGCCCGTGGAGGTCTGCCGCTTAACCGTTTGAGCGATTTTAGCGATGAGCACCTGACACACCCCGCCGTTATACATTGGTGCGAAAGAGCTTCAGAACAGATACGTTGGATCTGTCTCGTCATTGCACGAACATTTGCGCCACAAGCGATTGTAATTGGGGGAACCCTACACAGTAAGATCATTGAAGGTTTCATTCGTGACATCACTGATCACGACAGTCTTGGCGAAGAGTTTGACCAGACTTCGCCAAAGATCATCCGCGCTTCCCGGGATCATCTCCCTCAGCTCGGTCCGGCGGCCTTGCCTGTCCATAACGTTCTAAGCCCAGAAAGATACTTAGGACAAATCAAGAAGGGGATGTGATTTTTTGGAGGATTGGCCAACATCTAAGACGGATCTCTCGATGCACGTCGGCTCTGTCAGATTAAACTTGCTTGAAGCGGGCAGGGCTAATTTGTAACGATGCCGAATGACAAAACATTCCCCATTCCGCTACTTCAAAACCAGCCCTGAAGTCATTCGTCTTGCAGTAATGCTGTACGTTCGTTTCCCGCTTTCGCTCCGTAATGCGGAGGACCTTCTTCATGAACGGGGTGTAGATGTAAGCCATGAAACCGTCTGGTTTTGGTGGAACCGCTTCGGGCCAATGTTTGCATCAGAGATTATAAGCAAAAGACGTAACCAGGCGTGCAGTCATTCGAACTGGCAATGGCACTTTGATGAGGTCT